>ERZ773210.1922-NODE-1922-length-18693-cov-17.317309_pt1 | contig 18693 bp, 19 predicted proteins | sample MGYA00580528_ERZ773210 | MGnify/ENA primary metagenome ERZ773210 (study PRJEB29015, sample SAMEA2737769) | human gut metagenome | biome: human gut; feature: human-associated habitat; material: faeces | place: China | collected 2012 ...
CTCCGATTATTGCATTTGCTTATGGTATGAGAAGTAAAAAGAGAATTCAGGATGGGATCAGGTATGGACTGCTCTATACCGTTGTACTAATGATTCTAGGAATTGCAATTACGGAAATTTTTCCTGGAGCTTTTGCAACTTTGTTCAATGCAGGACAGTCAAGAGAATATTTTATTGGAGCAATGAGGATAATCTCAATAAGCTTTCTGTTTGCTGGAATAAATGTTGCTTATCAGGGAATTTATCAGGCACTGGATGGCGGCGTTGAATCATTGGTTATCTCTCTTCTGAGACAGCTTATCATTATCCTGCCACTGTCTGGAATTTTTTCTGTGTTTGTCAGAAATGGTCAGATGGGAGTTTCTCTTATCTGGTGGGCATTCCCAATAACTGAGGTTATTTCATGTCTGGCAGGATATGTATTTTTAAAGAGAATCAGAAAGAATAAAGTAGATGTTTTGAATTAAGGAGGAACCGGAAATGAAAAAAAGGATTATTACAATCAGCAGGGAATTTGGAAGCGGTGGTCGATTTATCGGTGAAGAAGTGGCAAAGAAACTTGGCATTGCATATTATGATAAGGATATCATTGGACAGATTGCAGAACAGTCAGGCTTATCACCGGAGTATATTAAAGAAAATGCTGAGTTATCTCCAAAGAAAGGTTTATTTGCATATGTATTTGCTGGACGTGACATTACAGGAAAGTCCATAGAAGATATCGTATATGAAGCACAGAGAAAAGTTATTTTGGAGTTGGCTGGAAAGGAGCCTTGCGTAATCGTTGGAAGAAATGCTGATTATATTCTTAAAGACAGGGATGATGTGTTAAATGTGTTTATTCATGGGGATATGCCGGAAAAAACACAGCGTATCATGGGCTTATATAATGTTGAAGAGAAGGAAGCCGTCAAAATGATGGCAGACACAGATAAAAGACGTATGACAAATTATAACTTTTACACGGAGCAGAAATGGGGGAAAGCCAGTAATTATACGTTGTGCCTGAACAGTTCACAGTTTGGATATGACAGGTGTGAGAAGATAATCCTGGATTGTATGTGATTTTGCCATGAATAATCAAGGATTAATGAAAAATAGTGAAAAAATAGTGAAAAATTAATGGAAAAAAGCTTTTCTTTTGGATATAATAATATTTGGAAGGAAGGTTTTTATGATTAAAGTAACATTAACGAACGAGATTTTAAGATATATTACAGAAATTGAGCAGAACAGATATAAAGTATCGTCAGTGAAACTGTCCTCAACAGTTATGAACAGGCTTCGTAAAAATTCAAAGAAAAAAAGTTCTTATGCCTCGAATAAAATCGAAGGGAATCCTTTGTCTGAAAAACAGGTGGATGAAGTGATAGAAAGTGATGAAAGAATGCATTATCTGAAGCCAGAACAGGAAATCCGTAATTACTTTCTGGCATTAAATTATCTCGAGGAAAAGGTAAATAAAAATGAAAAATTTTCTAAGAAGCTAATTTTAGATGTGCAAAAACTGGTGGAAAAGGGGGCTTCCAAAGAAAAAATTGGACTCAGAGGACCTATGCCACCGGGAGTCTTATTTGCTGTGTATGATTCTAAGACAGGAAATCCTGACTATATTCCACCAGAATATTGTGACATCCAGGGGCTATTGGATGAGTTGATTGAGTATGTAAATACTACAGATGATCATCCTTTGATTGTGGCAGCAGTTGTACATTACCAATTAGTGACCATACATCCGTTTGAAGATGGCAATGGCAGGACAGCCAGATTGTTATCAGGTTACATTATGGATTTGAATGGGTATGGATTTAATGGAATCGGATCATTAGAGGAGTATTTTGCATACGATATTGATGAATATTATGAATCCATCCAAATGGGACTTCCTGCATTATATTATTCTGGAAGGGCGAATCCGCCGCATCCAGAGATTTGGATTAATTACTTTTTGCGTATGGTTAAACTTTATTCCAGCAAAGTTTGTGATTTACAGTTAGCTTCCGAAGAGGAAGATATTGCTGGAGGTCTATCGTTTCTGAAAGGGAAGGAAAAGGAACTGTTACAATTTTTGATTAAAAGTTATCGAGGAGAATTTACTCCAATTGAAGTCAGCAGGGAATTGTCAGTAACAAATAAGACGATTATTAACAGACTGGCGGTATTGGTGAAAAATGGATTTGTGGTTCCTATATTGGTCAACAAGAGAATCCGATCTTATGAATTAAGCGAATTTACCAGAGATCATGAAAAAGAAATTATGAAAGTTATCAGCTGACTAATTATGAAAAACTATCTGCAAGCTTAGTTCAATAGAGGAAGTTATTATGATAAGAGTAGTACAAAAAGCAGATATAACTAAAGTAGCAGACATATGGCTGGATACTAATATAAAGGCACATAATTTTATATCTGCTCAATACTGGGAAAGTAATTATGAGATGGTAAAAGAAATGCTGTTACAGGCGGATGTCTATGTGTGTGAGAGTAATGGGGAAATACAGGGATTTATAGGCTTAAACGGTGATTATATTGAAGGGATTTTTGTCTGTGATAGATTGCAGTCGCAGGGCATAGGAAAACTTTTGCTGGATTTTGTAAAGGAAAGCAGAAAGCAATTAAGTTTAAATGTGTATCAGAAAAACACAAGAGCGATACATTTTTATCAGAGAGAAGGATTTGAAATTCAGAATGAAGGATTGGACGAAGCTACGGGCGAAAAAGATTATGTAATGACATGGCGGTAATATGTGTATATTCCCTATAATGTATTCAGAGATAAATATTTTGATGTTAAATGTTAATTTTGTTCAAGACAGCAGATGCATTCTGCATAATGGAAAATATGATTTTGCAGGCGACAGAGCTTGGAATTGCTTCGAGTATAGTTTCAAGGGGCTACGAAACATTTGAAAACCGGGATGGGTCAATATTTCCAATAAGCTAGTAGAGAACTCCCCAGGAATATGGTATAACAATAGTAATCATAATCATGTATGAAAGAGACGGATTATTTTAATGAGAAAGACTATTGCATATTACCATCTTCCGGGGCTGTTTGAATTCTATGAGTTGTATGAAGCATTTTTGCCGGTATATCGCAAGCACAGGGAGTATTTCTATGACTGGTGCGGGATTGGCTCAATATATGGTGCGCCTGCAGACTGTATCTGGGGCGGTGGACGAATCGGTTCCGGTGAACATGGTGTGCAGGAAGTTATGAATCTGATGAGTGAGTATGGGATATCGGCAAGGCTGACATTCAGCAATTCACTGCTTCGCGAAGAACATTTAGCTGATGAAAAATGTAATGCGTTATGTAAGGCACTTAATGACAGCGAGGGAATTAGCAATGGCGTGATTGTACATTCAGACCTTCTTGCCGGGTATATCAAAAAGCATTATCCGAATCTTTATCTTGTATCATCGACAACAAAGGTGCTGACGGATTTTAATGACTTTTCAAATGAGGTGAAAAGAGAAGATTTCCAGTATGTAGTGCCGGATTTCAGGTTGAATAAAGCATTTGAGAAGCTGGAGAAGCTGACAGATAAAGAAAAAGATAAGGTGGAATTCTTGTGTAATGAGTGCTGCTGGTTCGGATGTTACGACAGAAAGAATTGTTATGAAATTGTGAGCCGTCAGAATCTTGGTGAGGGCTGTCCAGACCATGTATGCGTTGCACCGGATTCACAGAGTGGATACAGATTTTCTAGGGCAATGGAGAATCCGGCATTTATTAGTGTTGGTGATATCAGGAATACATATATGCCGATGGGATTTTCCAATTTTAAGATTGAAGGACGCGGTTTGGGAAGTGCACTGGTGCTGGAATTCCTGTTGTATTATATGACGAAGCCGGAATACCAGATACATGTGAGAGAAGAGATATATCTGGATAATATGCTGGATTTATTCTGAAAAATGGAGAAGAGAGTTGAAGGGGATGATGAAAAATTTGATGGGGAATGTTATGTTAAATAAAAGAATAAAATATTTTGTATGTATGCTGGTATTCTTTGCACTATTATTTATTGGATATAAGTATTTTAAAGCACAATCAATAATTTAGGACGGAGAAGTATTGGCGGGGATGGTCAGGATAGCAGATCAGAAGTATGTATATCAAGCATTTATGACGACTGGAAAGAAAAAGAAAATTGCAGAGATTGATAACTGGGATGTATATGAGATAGATGAGGATAAGAGTCATACTTTTTTATTATTAAAATCATTTACAGGGGAACAATATATAGTTAAAGAAAATTATCAAATACCAACTGGCGGAAAAGTCAATTGTGTTTATGTAGATGGACAAAGAATAGAAGATAAAGAAATACTTGAAGCGTTTAATGAAATTTTGACAACGAAATATAATGATGGAACATATTATTATATTTCTAATAACAAAGAGGAGCAGAAAAGATGGAAACATTTTGTACTTGGGTATGAAGATTGCCCTGTGGGTACGGATAATTCTATCTATGGTATAGCTAAGATAGATTCAAAGTGGGTGATTGTGTTTAACAGTGATTTAGGTCAAAAAGATGAGAATGGTTATCAAGCTATTTATTATGAGATTAGTCCTGAATGTGGGAAAATATTTGAAAAAAGTAATATATGGAAATATTGATTTCAGAAATTAATATAGGATATTAAAATATTGTATGAGCGAATAACAAAGATTTTAAAGAACAAAAGGGCATTGTATATCCGGATATGGATTATTTGGAATACAATGTCTTTTTTTATGTTCAAATGCAACTTGGCATGCTTATAATGCAACTTAGTAGTAAGCGTATAGACATGGGGATGGAAAAAGTATATATATAAATATTGCGGTAATGGCAAGCTGGATGTGGTAAAATGGATTAATAAATACATGAAGTAATTCTCAATAAGGAGGGGCGTATGTCGGATATTATTAAGATAGAACATCTGAATAAATGTTTTGGCGATGTGAAGGCAGTTAATGACTTAAGTTTCCGCGTAAAGAAGGGAGAATTGTTCGCATTTTTAGGTGTAAATGGTGCTGGAAAAAGCACAACGATTTCTATTATATGCGGGCAGTTACGCAAGGACAGCGGAAATGTGTGGATTAAGGATAAAGAAGCAGACAGGGCAGGCAGTGAAACAAAGAGGCTGCTGGGAGTTGTGTTTCAGGACAGTGTTCTTGATAAACCTCTTACAGTTAAGGAGAATCTCAAAAGCAGGGCGGCGTTGTATGGGATTACTGGAAATGCATTTGAAAAAAGACTGGCAGAACTGGTGGAGATACTTGATTTCGGGGATTACATTAACAGACCGGTTGGTAAGCTGTCAGGCGGACAGAGAAGAAGAATTGATATTGCAAGGGCGCTGATTCACAGACCGGAGATACTGATTCTTGATGAGCCGACGACGGGACTTGACCCGCAGACAAGGCTTCTTATATGGAATGTTATTGAGAGACTTCGTACAGAGGAGAACATGACGGTATTCCTTACAACTCATTACATGGAGGAGGCGGCAAGTGCCGGATATGTTGTGATTCTTGATAAGGGAAGCATCGTGGCAGAGGGAACTCCTTTGGAATTAAAGAATGAATATGTTCATGATACGATATCTTTGTATGGAGTTACAGAGGATGAGATTAAAGCTTTGAAAACAGAGTACAAAGCAATCCGTGATGGTTACAGGATTCAGGTTAAGAACACACTTGAAGCTACGAAAATGATTGTGAAACATCAGGAGATATTCCGTGATTATGAAGTCGTAAAAGGTGGTATGGACGATGTATTTCTTGCTGTGACTGGGAAAATATTGGGAGGTGGTCAGTGATGAAAGAGATAACCGCACTTGTAAGCAGAAACAGAAAACTCTTTTTTAAGGACAAAGGAATGTTATTCTCATCAATGATAACTCCGGTAATTCTTATTGTTTTGTATGCAACATTTTTAGCAAATGTATACAAGGACTCCTTCGTTTCTGCAACTAAGGACATGATTGATTTATCAGACAAAATAATTAACGGCACAGTGGCAGCACAGTTAGCTGCAGCACTTATTGCAGTAAGCTGTGTAACTGTTACATTCTGCGTCAATCTTACGATGGTTCAGGACAGAGCCAGCGGAGCAAGAAAAGATTTTGATGTTTCGCCTGTAAGTAAAACAAAGATTTATATAGGATATTTCTTATCAACAGTACTTAATTCGCTTATGGTTAATGGCACAGCACTTGCATTATGCCTGCTTTACATATTGAAGATGGGCTGGTATATGAGTGCGTCAGATGTAATATTTGTTATATTGGATATGATTCTGCTGGTGTTATTTGGAAGCACGCTTTCAAGCATTGTAAGCTATCCGCTAAAGACGCAGGGGCAGTTGTCGGCGGTTGGAACTATCGTAAGTGCAGGGTATGGATTTGTGTGTGGTGCATACATGCCGATATCTAATTTTAGTTCAGGGCTGCAGAAAGCATTGTCCTACCTTCCGGGTACATATGGAACTTCCCTGGTTAAGAACCACATGCTAAACGGAGTGTATAAAGAGATGGCGGACATAGGGCTTCCGTCAGAAGCGGTCACAGTCATAAGGAACACTCTCGACTGTAATCCTGTATTCAGGGGACATGTTGTTGGCGTGTCACAGATGTATTTAATCATGGCTGGGAGTATAGTTGTATTCGGAGCAGCTTATCTTCTGATTATCATGATTCGGGAGAGATAATAATCTTAATATAATCTTAATATCATATAAAAATGCTTAACCCCTTTTTTAACATAATTCTGGTAGATTTCAATTATGTTAGAAAAGGGGAATTTTTTATGTTTGACAACAGGATAAGAAAACATTTGTCATCATTCCGGGTTATAACAATTGGATTTGGTGGATTAATCATATTAGGAGCATTGCTTCTTATGCTGCCGGTTTCATCAGCCAGTGGCTGTGTAACACCGTTTAGTGATGCATTATTTACATCTACATCAGCGGTATGCGTAACCGGATTAGTAGTACTGGATACAGGAAGTTACTGGTCTTCATTTGGGCAGCTTGTAATAATTACGCTTATACAGATAGGAGGACTTGGCGTAATTACTGTTGCCATTGCATTTTCTTTATTGTCAGGAAAGAAAGTGTCTTTAATGCAGAGAAGCTTTATGCAGGAATCTGTGTCAGCACCGGTGGTTGGAGGAGTAGTCAGACTTACCGGATTTATATTAAAAGGAACATTCATCATAGAATTATCAGGAGCATTGCTTATGATGCCGGTATTCTGCCGGGATTATGGATTGAAAGGAATCTGGTTTGCAATATTTCATTCAATATCAGCATTCTGTAATGCAGGATTTGATGTGCTAGGAACAGCGGATAATCAATTTGCTTCAATGACGACATATGCCTGTAATCCTGTTATTAATATTACATTGATGCTTCTTATTGTGATAGGTGGAATTGGATTTGTTACGTGGGAAGATATTAAGAATAATAAGTATCATTTTAAAAGATATAAGATGCAGAGCAAATTAATAATTGTTACAACAGCCGTTCTTATAACAGTACCTGCAATTATATTTATGATAAATGATATGATGACTGGAAACGAGAAAATGCCTGTATTTAAGGCACTTTTTCAATCAGTTACATTAAGGACTGCAGGATTTAACACGGTTGATCTTAATGCAATGAAACAGGCATCTGTAATGATTATGATAGTTCTTATGCTTATAGGTGGTTCACCAGGTTCAACAGCAGGTGGTATGAAAACAACTACATTTGCAGTTCTTATGGGAAACATGGTTGCAACATTTAAGAGGAATAAGAATATTCATTTTTTTGAAAGAAGAATAGATAACGATACAGTTAAAAATGCAGCTACGATAGCTATGATGTACATTACATTATTTGTTACAGGCGCATTTATTATAAATGTCACAGATGGAATTTCAATAGGAAAATGTCTTTTTGAAACAGCATCAGCAGTAGGTACGGTCGGATTGACATTAGGTATTACTCCACAGCTTGGAATATTGTCAAGAATTGTTCTTATTATTCTCATGTTTATGGGCAGAGTTGGCGGTCTTACTTTAATATATGCTGCTTTTTCTGGAAATGGAAATAGCTATTCAAAATTTCCTGAAGAAAAGATTAATATAGGATAGGAGCACAATATGAAAAAGAATGTATTACTTATAGGAGCCGGAAGATTTGGAAAGCATATGGCTATGCAGCTTAATCAGCTTGGACATCAGGTGATGGCAGTTGATACTGATGAGAACAGAATTAACGATGTTATGAATATAGTCACAAATGCACAGATTGGAGACAGCACGAATGCTGAATTTTTAAAATCATTAGGCGTTGGGAATTTTGATGTGTGTATGGTGACAATTGGTAACAGTTTTCAGAATTCGCTGGAAACAACATCGCTGTTAAAGGAACTTGGCGCCAGATATGTGGTATCAAGAGCTGAGCGGGATGTACAGGAAAAATTCCTGCTGCGTAATGGTGCAGATGCGGTTGTATATCCTGAAAAACACGAAGCAAAGTGGGCTGCAGTACGCTATACTGCGGACCATATTCTTGATTTAATACAACTGGATAATACTCATGCAATTCTTGAAGTGGAAGTTCCTGAGTCGTGGTTAGGAAAAAGTATTATTGAACTTGATATAAGAAAAAAATATGGAGTAAACATAATGGCTATAAAGCATAATGACTCAATAAATGTAAATGTTGAACCAGATATTGTACTTACAGAAGATATTACATTACTTGTGTTAGGAGATTATAAAAATCTGAAAAAATGCTTTAAGGTTTAAGATTAGGGGGCATGAGCATGAAGACGGGATTAATTATAATAATACTGATAGTTGTGATATTATTATTTATGGCAGCAGGATGGTATGTTATGAATAAAATAGACGGATTTATGAACAGAACAAGAAGAACCAATGACAAAGATACAATGAATGCTGTATTGAATGAAAGTGATGATAACGAAAAAAAGAGATATTAAATTGAAAATGTGTTATTATATACAAAATAAAATAAGGTGGTAATTATAACGGAAAAGACATTGAAAAAACTTGTAAAAGAATTCTTAATAACAATAGGCTTTTTAAGCATTGCAACAGTAATAGGAATGCTGCTTATATATATTGGATTTACAGAATCAAATGTTATTATGGTATATCTTCTGTGCGTGCTTTTGATTTCGATATTCACTAATGGATATATCTGGAGTGTGGCGGGTTCGCTTGTAAGTGTTGTTCTGATGAATTTCTTCCTGACAGAACCAAGATTTACTTTTCATACATATGACACAGGATATCCGCTCACATGTGTTATTATGCTTGCTGCGTCAATGCTTACAGGAACTCTGGAATCTAAACTGAAAAAACATGTTCGTATGTCAGAACAGGCTGCTTACAGGGAAAAGACACTACAGTTAAGGGCTAATCTTTTAAGGACGATTTCACACGATTTAAGAACACCACTCACATCAATATCAGGTAATGCCAATAATCTTATGTACAATTATGATAAGCTTGATAATGATACGAGAGAGCAGATATTTACAGATATATATGATGATTCAGAATGGTTAATCAGTCTTGTAGAGAATATATTGTTTGTAACAAGATTTGAGGATGGAACAGTAACTCTTAATATGTCTGACCAGCTGATAGATGAAGTTATTGCTGAAGCGTTAAAACATATCAACAGAAAAAGCTGTGAACATAAAATACATGTGGATTGCGGCAAAGAACTGCTTCTTGTGAAAATGGACGCCAGACTTATAATACAGGTTATTATTAATATAGTCGATAATGCGATAAAGTATACACAGGAAGGCTCTGATATATATATTAAAGCAAGAAAAGAAGGCAGATATGTAATTATATCCATTGAAGATAATGGCGCGGGAATACCTGATGACATGAAAGAAAATGTATTTGATACATTTTTTACCTGTAACAATGAAATCGCAGATAACAGAAGAAGTCTCGGACTTGGGTTATCTTTATGTAAAACTATTATAAATGCACATGGAAGTGAACTGGAATTAAGGGATAATACACCACATGGATGCATTTTTGAATTCAAACTGCAGTTAAGTGAGGTACATTTAAATGAATAAAACACAGGTTCTTGTAGTTGAGGATGATTCACCAATAAGAAATCTCATAACAACAACATTAAAAACTAATAATTACAGGTATTTAACTGCTGTAAATGGAGAGAGTGCTATCTCGCAGACTGCATCACATAATCCTGATATAATTCTGCTAGACTTAGGACTTCCTGATATAGATGGGGTGGAAGTTATAAAAAAGATAAGAACATGGACTAATACACCAATAATTGTTATAAGCGCAAGAACTGAAGATGCGGATAAGATAGAAGCACTTGATGCAGGGGCAGACGATTATCTTACAAAGCCATTTTCAGTAGATGAGCTTCTTGCAAGGCTGCGTGTAACAGTAAGAAGACTGTCGCTTATGCAGACGGATATGACTCAGAATTCAAGTGTATTCGAGAATGGAGATTTAAAAATTGATTATGCGGCTGGCTGTGCATATCTGAATGGAAAGGAGCTGCATCTTACACCTATTGAATATAAGCTTCTCATATTATTATCAAGAAATGTCGGAAGAGTGCTGACATACACTTATATTACTAAGAATATATGGGGCAGTTCATGGGAAAATGATCTGGCATCACTTAGAGTATTTATGGCAACATTAAGAAAGAAAATTGAAAAAGATGTCAATTCCCCACAGTATATACAGACTCATATTGGTATAGGATACAGAATGCTAAGAGTATAATTATGTATCCACAGCACAAATACAATTATAAAATGTTGTTAAAACAGCATAAAATGCTTGTTACTTTGAAACAAATGCTTGTTGTTTGTTATATTGATTGTTATAGTCAGACCATATTAATCAATGCCATTTGATATTTGAATTCAGTGTTAATATCTTAGGCAGGAAAAGAGGTATAATATGGCTGGAAAGAAATTTATTAACGCAAAGTTAAAAGGATATAATGAATTACAGGAAATACTTGTTGAGGATGGAGTATTTAAGGCAATTGCACCACATATAGATGTAGATAGTGATTGTGAAATTGAGGATTTGGGAGGCAAGCTTACACTGCCACCATATGTTGACCCACATATTCATCTTGATTATGTATTCACAGCAAGAAAGCAGGGGGCAACTAACGGAACAGGAACATTATTTGAAGGAATTCAAAGGTGGAGTGAAACTAAATCAGATTTAACAATTGAATAGATGAACTTGAAGAAAAGGTTAAGAAGATATCAACTAATTCATATAAGAGAATGATGTATCCTCTTGGAACACAGTCAAGCACAGAGCAGGACAGAATATTTGAAGCCCAGCAGAATATTATGAAATTCTTAGTTGAGAGAGAAAGCTGTATAATAGTTGGACGTTGTTCAGATTTTGTCCTTTCTGATGAAGAAAATGCGGTGCATATATACATTTATGCTCCATATGAACAGAGAGTTAAGAACTGTGTCAATGATCTGCATTTAAGCGAAGAAGAAGCCAGGAAGATGATAAGGTCAGTAGATGAGGCAAGAGATAATTACCATATGCACTATGCAGGATTTCTTCCATCAGACCCTAAGCACAAGACTATAATGATAGACAGCAGTTCTCTGGGCGTTGAGGGTACAGCTGAGTATCTTGTGGATTTTATTCAGAAGAAATTTGATTTAATGAGTTAATAAATGTAATCAATAGAAAGAGCATATCAGGATAACCCTATGAAGATGAGTGTAGAACAGGCATATAAAATATTAGCAGTACCCCAGTCTGCTGATATAAAAGCGATTAAGAAAAAATATAAAAAACTGATGTTAAAGGTGCATCCTGATTCATTAAAGTCAGGGAAGAATACATATCAATATAGTGCGCAGGAGATTAATGAGGCATATTCAATTATTATTAAGAATTTATCTGATAATAAAATGTCCGGTTATTTCAATAATTCCAGCGATGATAATTATTCATCAGAGTACACATATTATGAAGAATATTATCAGGACTATAATACATATGCTTCTGATGGCGGTAATTGGGATGCACCTGTTAATGATAATGCGTATACAAGCCGCAATATATATCATTATGCAGAAGGTGCAAGAGGAAATATTACCGGAAGCTTTGTTATAGCAAAAGGCAAATATATCTGGACGATAGAAGAAGATTTTTCATTATTCATAAGGAGTATATCAGAAAGCAGAGATAAGCTGTTATCAGGTATAGATAACAGGAGGAAAGGAAGCATATCGGATACAAGCAGGGCAGTTATAAAAGCACAGCTTGCATACCTTTTAGCCCAGCAGTATATAGATGCAACCTACACACTTAATGAACTTATCACACCGGTAAAGCAGAATAATGCACAGATATTTTATATAGACTCAATGCTTGAAATGCCAGCCAATGCCCCATTTTTGCGGGCAGGTATGACACTATACCCACAGTCACTTAAAAATCACCGTCTATATTTAAAGACCAAATCGGGAAATGCTGCAGGCTATATATCATTCAGGGACGACAGGCTCTATTACATAATAATTCCACTCCTTGAACAAAAAAGAGCACAGGTGAAAGTCCAGATTGCCGCCAGACAGGATAAGAATAACACAAGACACAATGTGAAATACAAGAATCTTGACTTTTGGATAAGAATTTTTGATGATAATTCAGGAACATTTCCTGAAAGCATAAATATGCAGATAGGGGAAATACTTACTAAATAGTCTAAAATGTAATTGGAGAACAATCAATTAATAGACATATAGATAAAGCAATACAGTTAAGAAATGAAACCCAGTAAAATCAAGGGGTTATGCCTAATTTAGTCCTTATTTTTATACCAATTTAGCGGCAGAACTAAGGCAGCGCTGTTATATCAAAACCGAAAATCCAAGTCAGTATCACATATGTCCGTAATCAGTCTGAGAGTGAATCTGTGTGCTTAACATCTTAAACCACCAGACAAATGTGGATGTGGATAACAGATTTACAGTCTATGGAAACAGGGACTTATCAAGTGTGGCTCGGTGGTGATTCCGTTTGATAATCAGATTAGCAAGGATACAGATTTGTACAAGCTGTACAATACCAACATTCACGAGATAATTGAGATGAAAAAGCATGCAAATGAAAAATGTTAATTCTTTATGAAGTCATGAATTTTGGATTGACATATTTTCATATGATAGGTAATATAATATTAAAGACAGGCAACTTGAGTGTCTGCCAAGCGGCAAAGTAAGGTGTTGTGCCAGAGAGCAGTGTCTTATGAGCTTTATAAGGGTTTGACATTTACCACAATCTGGCTAGAGGTTAATCCTCGAAAGAAAATGTTAGAAGGGCTCTGCTTATGCAGAGCCTTTCTTAATCTAAGGATGTAGTGGAGAACTGTAATGAGGAATGTTTTAGATTGCATAAATGCATTTATTCCGCTATTATCAACCGAATATGAGCTTGTACTAGGGAGAAAAGGTGTTTCAGTTACATTAAGAATTTCATTTGATAAAAAAGATTGTTTTCATCTTATGGGATTACAATATCTGGTAGACAGACCTGAATTGAGCCGAGACAGAGGCAGAGTATTTGATGAGATAGCAGATGGAACAATTACAATTGAAAAAATAGAGTCATCAGATTTTTATAATAAGATAGAGCAAAGAGTTCATTTCCTGCCATTGCTTGAACAAATGATTGATAATAATGATACTGTGTTTAAGTATAATAAGAAAGCAAATATGTATTCAATGATTGAGGCTGATTATCTTATGGAAAACAACATGGAGAACAGGAATCTATTCTTGTTTTTATCTAATGATGAAGGAGATAATTATTTCTGTCGTTCATTTTTTCCAGAGGAAAAGATGGATTATTCAAAAAATCAAGCATCGTGGACACTTCTTTATAAGAAAAAGATTGATTTATCAACCAGAATAGAGACAGTTCTTTACAATAGAATTAAATAGATTTTTACATAAGCCATTTGGACTAACAATCCAGATGGCTATTTTTTTACCCATTTTTGGGTAATGGATGTAGAAAGAAGGTGAGAACATTGAAGATAAAGAAAGTGGATGACAAACCGATGGTCATTCACACCAAGGAGAAAGCCAAGATTCATGCCCATGAACCAAAGGGAGCCAAGATTAAAGGCAGCAACATCTATACAGTAGAGAGAGGTCCTAAGACTATCGGTGCAAAGGTATCTGATGATAAAAAGAAGTCCTATCGCAAGAGTACCATTCATCAGTCAGAGCCAAAGAATAAAGGATTATCAAGATTCAAGCGAAACTATAGAGAATCCAACACTTCTATCAAGACCAAGAATACCAATCTTCACATTGCAGGAAGAACTGGAGCACTTGCAGCCGGGGCAGTAACAGAGCAGATGGAAGGCGGGCAGGAGGTATCGCAGGCAGCATATCTTGCATATGAAGCAAGCCGATCTGTTACCGGAACTGCTTCTAAGGGTGCAGCACTTTTTAGGAAAAAGGCGGCAGCCGAGGCAAAGAAGCGTATCAAGAAGGTAGAGGCAGGAAAGAAGCTGGCAAAAAAGACAGCAAAGAAAGCTGCCAAAGATACTGCCAAGGCTGTAGCTAAAGAGACAGCAAAAGAAACCGCCAAGACCACTGCCAAGGTTGCAGCGAAAACTGCTACAAAGACAGCTGCTACAGCGGCAGGAACAGCGGTTGCACCGGGAGTTGGTACTGCAATTGGCATAGCAGCTGGATATGCAGCAGGTGTGTCCATAGAGGTCAAGGATGAAAAGATGACCAACCGGAGCAGGAAGATAAAATTCTTTCTGGATAAGATGAAAGCACAGGAGAATCAGACAGACAGCGTGGCAAAGCTGGTAAAGGATCTGATTGTGCGAAAAGCGATTACCTGGGTAAAGGCAGCGGCACCGATTGTCGGACTGGTGCTTTTATTACTTGTTCTTGTAGTTGCCATGATTGCGGTTCCGGTTATAGCGGTGATAGCAATCCTTTACAATTCTCCATTTGCTTTATTTCTGCCACCACTTGAATCAGGAGATACCGTGCAGACAGTAACGAGTGCTTATGTGCAGGAATTTAACCGGGATGTGAATACGAAAGTGAATGAGCATACCGGATATGACCTTGGAGAGCTTGTATATGTGGACTATGAAGGTATGGAAGAAAACCCAAGCAATTACTATGACATCATGGCAGTCTATATGGTCAAGCATGGTGTCGGAGATACTGCAACAGTCATGAATGATACTTCAAAAGGCTGGCTGCAGGCAGTTGTAAATGATATGTGTTCATACACCACAAGCACCGGAACAAAGGATGTGGAAGAAACGGATGCAGACGGCAGTGTAACTACTGTCACGAAGTCGGTTCTGTATGTGAATGTCACACTAAAATCGTACAGGGATATGATTTCGGTCTATGGATTTAATTCTGATCAGGTGGAAATGCTTGAGCAGATCATGAGTCCTGAGTTTATGGGACAGCTTGGATATGCCGGAAGCGGAAGTGGAGGTGGAGGCGGCAGTCCGGGAGTAAGCTCCATGACTGAGGATGAAATCAATGCCATCCTAAACGAAATTACAGACAGCAGGCAGAAAACAGTCTGCTCCTATGCACTTCACAGAGTTGGCTTTCCTTATAGTCAGGATTTAAGAGACAGCGGTAACTATTATGACTGCAGTTCCTTAGCCTATTATTCATGGAAAGATGCAGGCGTGGATATTAGTTATGGCGGTGCAACCACAGCGGCAGCGGAGGCACAGGGACTTGATGAAGCCGGAAAGACTGTCTCCTTTGATGAGTTACAGCCGGGAGACCTTATCTTTTACAGTTTTACAAGCAATGGAAGATATAAGAACATCAGCCATGTGGCAGTATATGTCGGAAATGGCAAGGTGGTAGAGGCACTTAATGAAAGTCTTGGTGTGGTCTACAGGGATGTGGCAAGCACAGGAAAGATTGTTGTGATAGGAAGACCATAACAGGAAATTTGCAGAGAGGGCATAGTCCCTCTCTGAGACTGGAGGTAAGAATGGATTTAAAAGATATGATACTGGTAACAGAAAACGACAGGGGAACAGAGACAAATATGCTGATGACTCTGGATGATTATAAGAGTTTTATAGCAGTTGATGACATGTCAGAGCTTGCAGAAAATTTGTTGCAGCTTGGAAGGACACTTGGTGAAGCAGATAACTTCACAGAGTATTACAGGGCAGCAAATGTAACTGTATCTGCGAGATTCTGTCTGGATGATATTCAGCTGGGGCACTTTCTTCAGGGACTTTATAACGATTCCAAAGAATTTCGGTTTGATAAAGAAGCCAGTTCTTCTGAATGTGTTGCAAAGCTTAAGGAGATTGGAATGACCGATAAGGGCTGGGTGGATGATTTTAACCTGCATTATGAAATGGAGAACCGCTCATTTGAAAGGGGACAGACATTTCATAACTTCAATGACCATGATTACATGGTGCTTGAAGCATTATCACCAAGGAATCTTGTGGTGATGGATATGAAGTCAGGTTCCCTTACAATCGCCCTTGGTGCGACAGAGTATAAGCGTTATCCGAAGGATGAGAAGCCTACAAAGGACAATACCACAATCGGGGTATCGTGGGAGCATGGCATTTATCTAGGTTCCACACTTTCAACTACAAATTTCAAGGCATACAAGAGGGAGTATGGCACACCGGAAAAGATAGAGGATATCTATGATTACAGGGCAAAGCTAAAGCAGAAGTTCTATTTTTATCAGGATATGTCAAAGGATGATGATGTACCAAAGAAGCTGCAGAATGACTTCCTTCACCAGATGTATGAGGATTTTGGAACGATTGAAGAGGACTGTTTTTACGACAGGCTGGAAGATGGAAAGTACGATGAAGGCTTTAAGGAAAGACAGGTAAAGGAAGAAAAGAGCCGGTGATGAGATTTTTACAGGAGGCGATATCATATGGAACAGGAATTTGATGTTGAGATAAAAGAAGTGCTTTCACGAGTACAGAAAGTAAAGGCAGAGTCGCTTGACGATGCCATCAATAAGGCAATGGATATGTATTATGCAGAGCAGATAGTCCTTGGAGCAGAGGACATGAAGGGAGTTGATTTTGCGCCTATCAGCGAAGGTCAGCTCCCTTCTTCATTAAAAGAAAACGGAGGAAGAGCAAGATGAAAAGTGATTCAACAACAGTAATTAAGAACATGGAGTTTTTAGTAAAGGAACTTCATAAGGAGTGGGACAGATCGGGTGCTTCTAAGGCATCCGTTATTATTTCCCTTGAGGAAGTAGATGGTATCAATGATAAGTTAAAAGAGATTATCTATCAGACACAGAAGTCAGTCGATGAGGATGAGCTGACCTTTAAACAGAGCATTGCAAAGTCCAAGGAGTGCTATGTGCTTCTTCGTGTGGTGCGTAAGATTGCAAAGAAAAAGGATAAATGCGAAAAACAGGCAATCGACAATGAATTTGCAATCGAGCTGGATAAGGATGAGTTAAAGCTCTTTAAGGGATTGTTTGCAGAGATGTTTAAGTAGAGGAGGACAAAGGTATGGGCGTTGATATGAAGGTCAAAGCGATATACGATTCTGAAATTGGTAACATCACCAGATCAGAAAAGAACTGGAAGGATGTGTTAAAGGTCGCAGGTCAGTTATACCGCTATGAATTTGACAATATCGTTATGGTAACAGCTCAGAGACCTCCGGAAAAAAGCACACTCATGGCAGATTATGATACCTGGAAAAAGGTGGGAAGATATGTAAAGCGTGGTGCGAAAGGCTGCGCTATCTTCCCGTCAAGGGCACTGAATCCACGCATGAGGTATATCTTTGATATCAGTGATACCGGAGGGAAGAATGTTAAGCTGACATGGGACCTTGAGGGAGAAAATCTTAAGGATTATGTGGATTTTCTTGTGTCAGAAGGTCAGATTGAGCAGTACGATAACAGCGACAGGGAGTCTCTAAAAAATATATTAAAACAGTTTACAGGAACAGATGTTTGGCTTATAATAAAAGAAGAGTTCGGAGACCGAATGACCGAGCTTATGCAGCTATCAGGTAGTGTGATAAAGGAAGAAAGTAAGAAACGCAATGGCTTACAGCAGGAAATGGACATGGAGCAGCTTGTATATGCAAGTGTCATGTATGCTGTAGGGACGAGATGCGGATTTGACTTATCTGTGCAAGAACAGGATTTTAGTCAGATCGTAAATATCAAAGACGAAGAGATCATTTACCGTCTTGGTTCCATTGTATGCGATGTCTCCTGTAGTGTTCTTAGAGAATTTAGTCGTAACTTAAAGGCAATCGAGAGCGAAAGGAGAATTGGATATGTTAGAAGAAATGACTTACAAGGAAGTGGACGGACTGCTTTATCCGCAGATAGAGATGCCGGACGAGACGGAGGATCTCACGAAGCTGGGCAAATACGGAAGGATGGCGATGAACTATCTAAAGGAGAACGAGCCGGCAAGATACAAGACGCTGATGAGATTCGGGAAGATGTACGAGAAGATGTCAGCGGTAGAGGAGGAAGCGAACCAGCTGTACGACCAGCTGGAGATGCAGTATCTGGCGAAGCACAAGCCACAGAATCCGTCATCGACAATGGAGATGTGGAAGATAAGAGAG
>ERZ773210.1942-NODE-1942-length-18549-cov-6.746999_pt1 | contig 18549 bp, 19 predicted proteins | sample MGYA00580528_ERZ773210 | MGnify/ENA primary metagenome ERZ773210 (study PRJEB29015, sample SAMEA2737769) | human gut metagenome | biome: human gut; feature: human-associated habitat; material: faeces | place: China | collected 2012 ...
ACAACCAGAATCAGTTGATTGCCCATGAAACGCTCTTCACCGGCACGATTAACCGTACTGAGGTGCATCCCCGGGAAGTGGTCAAACGTGCTCTGCACTTCAATGCCGCAGCAGTAATACTGGCGCATAACCATCCTTCCGGCGAGGCGACACCCAGCCAGGCCGATAAAACCCTCACGCAGCGACTGGTGCAGGTGCTTCAGTTGGTGGATATCCGCGTTCCTGACCACCTGATTGTCGGCGGCAGGCAAATCTATTCGTTCGCAGAACACTGTCTGCTATGAGGTATGACATGAAAATTATCAGTAAACGCCGGGCAATGACGATATACCGCCAGCATCCGGCCTCACGCATTTTTCGATACTGCAGTGGAAAATATCAGTGGCACGGTAGCGTCTGCCATTACACCGGCAGGGACGTGCCGGATATCTCAGGTGTCCTGGCGGTATACGCCGAACGTCGCCAGGACCGCAACGGGCCGTATGCCTGCCTGATGAGTATTACCCTGAACTGACAATAACGGAGGTTATCAATGAGCAACATCACATGGGGCCTGCAGCGGGATATCACGCCACGCCTGGGAGCCCGTCTGGTACAGGAGGGGAACCGGCTGCATTATTTAGCTGACCGGGCCAGCATCACCGGCCAGTTCAGTGACGCAGAATGCCGGAAGCTGGATGTGGCATTTCCGTACTTTATCCGCCAGATGGAATCCATGCTGACTACCGGTGAACTGAATCCTCGCCACACCCACTGCGTCACTCTGTACCGCAACGGTTTCACCTGCGAAGCCGATACCCTTGGCAGTTGCGGCTACGTATATATCGCCATTTATCCCACTCAGCGCTAATAACTTCCACGAGAGCAAACATGAAATCTCAACCTGCAACAACTCAGCGGGCGGCGAAGCCCTGCCTGTCACCCGTGGCTGTCTGGCAAATGTTACTGACACGTCTGCTGGAACAGCACTATGGTCTGACAATAAACGACACGCCATTCTGCAATGAGGCTGTGATTAAGGAACACATCGATGCCGGTATCACCCTAGCCGATGCCGTGAATTTTCTGGTAGAAAAATACGAGCTGGTTCGTATCGACAGGAAGGGATTTAGCTGGCAGGAACAGACTCCGTATATTTCCGTAGTAGATATTCTGCGAGCAAGGCGCTCTACCGACTTGCTAAAAACTAACGTGAAATAAACGATTAAATACAGAGCAGACTAAAGGAAAGCAAAATGCTAATCTCACAGACGAAAAAGCTCCTGCTGTAACCTTCCCTCCCCTGCAAAAAACCTGACATTTTCTTTTAGGACCAACAATGGGACCAAAATGAAAATTGAATTGAAGGTTATCAGCTATTAAACAACAAGTTAAACAACCAATTCAGACTCCGCCAGCCCAAAATCCTTTGTTGATGGTCACCAGAGCCTGATACGAAGTCCTGAAAGCCCGCACGGCGCAAGCCCTGCGGGCTTTTTTGTACCTTCAATTTGACCTGGGAGGCTGAGGCCCCCCCCTCAATCCGGCTCGTTTAGGACTGGCGTAAAACCTCAGCGCTCCCCCGCTTTTCCCTTCATATCCGCCACCACCACATTCCCCCCCATATCCATAATTTGACGCAGCGTCGGTACCGGAATTCCCCGGTCAACAATCACTGCATCAAACTCGTTCAGGTGGGCAAAATGGTAGAGCGCCCGGCGCTCAAATTTAGTGTGATCCATCATCAGGATGCGCTGCTTCGCCGAATCAAACATCGCCCGCTTGGTCTCTATGGTCTCCGCCGACTGGTGGAAAACGATCCCATCCATCACCGCCGACATACTGACAAAAAAGACGTCGGCGCGCAGTCCGGCGATTTCCTGACGCGTGGAGTGGCCCATAAACGCGTTGCACCAGTTGTAGTACTGGCCACCCAGGCCGAGCAGGGTAATATCGCGAATATTGCGTAGCTCGTTCATCAACGTGAGTGAATTGGTGATTACCGTCAGCGGCGCTCTGGCGGGCAGAAAGCGCGCTATCTGAAAGACAGTGGTGGAATCATCCAGGAAGATGGCCTGCCCCGGCTCTAGGTAACCTGCCGCCACTTCGGCAATCGCCTGCTTCTCTTCAAGCTGACGGGTGGCGCGGTAAATGTCACTGGATTCCACAAGGCTCGTGGCCGTCGCCGAGACCACGCCGCGAGATTTATGCAATAGCCCGCGCTCCACCAACTCGTCAATATCCCGGTGGGCAGTCATCAGGCTGATATCAAAACGCTCGGTAATGTCCTCAATACGGATTGCACCTTCCGCCATTACCGCTTCAACAATCAGCTGACGGCGCGCCAGTTGACGAGCCTGACGACTGTCGCTGGGAAGGGTATCCGCCATAAACAGATTCAGAGAGGGGTCCTGCGGTGTTTGCGCCATAATCCGTCCATTAAAGAGAGGAATGAGTTCCGATCTTTGTTAATTACACCGTGTTAGCCATAGTTTAGCAACACGGTGTTTAATCCCGGGGTCGGCGTAAACGCCTCGCCCGGGCTACTCTCTTGCGAACTTAGTCTGCAAGCATAAATGGAGAGGTAATTTTCGCCGCGTTTTCTTTGGTGATTAACACGCAGTCAAACAGCTGTTTCTCTGACGACGCGCCGGTTTTGCCGGTCTTAAGGAAGGTGTCCGCCTGCTCAACCGCTTTAGCGGCAAAGGTCGCCACCGGCTGCATCACGGTATAGGCCAGCGTCCCCTCTTTCACTGCATCCACCGCATCCGGGGAGCCGTCGAAGCCGCCAACGGTCACCTGTTTCAGCTTACCCGCCTCTTTCAGCGCCGCAATCGCACCCAGCGCCATCTCATCGTTACCGCTGATCACCCCTTTCACATTCGGGTTAGCCTGCAACAGAGACTGCATCTTGTTATAGCCCTGGGTACGGTCCCAGTTAGCCACTTCACTACCTGTCTTTTTCAGATCCGGGTACTGGCTCAGCACCGTCTCAAAACCGTTGGCGCGGGTGGCGGCGTTATTATCAGACGGTGGCCCCTTCAGCTCAACGTAGTCGCCCGCATCACCCACCTGCTGCACCCATTGCTGTGCGCCAAGCGCCGCGCCCTGGGCGTTGTTGGAAACCAGCTGCGCCTTCGCCAGGCCGCTCTGGTTCAGCTCGGCGTTGATAATAAACACCGGGATATTCGCCGCGATGGCCTTTTTCACCGAGCCAACCGAACCGTCGGCGTTCGCCGGGTCGAGAATAATGGCCTTCGATTTATTGGTGATCGCGGTATCAATCAGCTGGCTTTCGGTATTGGTGTCGCCCTTATGCGCACTCACCTTCGCCGTATAGCCGAGTTTCTCAGCCGTTTTCTGCGCCACCTGGCCTTCCGTCAACCAGTAGGGGTTAGAGGGATCGTTGACGATGATGGTCATCAGCCCGTCAGCCCAGGTTGGTGTGGCGATAGCGGTAAGTGCCACCGTGGCAGCGGCCAGGATAAAACGCTTGCTGTTAAGGTACATAGGTTGTTGCTCCGTTATTTTAGGGGTACAGGTTACGGATTAACGTTGGAACGGAGACGACCTGGCTTCCGCCCAAACAGGGAATAGATTAACGTCGACTCCGTCCGTACTGCAGAGTGTTAAGCAGTACGGCAAGCACGATGACCGCCCCGGTAAAGACGGTCTGCCAGTAAGCAGAAACGCCAATGATCACCAGGCCATCAGAGAGAAAACCGATAACGAACGCGCCCAGCAACGTACCGCGCACGTTGCCGCGCCCACCGGTCAGCGCCGCGCCGCCAATCACCACTGCGGCAATCGCCGTCAGTTCGTAGGTGGTGCCCGCCGTGGGGCCCGCGGAGGTCAGCTGGGATGAGAGCACCAGTCCCGCCATCGCCGCACAGATCCCGGAGAGCACATAGACGCTGATTTTGACGCGCTTCACCGGCACGCCGGAGAGCTCAGCCGCCCGCTCATTCCCGCCGGAGGCATACAGCCAGCGGCCAAAGGCGGTGCGGCTCAACAGATAGCCGCAAATCAGCGCGGTAACGCCCAGAATCAGCACCCCGACCGGGACATTGAAAATGCGGTTGAAGCCCAGCCAGTCAAAACCGGTATTGCCCAGGGCGTCGCTGCCGGAAAGCTTGTTGTAGGTCAGGCCGTTGGTCATCAGCAGCGCGATACCGCGCGCGACATACAGCGAGCCAAGCGTGGCCACAAAGGCAGGAACCCGGCACCAGGCAATCAGCACGCCGTTGACCAGCCCCACCAGCGCACCCACCGCCAGCGTCAGAATCGCCACCGCCCAGACCGGCAGATAGAGCACCACGCCCAGCGCTTCCAGATTGATGCCCTGCATCATGTAGCCGGCGCACACCCCGGCAAGCCCGAGGGTTGAACCCACGGAAAGATCGATGCCGCCGTTAAGGATAACCAGCAGCATACCAATAGCCGGTAGGCCAAAGATCGCCACGTGCGAGGCCATCGTCAGGAAGTTCGCGCCGCTGAAGTAGTTCGGCGACATCAGTGAGAACACCGCGATAATCACCAGCAGGGCAAAGAACGCACGCCCCTCAAGCAGAATACGCGCCAGGCTCATGCTCTTAGTGGTGCCAGTACGACTTTTTACGGCCCGGGCTGGCACGGCCAGCTGCTGAGTTCTGTCAGTCATGGTTTTCGCTCCCATTTTCATCGTTATGCCACCAGGGACTCGCCGGAGGCCGCCATGATGCGTTCTTTGGATACAGAAGAGTCAAACACCGCCGAAATGCGGCCTTTGCTCATCACCACAATACGGTGCGCGATGCTCAGGCACTCCCCCACTTCCGAGGTGGAGTAGATCACCGCCAGCCCCTGCCGGGCGTTCTCTGCCAGCAGGCGGAATACTTCAGCCTTAGCGCCGATATCAATGCCGCGGCTCGGCTCATCCAGCAAAATCACCTTCGGATGCGTCGCAAGCATTTTGCCGATCACCACCTTTTGCTGATTGCCGCCGGAGAGCGAACCGATGGCCGCCTCGCCGCCCGCGGTTTTCACCGTCACGTTACGAATGCTCTCGGTAATCAGCGCCTTTTCCTTGCGGGTGGAAAGCGTCAGCCCGCGCACGAAGCGCCCGATGCTGGCGAGGGTCAGGTTTTCACCTACGGTCATGGTTTGCACCAGCCCGTCCCGCTGACGGTCTTCCGGCACCAGCGCCAGGCCGCTGGCAATACGCTCAGCAATGCTCAAACCCGAGACGTCGCTCTCTTCAATATGAATCTCCCCGGACGACTGGCGCAGCCGACCCGCCACACACTCCATTAGTTCAGTACGACCCGCGCCCATCAAACCGTAAATGCAGACGATCTCCCCGGCGCGGACGTCCAGCGACAGGTTATCCACCAGCCGGATACCGGCTTTCCCCTTCACCGTCAGCGATTTCACCGACAGCGCGGTATCACCAAAGTCGTAACCCGACGGCGGCGCGCCGAGGTCAAAGCTTTCCCCCACCATGTTGCGGACAATCCAGTCGAGGTCGATTTCATCGCGGCGGGCGTAGGCGGTCATCACGCCGTCGCGCAGCACCACCGCGCGGTCGGTAATTTCCAGCGCCTCTTCCAGATGGTGGGAGATGTAAACGATAGCTACCCCCTGGCTGGTCAGGTCGCGGATCACCTGGAACAACACCTCTACCTCTGCCGCACTCAGCGCAGAGGTCGGTTCATCCATGATCAGGATCTGCGAATTCACCGACAGCGCACGGGCGATCTCGACGATCTGCTGCTGCCCGAGGCGCAGGTTCTCCACCGGGGTCAGCGGATCGATATCCTCTTCCAGCGACTTCATCAGGTGGCGGGTTACTCGCGTCTCTTCGGCAAAATCGACACCGCTGGAGGTCATGATTTCACGGCCAATAAAGATGTTGTCGCGCACGTTCATGTTCGGCGCGAGGTTCAATTCCTGGTGGATTATCGAGATCCCCTGGTTGCGGGCATCGGTAGCGGAGTTGAACACCTTCACCTCGCCATTCAGCAGGATCTCGCCGCTGCTCGGGGTGATCACACCGGAAAGGATCTTCATCAGGGTCGATTTACCCGCCCCGTTTTCACCAAACAGCGTGGTGACTTCGCCACGGCGAATATCAAAGTTCACCCCCTTCAGCGCATGGGTTGAGCCATACACCTTGCTGACGTTTTTCGCCGACAGGATTATTTCTCCGCGGGTCAACGCTGAATGAAATTCACGCTGCTTCATTTGACCTCCAGGCTGACCGGGGTCACCAGCCAGTTATTAGGGGTGAGTAAGCGGAATACCCCCACGCCTTCGACAAGCTTGCCGGACAGGGCGGTACGGTCGAGCTTGTCGAGCAACGAGGCCTTCAGCGCCTGGTTAATCGCCGAACCCGCGTTCTGATACTCAATCTGGTTGGTGAAGTCACCGAACTGGATCTTGCCGGTCACGTCGCGCAGCTCGGTGCCGGTGAGGACCGGGCCGGTCTGCAGCCGCGCCTTCATCCCTTCCGGCAGACCTTCCACGTGAAGCGCAAAGATGCCCGATTTCCCCTCACCCACCGTGCCGGAGAAGCGAACCGGCAATACCGGCAGCGTGGTGCCGGTGGCGTACTTCTTCACCGCCTCCAGCTGGTTGACCTTCAGCGCGTTGGCAAGCTCAACAGCCTCCACCGCATGAGATTCGACGTAGCTTTTAATCCCTGGGAAGGTTTTCTCACCGTAGGTGCTGGCGGAGAACCCCTGCTCCTGTGCATCCTGCCCGGAACCGATTTTGACCACCTTGGTATCAATGGCCATGGCCGCCACCACTGCCGCTGCGGCCAGGCCACACAGCAGATAACGCCTCATACGGCGGCAGGAATGTAGGGTAGAGAGTGCGGAAACACCGGACATAATGTTGACCTCACAGACAGTTAGCACCGACGCTTTATTGCGTCTTGATGTTATAAATACGATAACTATATGTGATGAGAATTGTTCCTTTGTTGCACTAATGTCAATTTAGTCTTTGGGATTTTGTGTAGAACGCGATCTGGATCTAACATTTCTATACCATAACAATCACACCACAACCCCGCGCCAGAAAACCCCCTTCACGCCACCCATCCTGCGAACCAGGCGACAAAATCGTGATCGTCTTCGCTTTCCGGAATGAAATTTATTCCATTTAAAGAAAAATAATACAGCCACTATGTTAACTCTGTGATAGATGATGTATGACTGTATTTATCAAAACACTTACATCCAATTAACATTTCGGTGATGGGGTTATGAACACATTCACTCTTCTCACGCGAGGCCCACACCCGGCCAACGGAGGCACCCATGGATAACCGCGATATTATTCTCGGTCTGGACTCAGGCACTTCCGTGGTCAAAGCGGTGGCGTTCGATCTGGAAGGCCAGCAGCTCGGATGTGCATCGGCGCGCAACCGCTACTCTCGCAGCGAGGGCCACGGCGCGGCGCTGCAGTCAATGAGCCAGACCTGGCAGGATGCCGTTGCCGCTATTCGTAAGCTCGCCGAGCGCGTCGATAATCTTGCCGCCCGTGTGGTGGCGATTGCCGTCACCGCCCAGGGCGACGGCACCTGGCTGGTCGGGGCCGGGAACCGCCCGGTCTCTGATGCCTGGATCTGGCTCGACGCGCGCGCGGCTCGCACCGTCGAATCGCTCTCCCGCTCGCCCCTGTCGCGGATGCGCTTTGAAGCGACGGGTACCGGTCTGAACACCTGCCAGCAGAGCGCACAGATGGCGCACATGGATCGCTATCACCCGGAATTGCTCAACGGCAGCGAAGTTGCCCTGCACTGCAAAGACTGGCTGTACCTGAATCTGACCGGCGTGCGCGCGACCGACCCTTCGGAAGCCAGCTTTACCTTTGGCAACTTCCGCACCCGGCGCTATGACGACAACGTCATTGCCGCCCTGGGGCTGGAGCACCGCCGCCACCTGCTGCCTGACATCGTCGACGGCGTCGAAACCACGCATCCCCTCACCGCTGAAGCGGCCGCACTGACCGGGCTGAGAGCCGGCACCCCGGTCAGTCTGGGCTACGTCGACATGGTCATGACCGCGCTGGGTGCCGGTGTCCACACCGGCGAGGCCAATACCGCCTGTTCGGTGGTGGGCTCTACGGGTGTGCATCTGCGCGCCGTCCCTACGGAAAGCGTCTGGCTGAACGATGAGCAGACCGGGTACGTCATCCCCCTGCCGTGGCCAGGCTACGTCACCCAGGTGCAGACCAACATGGCCTCGACGCTCAACCTCGACTGGCTGCTACATGTCGCCAGCGACCTGTTGAACAGCTTCGGCTGCGAGGTCGATCATGCCCGACTGGTGCAGCACATCGACCGCTGGCTCAGCGAGGCCAAACCCGGCGCGCTGCTCTATCACCCCTATATCTCCGAAGCGGGCGAACGCGGGCCGTTCGTCAACGCCGAAGCCCGCGCCAGCTTTGTTGGCCTGAGCTACCGTCATGGCTTTGGCGACATGGTGCGCGCCGTTATTGAAGGGATCGGCTTTGCCGCCCGCGACTGCTATCAGGCGATGGGTGGGGCGATGCCCGCCGAGCTTCGCCTCACCGGCGGAGCCATTCGTTCGCCACAGCTGCGGCAGATCCTCTCTGCCTGCGTCGGCGTACCGGTACGCAGCAACAGCCGCGAGGAGACCGGTGCCGCAGGGGCCGCAATGATGGCGGCCGTCGCCATTGGGGCTTATCCGTCAATGGCCCGCTGTGTGGAAACCTGGGTCAAGCCGTTACTGGATACGCCGGAAGCGCCGCCGCCTGAACTCGTCGCGCGCTACCAGCATCTCTTTGGCACTTACCAGCATCTTCGCAGCGAGCTACCTTCCGTGTGGCACACCTTACACCAGCCTGATGCAGGCCTTTAATTGGGTTAATGGAGTCTGTCATGAGCAAAAAAATCGTGGATCTGTTTATTATCGGCGGCGGCATTAATGGCGCGGGGATCGCTCGCGATGCGACCGGACGCGGTCTGTCGGTGATGATGTGTGAAAAAGACGACCTCGCCGAGGGGACCTCCTCCCGTTCCGGGAAGCTGGTACATGGCGGGTTACGCTATCTCGAGTATTACGAGTTTCGGCTGGTGCGCGAGGCGCTGATTGAGCGTGAAATCCTGCTCAACGCCGCGCCGCATATCATCTGGCCGATGCGCTTCGTGCTGCCGCATAACCCGAGCGATCGCCCGGCGTGGTTTATTCGCCTGGGGCTGTTCCTCTATGACCACCTTGGCGGGCGCAAAAAACTGCCTGGCACCCGTACGCTGGATCTGCTGCGTGATCCGGAAGGCGCGCCGATCCTCGATAGCTTCCATAAAGGCTTTGAGTACTCAGACTGCTGGGTTGACGATGCGCGCCTGGTCACCCTGAATGCCGTGGACGCCGCCGAGCGCGGCGCCACCATTCTGACCCGCACCCGCTGCGTGGCCGCCGAGCGTAAAGCCGGTGCCTGGGAAATTACCCTGCAAAATACGCAGACCGGCGAACAGCACCGGGTACGGGCAAAAGCGCTGGTGAATGCCTCCGGCCCGTGGGTGCTGGACATCATCAATGATGTGACCCGCTCCCACAGCAAACGCAGCGTGCGCCTGGTAAAAGGCTCACACCTGATCGTGCCAAAATTCTGGGAGGGTCAGCAGGCCTACCTGATGCAAAACCACGACAAGCGCGTGATTTTTATCAACCCGTACGAAGGCGATAAAGCGCTTATCGGCACCACGGATATTCCGTGGGAAGGCGATGCCGACTCCGTCGAGGCGGACAACCGCGAGCAACAATATCTGATTGATGCGGTTAACCGCTACTTCAAAGTGAAGCTGACCGCCGCTGACGTGATTACCCGTTTCTCCGGCGTTCGCCCACTGTTTGACGATGGCAAAGGCAACCCGTCGGCGGTCACGCGGGATTACGTGTTTGAGCTGGATGACCAGCAGCAACTTCCGCTGCTGCACGTCTTTGGCGGTAAAATCACCACCTTCCGTAAGCTTGCCGAACACGCGTTACAAAAACTCGGACCGTTCTTCCCGCAAATGGGCGCAGACTGGACGCGCAGCGCCCCGCTGCCTGGTGGTGAAATTCCCGGGGCCGACTTTGAGTCCTATCTGCAAACCCTGAAAGAGCAGTATGCCTGGCTGCCCACGCCGCTGCGCAAACACTACGCCCGGCTGTACGGCGCGCGTCTGCCCCAGGTGCTGGGGGGCGCGAAGCAGGTGGCCGATTTGGGTCGTCATTTTGGCGGCCTGCTGTATGAAGTCGAAGTGCGCTATCTGGTTGAAAAAGAGTGGGCCCAGCAGCCGGAAGACGTACTCTGGCGTCGCACCAAGCATCGCCTGCACCTGAGCGATGCCCAGCAACAGGCGTTCAGCGACTGGTTCACCGACACCTTCACCGTTCAGCCGTGCGCCCAGGCCAGCTAAGGAGACGACGATGGCACTCACCCTTTCGCTCAATACCAATCCGCTGGTGAATCGCTTTGCCGAACCTGAGGAGCTGATTCAGACCATCGCCCAGCGCATTCGCATCCGCGACGTGCAGCTGACGCATGAGTTTATCAATCCGGGCTGGCCGGCAGCGACCATCAACCAGATGACCCGACGAATGAAAAAAGCGCTGCAGGAGACCGGGGTGCGCGTCACCTCCGGGATGACCGGCCCGTACGGTCGCCTTAACCACTTTGGTCATCCGGACGCCAGCGTGCGCCGCTACTATATCGACTGGTTTAAAACCTTTGCCGATATCACCGCCGAACTGGGTGGTGATTCGGTGGGCTCGCAGTTCGCCATTTTTACCCTGCGAGATTATCAGGATCTCGCCCGCCGCGACGCGCTGATAGCTATCGCCATTGAGTGCTGGGCGGAGGTGGCCGAGCACGCGAAGTCAGCCGGGCTGAAGTATCTGTTCTGGGAGCCGATGAGCGTCGGGCGTGAGTTTGGCGAAACCATTCCCGCCTGTCTGGCGCTGCAAAAACGGCTTAGCGCGGAGCCGATGGCGCTGCCGATGTGGATGATGGCAGATATTGACCATGGCGATGTCACCTCCGCCGATCCGCGGGATTATGACCCCTACGCATGGGCCAAAGCGGTGCCCCGCTACTCGCCGATTATTCATATAAAACAGAGCATGGCGGACAAAGGCGGACATCGGCCATTTACATTACCGTATAATACCCACGGTCGGATCCAGCCGGAACCGCTGCTGAGCGCCTTCGCGCGCGGCGGTGCAGAGAACAATGAAATCTGTCTGGAGCTGAGCTTTAAAGAGCGCGAGCCGACCGACAGCCAGGCCGTTGCCGGTATCGCTGAGAGCGTCGCCTTCTGGGCACCGCATATCGACACCGGCGTGCAGGACCTGAACATTTAACGTTGCTGGCTCGGGCCAGATCACAGGAGTGAGATATGTCTTCATTAAAGGTCGCCTTTATTAAAGCCAACTGGCACAGCGATATCGTGTCGCAGGCGCTGGTCGGTTTTCAGCAGGAAATGGAGAGCCAGCACGTCAGCTGCGATGTGCAAAGCTTGGACGTGCCCGGTGCGTTTGAGATGCCCCTGCTGGCCCAGCGTCTGGCAAAAAGTGGCCGCTATGATGCCATCGTCTGCGCCGCGCTGGTGGTTGACGGCGGCATCTACCGCCATGATTTTGTTGCCCAGGCGGTGGTCAGCGGTCTGATGCAGGCCCAACTTGCCACTGAGGTACCGATGTACTCCATTTCGTTGACGCCGCACCACTTCCAGCCGACGGCAGAGCACATTGGTTTCTATACCGATCACTTCGTGAAAAAAGGCCAGGAGGCTGCCCGGGCGGTGGTGCAAATCCATAGCTTGCAGATGCCAAAAGATTAACGCATGAAAAAACCTCTCGTTCCCGACAGCGAGGAGTCGCTCGGCCTGCGTGCCGCCTGGCTCCACTACGTAGGCGGCCTGACCCAGGCCGCCGTCGCCAAACGTCTTGGCCTGCCCTCCGTGAAAACCCACCGCCTGATTGCCCGCGCCGTGGCGGAAGGGGCAGTAAAAGTCACCATCGATGGCGATATTGTTGCCTGCGTGGAGCTGGAGTCGCGCCTCTGCGCGCGCTTCGGCCTGAATTTTTGCCGCGTCACCCCGGACCTTGCCGAAGAGGGACTGCCGTTGCGCGCGCTGGGCCTCGCCGGAGCGGAGTACCTGCGCAACCTGTTGAGCAATAATCCGGATATCACCATCGGCATTGGCCACGGCCGCACGCTTTCCGCCGCCATCCATCAGCTTCCGCACCTTGACGCCTCCCATGCCCGCTTTGTTTCGCTGCTGGGCTGTCTGACACGCAACTACGCGCTGAATCCGCACGATGTCATGCACCGTATTGCCGAAAAAACCGGGGCGCAGGCCTATATGATGCCGGTGCCTTTCTTTGCCAATACCGTGGAAGACCGCGAAGTCCTGCTCTCCCAGCGCGGCGTAAGTGAAGTCTTCAGTATGGCAGCGGGCAGTACGGTAAAACTGGTGGGTATCGGCACCGTCGAACCGGCGGCGCAACTGGTGGAAGCCGGGCTGATTGCGGTGCAGGAGATTAACGACATATCCGCCGCAGGGGCGATAGGTGAGATGCTGGGTCACTTCTTTGACGCTCGTGGGCAGCGCATCACCAACAGCCTGACGGCGAGAACCCTGGCGGTAACCCTTGATGCGCGTCGTCGGGAAAATATCGTCGCGCTGGTGGGCGGTCAGAGTAAAGTGGCGGCAACGAAGGCGGTGCTGGCAAGCGGCCTGCTCAGCGGATTAATTACCGACGAGCAAACCGCGCGGCCCCTACTGGCTGAGGCTTAATACCGTACGAATGTTTCGGGCGCTGGTGGCGATAATATCAATCGCCCCGGTACGCAGTGCGCCCATAATCGCCATCGCCTTGGTGTTCTCCGAGGCAATCGCAATGACGCAGGGGATCTGCCGTAGCTCATCAATGTTCAGGCCAATCACCCGGTTATCCATCACCGTATTCACATGCTCACCGCGGGCGTTGAAGAAGTCATAGCCCGCAATGTCGCCAATCACGCCCTGATGCAGACCAGCATTACTGATCTCCTGCGGGGTAAACCAGCCCAGCTTCACCATGTAGCTATCTTCATTCATATCGCCAATACCCACCAGCGCAATATCCGCTTTCCGCGCCCGATCGAGGGTATCTTTGATGGTACCGTTTTGCAGCAGCAGATCTCTCAGCTGCGGGTTTTCCACGTAGGCTGGTGCGTATAACGACTCGCTGCTGCCACCAAACTTGCGAGCCAGCAAACGGCTAATATGGTCGGCGTTAATCACGTCCCCAGGTCGATGTGTACCGCCAATGCCGCAGATAAAACGGCAGTCACGCGGTGAGATCGCACCCGAGTTTTCGGCCACTGCCGCCACGTTGCGCCCCTGCCCAACCGCCAGCGTCACGTTATCTTTAAGCACGTTATTGAGATAGCTTGAGACCAGCGAGGCCACCTGACGACGCTGCTCACTCTCATCGGCATAGTCAAGGGCGATAAGCGCCCGGCTGACGGGAAAACGTTCGGTCAGTTGCTTTTCCAGTTGGGTGCTGAAGATAGGGTGGTAGCGCACGTTGATTTCAACGATCCCTTCCTCCTTCGCCCGCTTCAGTAGCCGCCCGACCTTGATGCGGGAAAAACCAAACTTATTCGCAATCTCCTCCTGCGTCACTTCATCACAATAGTAAGCAACCGCGATTTCGGTAAGTAACTCGTACTCCTGCGACACAGTGGGTTTATCCATGCGATATGATTCTCCAGAGCTATAGGTTAGTGTCGGTCAGTATATCAGAAACACATTTTTAACCGCGCACACGTGCTGTCAGCGCGAGCGCTTCATCCAGAATAGTGGCTACCGCCTGCGGCTGATGGGAAAAGCGACCAAGGAAAATACCGTCGGCGTCCGGCCACAGTCGAGTGAGCAGACCCGGCCCGGCGCTACCGCCGTAGATAACCCGGCACTGCTGGCCAAAGCGCTGATGCAGCGCATCGCGCAGCGTGCGGCAGACGTAGCGAATAAAGTTATCGCTAGCGGGCTCCGCCGCGCCGATGGCCCACTGCGGCTCCCAGGCAAAAATCAGCGACGCCAGCGGTAGCGGGCGGTGTGCAAGCAACGCCTGCGCCTGCTCCAGAGCAAAGGCAGCCGCTTCGCTGGCGCTCATCCGCTGCTCTTCGCCAATACAGATAACCGGCGTCAGCCCGTTGGCGAAAGCCATGTCAATTTTACGGTTAATCACCGCGACCGTTTCGCCAAAGTGACGGCGGCGCTCGGCGTGACCGATTTCCACGTACCGGCAGCCCATCTCCTGTAGCAGGCTGGCGCTGGTTTCCCCGGTCCAGGCACCGGCAGGCGCTTCGCAGACGTTCTGCGCCCCGGTGGCCATGCGGGTATCGGCAAAGGCACACAGCGCAACAGGCAGGGTGGGCATCGCGGGGAAGGTAAACAGCTCAACCGGCGCACGGGCCAGAGCTGGCTGTCGGAGCATAGCTGCCACCGCCTCGCACCATTGCTGCGTTTGCTGATAGCCAAAGTAGGCCTTATGGCTAATACCGACAATCACATTTCCACTCATATTCCCCCCGAATGACCAGCCTGTTTACGACCGCTCTACGGCCATCAAATGAACACTACCAGTTCAATGGTACAAAACAAATGCAGCCCCGACGAAACTGTGAGCTCTCTCATAATTTCGGCAATAGTCATGCATCTTTCCCACTAGGTCCTTTTTTATTCGCCTTCACCAGGCTAATAATAAATGAACATAAGAACATTATGTGATCTTTAGTTCATCACCACAACGCTATGCACTCATCTGCGAGGAAAAACCATGTTAAAAGTTGCTATCGGAGCCGATGATGCGGCTACCACTCTGAAAAATCAGGTGAAAACCTATCTGCAGGAAAAAGGGATCGAGGTCGTGGACTTCAGCCACGACGTTGCCGGCAACGATCAAATGTACCCGGACATCGCCTTTAACCTCGCCTCGTCTATTCGCGAGGGGCAATTTGAACGCGGGATACTGCTGTGCGGCACCGGGATCGGGATGGCGATCGTCGCCAATAAAGTGCCGGGGATCCGCGCTGCCCAGTGTCATGATGTCTACTCCGCCTCCCGCGCCCGCAAGAGCAACAACGCGCAGATAATGACTCTCGGTGCCCGCGTTATCGGCAGCGAGCTGGCATTAACCATCGTCGACAGCTGGCTGGATGCAGAATTTGAAGCGGGCCGTTCGGCGTCAAAAGTTGAGCGTATCGCCTACTACGAAAACAAGGTTCACACCCACAACGCACAGTGATAAGGGTTTGCCGCGATGACTCTGTTAGAGAAACTTAAAGCAGTGACAACGGTGGTGGCGGATAGCGGTGACATGAACGCTATCCGCGAGCATCACCCTGAAGATGCCACCACCAATCCGTCGTTGATTTTGAAAGCAGCAGCGCAGCCGATCTACCAGCCACTGATCGAGCAAGCCGTCTCGCTGGCCCGCCAGCAGGGCGGCTCGCAGGAAACACAGTTGATCAATGCCAGCGATCATCTGGCAGTGAACATCGGCGTGGCACTGCTAAGTCAGGTTCCCGGCAAAGTCTCCACCGAGGTGGATGCCCGTCTCTCCTACGACCGGGGGCTGTGCGTGGCGAAAGCGCGCAAGCTTATTCGCCTGTACGAGCATCAGGGTGTTGACCGTTCCCGCGTGCTGATTAAGCTTGCCTCTACCTGGCAGGGCATCAAGGCGGCGGAAGAGCTGGAGCTCGAGGGGATCCACTGTAACCTGACGCTGCTCTTCTCCTTCGCACAGGCCCGTGCATGCGCCGAAGCGGGCGTGTGGCTGATTTCCCCGTTTGTCGGGCGTATTTACGACTGGTATCGCGACCGCAACCTACTGACCAGCGACGATCCCCAGCAAGACCCGGGAGTGGTCTCTGTCCGTCGGATCTATGACTATTACAAGCAGCATCGTTACCCGACGGTCATTATGGGGGCCAGCTTCCGTAAGGTGGAACAAGTGCTGGCGCTGGCAGGCTGCGACCGTTTAACCATTTCCCCGGTGCTGCTCGACGAGCTGGCAACGCGCGATGGCGAGCTGCCAACGATGCTGAAGCCGCCGGTGATTGCCCAGGAAGCCCCTTCACCGCTCTCGGAGTCGGAGTTTAACTGGCTACATAATCAGGATCCTATGGCGGTGGACAAGCTCGCAGAAGGTATTCGCCTGTTTGCCCAGGATCAGGAGAAGCTGGAGGGGCTGCTGAAGGCGGCGTTTGCCAGAGAGGCGGTTGGGCAGGTGTAACAGTTTTGTCGCCTCGCCCTTCTTCAGGCGTTGGGGAGATGACGGAAGCCCGCACGGCATGAGCCCTGCGGGCTTTTTTGTCTCCTTACTCTACTCAGCCGTTCCTGTCAGACATTCCCGCCGTTATCCCCTTTCAGCTTTTCGCGAACAGGCTAAACACGCCAAGCACTAAAGCACTGTAGAAAATCACCCGGTATACGTTGTCGGAGATTGAAACCCACTTGCGGACAATACCCAGCAGCACCACCACTAACGCCGCGGGATAGATGGCACAGAGGACCGGCACCGCGAACGCAATAAGGGAGTTTAATCCCAGCACGGATATCGCCGCCGAGGCGATAAGGGTACTGGCCACCAGCATGCCGTAGGATAAACCCGTCGCATGGCTAAAATAGCGCGCGGTACCTGTGGTTAGCCCAATCGATGTCACCAGACACGCCAGGGTAATAATTACCGCCAGCAGGTTCCGGCCATATGCGCCAAATACTGTCGCCACATAATGGCTGATGATCTCAAGCCCGTTTGTCGCTGCGGCCACAGGACTATGCGCCCCCATCGACAGATAGCTAATATAAATAAGTATTAATCCCGCTGCGGCAATCCCTGCTGCTGCCGCGGAATATTTCAATATCCCGCGTTGATCTTTAACACCACGCCGCTGGCAGGATGAGAGCAATGATCTGTGGACCACATACCAGCGTATTCAGGAGAACCTGATTAAGGGCGGGCTCAGTGGACGGAGTGCGAAAGGCGGACGAACGCATACCCGTGCCGTGCGCGGTATCGACGGTGATGTGAAGCTTAACCGGGCTCTATGGGTGATGGCGGAAGCGATGCTCTCCGGATTTGAGGCAAACGGATGTTAACTCCGGCTTTATGCGGACACCTCCTGTCCGTTCGCTGATTGATTTCCAGGCAGTTTTTCCTCAAAAAGACTATGAAGCCGCATTCTGATTGCATTCATCCTGCAGAAAAAATACCGCTTCCGCTGTCCGTATCCTGTCCGGCCCTCTCGTTACACTAATCACTTAATTTTCAGTCCATTAACAGGATGGGGAACGCCTCTCATGTCTCAGTCTGAGCGCCGCCATGAGCGCCTTGCGGTCCGCCTGTCGCTGATTATCAGCCGTCTTGTGGCGGGTGAAACGCTGGCCATACAGACACTGGCCGCCGAATTTGGCGTGTCAGTGCGCACATTGCGTCGGGATTTTCGCGAGCGTCTGGCCTATCTCGACCTGGAGTTCCGTAACGGGCAATGTCGTCTGCTATCCGGCAGCCGTCAGAGGGAGCTGACGGTGCAGACCTTCGTCCGTCAGTCCGGTGTGGAGGCGCTTTTTCCGGAGATAGACAACCAGCTGGTCAACTCACTATTGAGTGCCAACGAATCTCCCTGCCTTATCTGGCACAGCACCAACGCCAGAACACAGGCACGGAGTGAAGTTTTTACGCGACTGATTCGCGCCATCACTGAACACCGTCGGGTTACGTTACTGGCAGAAGGTCATCGTTGCACAGGTCTGGCCCCCTATCGACTGGTGTGCAGCGATGGCTGCTGGTACCTGACCGGTGAACATGAAGGACATATATCGGTTTTCACGCTGGGTGATATTCATACGGTCACATTCAATCCTGCGCTTTTTGTCCCAGAGACACAGCTACGTAATCTGTTGTCACACCCCGATTTTCTTCGGGTTTTACCTCACTTTCAGACTTTCCATTCACTTCTCGTTGTCGGTGACAACGGTTTAGCATGCAACAAAACCAGCTAACTCGAAAAAAATGGCAGAGCATCACTGTAGATAAACGTTGGCGAAAATTACTTACACATGCAGTTACACGCAAAAAATCATGATGTAAACAAAGAGGGAGCCTTTACATAACTTATTGATTTAGATGGTGCCGATAATAGGAGTCGAACCTACGACCTTCGCATTACGAATGCGCTGCTCTACCAACTGAGCTATATCGGCCCTGAGAGGCCGGTTACGAGTGTAACCACGGGGCAAAAGGTTAGATCTATCCGGGTGATGCGTCAATGCCCTTTTGAATCAAACGGCTATTTTTGCATCACCCGTGATTATTTACGCACGAATCGTATCGTCGCCGAAGCCGATCCACTTGTACGTGGTCAGCGCTTCCAGCCCCATCGGACCGCGGGCGTGCAGTTTCTGCGTGCTGACCGCCACCTCAGCGCCGAGGCCGAACTGGCCGCCGTCGGTGAATCGGGTGGAGGCATTCACATACACCGCAGAGGAATCCACTTCGTTCACGAAGCGATCGGCATTGC
>ERZ773210.1945-NODE-1945-length-18511-cov-18.684005_pt1 | contig 18511 bp, 18 predicted proteins | sample MGYA00580528_ERZ773210 | MGnify/ENA primary metagenome ERZ773210 (study PRJEB29015, sample SAMEA2737769) | human gut metagenome | biome: human gut; feature: human-associated habitat; material: faeces | place: China | collected 2012 ...
TGGCAGCGGGCGAGCTTGCGGCTGCGAAGCAAAAGCTGCCCGAAGATGAATACCAAAAACTACTTAGCTCACTTGAGCAATAAAATAACGTAGTTGCGTTATACGACTTTTATGTGACCTTCATACAACTTCTGTGTGACCTTATTTTTTCTAAAATTGTTCCATGTGACTTTCATATGACCGTCATGTGACTTCTGTAAGACCCTCGTGTGCTATGATAGCAAGGCAAGTCAAAGCCATGTTATCTGGCCGCGAGGGTTTTATTTTTTGTCCTTTTTTAGCCGGATAAACCGCTTTTGACCTGTAACGAAGAAAAATATATCGAAAGCCCGAGATGCATTAAAGGCTGAGGATACTCATATTGCTTTCCATCCTCGGATGGAAAACAGTGTTTGTACCCTTTTCTTTAATGCGTCTCTTTTTTGCGCCCAAAGAAAAGCCAGTGCCCTGTCCAGCAGTGAAGTGTCCTCATCCTCCGCATCCGGCGGAAAGGACACTTATTATGTTCACCTTGAAGGAATTTGGCAATCGAATCAGTATGCTCCGTAAATTACAGAATCTTACGCAGGACGAACTAGCCGAACGGATTCATGTCAGCAAAGACCATATCAGCCGCATTGAGCGTGGTATCCGTGCTTGTTCGTTGGAATCTCTGATTGATCTTGCACAAGAGCTACACACCAGTACAGATTATCTTCTGATAGGAACCGGCCCCACCAATGACTTTGCAAAAGAGCAACTTTTGTCGGCAATCGAAGTGCTATCTTCCGTAAGCAAGCTGATATGAAAATTGGTATTTATGTCCATATTGTCCAGCCTATGCGAGATTCACAATGAATAAAGGCCTCCCGGAATCAACCTATTGTAAGGTCGGATTCCGGGAGGCCTTGTGGTTTAAGGATACTATAAGCCTTGCACTGTCAATGCGAGTGTGCCATCAAACAGCTTGGCACACTCTGATTTTGTTGATTTCCTCGGCAAGGCTGATCTTCAGATTTCGGATATCAATATCATTCTGCATATCCAAAAAATACCGATCCGATACGCCAAAATACTTTGCCAGCCTGAGAGACGTATCAGCAGTTATTTTTCTGCGGTCATGCAGGATATCCTGAATTCTGGATACAGGAACGTGGATTTCCTGCGCCAGCTTATACGCCGAGATATCCATTGGTTCCATAAATTCTTCCTGTAAGATTTCTCCGATTGTAGGAGTATCAATATAGCCTGTCATTGAAATTCTCCTCTCCTTGCATATTATGCGCAGTCTGCACTAATGATAATCGACAATTTCGACATTGAAAAAACTGTTTCCATCTACATTGAAGCAGACCCTATACTGACCATTGATTCGTATGCTGTATTGTCCCGCCCGATCGCCTTTCAATAATTCCAGCTGATTTGCTGGCGGAACACGCAGATCCTCCAAACATCCTGCATTATCAATCATAATCAATTTTCGCAATGCAATTTTTTGAATCGACTGGGGCAACTTCTTTGAAAAAAGCTGATTATAAACTTTTTCCGTTTCCTTGTCTGCAAAGCTCTTTATCATGGTTTCATTATACCCGTTTCTCATGTATATGTCAAGCAGGTATATTTTTCTTCGAGATTGGAAAATTGTTCCAAAAGTAGACCTATCAGGCTTACCAAGTAGGCCTACGAGGCCCACGCATTTCACAATTTGAGCCGTTATACTATAAGCAAGCCAGACGACATCTGGTAGCGGCCCTTGAAAACTGAACACGCATTCTTCAGTCACATTCCTGTGATGATGAGCCACGTCCGTAACAAATGCGATGATCTCCCACTGAGGGAATGAGCGGTAGGTTGACGGTAAATGGGTGACAGCTTCCCCATAGCTATGAGCCATCATAGAATAATGATACTTCCGCCTTCGGGCGGCTCGGTGAGAACCACGGAGAGGTGAGATTCCTATGGATTCGGTACGCTGCCGGACGGCTGAAAGATTTCCCATACAAGACAGAGTGCTTGTTTTCCGGGGGTGTCGGGGACAAATACGGAAAGGTATAGAACTATAAATCACAGCTTTTATGCTGTTTGAGATAGTAGGGCGGGCTGTGCAAGCAGTCCGCTGTTACATACACACGAAAGGAGAAATCCACTTGGCTACCAGAGGCAAGAAAGACAAGGACTACGAACCGCTTCCGGTAAACTGGATGTACAAGCGCGGAGATGTCTACATGATGGATCTGAACCCATACAGCGGTTCCGAACAGGGTGGTGTCCGACCGGCAATTGTTGTCCAGAACGATGACGGAAACTTTTATTCCAATGTCCTCTTAGTTGTTCCGTTGACAACGCAGATCAAAAAACGGTATATGCCGACACACTTCGTTCTGCACAACCGCTTTTTAAGCGCACCGTCCATGGCGATCTGCGAGAGTCCCCGGCCAGCAGATAAATCAAGGGTTCTTCAGTATTTAGGGCATCTGTCTAAATACGAAATGCGGCAGGTATCCCTTTGCCTGCAATATAGTTTTGGATTTATCGGATACAAAATGTTCCGAAAATGCCTTACGGCTCCGCCGGAAGAGGATGTGATTGCTGCGGCAAAGACTCTTCTCTCCAAGCAGTTCCAAGACCTTCGAGTACTGAACAGTCAGTCCCCGGCTCCCGCCAAGCACAAAAAAGGCGATCTACATAGCATTGAGCAAATTTCGGAAGGAATGCTTTCATCACCAATGGAATCTTCTGTTGAATTTATGATTGCAGAACTGGATGATTCGCTTCAATCGCTTATGTTCCGATGGGATACCTGCTTTGAGCGGTATTCCTGTCACAAGTTGTCCGATAACGAAAAGAAGAAAATCGGATCAATCATTCAATCAGGAATTGATTTTCTACAAAAAAAGAAGGAGGTTCCCTTATGATGAACGCAGTTGAAAAACCTTACCATGAAATCTGTCTGAACAGCAGCCAGCTGATCGTACCGCGCGATACTTATCAGCGCGGTCTCATCCCGGCCCGTGTGGCTCAGATTGCAAGTGCTTTTGATGAACGAGTTGCCAACGAGCCGAAAATCAGCTTCCGGGATGGCAGCTACTATGTGATGGACGGCCAGAACACCATCGCTGCACGCAAGTTCCTGAACGGGGGAAATGATTTGCAGATCCGCTGCAAGGTCTATTTCGGCATGACGGAGCGCGAAGAAGCGCTTCTTTTTGCACAGCAGACTGGCTATTCGCATTCGCTGACCCCCGGCCAGAAGCTCCGCGCCCTGATTTTTGCAGGGGAGCCTGCTGCCGTTGCATTCCAGCAGGCCACCGAGCTGGCAGGTGTTCATCTTTCGTTTGAGGAAGGCCGTGGCAAGCGTCGGATCAGCTGCATTGCGACCGCTTATCGAGAATTTATCCGGCTTGGCCCGGAGCTGTATATCGAAGCCATCGATATCCTGCTGAATGCATGGAACGGGGAACCGGATTCCATGAGTTCGGCCAATATGCTTGGCATCTGTCGTTTTGTGGAGCTTTACCACAACGAGTATAGCCGAAACCGGCTGATTGCAAAACTCCGGCAGGTGGATGCCTTCACCATTTTCTGCCTTGCGCGGACCGCAGGCGTAAATCTTCCCGGCAAAACGAAATATCTTCAACAGGTCTATAGCATCTATAACGGTGGGAGCCGCCGGGCTGCATTGCCACTGAAATTTTAACATATAGTACAATATGGGATAGTTTATCCTATGAATAATTTTGAAGAAATTGCACACGCTGTGCCTATGACCTCCATGCAGGATGTTCGCTGCTACACGGTGGAAGATCTGATGGCAATGTTGGCTTTGAGCCGCCCAACCGTTTATCGTCTGCTGAAGCAGAACGTGTTCCGCTGGTTTAAGGTCGGTGGCGCATACCGGATTTCTAAAGCCAGCTTTGACGCATGGCTCAACGAAGGTGTTATCGAACCCAGTTTGGCCGGTTGACATCCTCAACATTTCAAGCAAAATCTGCTATTCTTTAGCCGGGATGAGAATCCCGGCTAAATTTTTACATACGATGGAGGTGTTCTTCATGGACGAAATGTCACTCGCTTCGATTCCACTATGCGAAAAAAGCGAGGCACCCGCTGCCAAAACCACCATGTCCGTGCGCGAGATGCAGCACCTTTTGGGCCTTGGCAAGACGGAGAGCTATTGGCTGATCCACAAGAATTTTTTCGAGGTCATTCAGATAAACGAGAAAATGCGTGTTGTCATCTCCAGCTTCGAGAAATGGTATGCAAACCAGATCAAGTACCACAAGGTCAATGGTCCTCCTCCGGGAGAGGAACTTCGCAAGCGTTCTTATTCCGTTGTGGAAGCAGCTGAGATTCTGAGCGTCGATACGGAAACGATCTATACGCTGATTCGTCAGGGTAAGATAAAGACAGAAATCGTTGATTTCTGGATGCGGATTCCAAGGGACGAATTTGAGCGCTGGTATAGCTCACAAAAGCGTCTCCGCACTGCTGCCGACCGGGAGCGTGACCGAGAAATCGAAGAACAGACGATTTCTGTGCCTGAAATGGCAAAGCTGCTCGGAATCACGCGGGAGAAAGTTTACTGGATTCTCAAGTGTAAGAAATATCGTGACATCCTCGTTATCGAACGTGTTGCAGACAGGCCTCGCATTACCAAAACGAGCTTTAAGCTATGGCTGAAAAGCCAATCTACATATCAGGTTCAGGCTCCAGCTAAAGAAGCCCCTGAAGAACTTCCCTTGAAGTTGCAGCGCCCGAAAAGTGGAAAATATTACAGCTTTCAGGAGATTCAGGATTTTTACAACATCAGCCGTACTACTCTTATCAAATGGATTCGCACTGAAAACATTCCGACCATTGATGTCGGGCGGGCAAAACGTGTTCGCAAGGATGTTTTCGATGATGTTCTCAGATTAAAACGCAACGTGGAGGAAGATACATAATGGCCAGCATTGTGAAACGCAACGGCAACTTCTGTGTTGTCTATTCTTATAAGGAAGCTGATGGCACTGCCAAGCAAAAATGGGAGACTTTTTCGGCACTGCCGGATGCAAAGGCTCGCCAGAAAGAAATTGAGTATAAAGAATCCATTGGCACCTTCGTTGCACCCCAGTGCAAAACGCTGAACGATCTGCTCTCTGAATACATCGCACTCTATGGCAGAAGCAAATGGGCATTTTCCACCTATCAGTCGAATGTCGCCCGGATCGACAACTACATAAGACCGATCATTGGTTCCATGAAACTTCAGGATATTACCACTCGTGTGATCGAAGGGTATTACCAGAAGCTGCTCAAATACGAAGCCGTTGATCCAAAGTTTGGCACCCGCAAGAACGAGTATGTTTCGACCAGCACGATTCGCGACATCCACAAAACGCTGCGCAGTGCTTTTGAGCAGGCTATCAAATGGGAACTGATGGAGAAAAATCCCTGCATCCATGCAACGGTGCCCAAGCATACTCCCCAAAAGCGTGAGATCTGGACAGCAGAAACACTGTTTCATGCTCTGGAAGTGTGTGACGACCCGAAACTTCGGCTCTGCATCAACCTTTCGTTTTCCTGTTCCCTGCGTTTAGGAGAACTGCTGGGGCTGACATGGGATTGCGTGGACATCTCCCCGGAAAGCATTGCAGCTGGTCGGGCATCCATTTACATAGACAAAGAATTGCAGCGTGTCAATGTGTCGGCGCTGGACACGCTGGATGATATCGAAGTCATCCGGCGCTTTCCATCCAGAACGTCCCTCTGCTCAACTGTCCAGATTCTGAAGAAGCCCAAAACCGAGAGCAGCATCCGAACGGTGTTTCTGCCCAGAACGGTTGCTGAAATGCTGGTCGCCTACAAGGCTGACCAAGACAACATCAAGGAGGCTCTGGGCGACGAGTACACCGACTACAATCTGGTGGTTGCCGGCCCGCTGGGTCTTCCAACAGTGCATACCACCGTCAATGCAGCCTTGAATCGCCTGATCAAGAAGAACAATCTCCCGAAAGTGGTTTTCCATAGCTTCCGACATTCCAGTATTACATACAAACTCAAGCTGAACGGCGGCGATATCAAAGCCGTTCAAGGTGACTCCGGTCATGCGCAGGCATCCATGGTCACAGAGCAGTATGCACATATCTTGGACGATGACCGGCGAATCAACGCCCAGCGCTTCGATGACTTCTTCTATCAGCACAAAGGTGCGGAGCCTGAAATCCAGCACGATAATGAGCCGAGCGCAGAATGCGGAGCCGGCGCAGTCGATGCCGAGGCGGCAGCAGCGCTCACCAAACTCCTGTCTGATCCTTCGATGGCAGCGCTCATCAAGAATCTTGCAAAAAGCCTGTAACCCCCATATACATAGACAGCGGCAGCTTTCCATTCTGGGAAACTGCCGCTGTTTGTTTTAAGAAGATGCAGCTATCTTGCTGGCCAGTTCTTCGATCTCATCAAGTGTAAGCTCCGTGTATTTAGCAATCTCCTCATGCGAGAACCGATTATCTTCCAGTAGGCGCTCCGCTACTTCAAGCGAGCATTCATGCGCTGCTTCTGCTCTTATTTCATCAAATATTTTACTCATAATCCAAATTCAAGGTTAGGCAGGCTTCTTCGTATCCAGTGCCTTGACCTCATCAACAGAAAGATGTGCATACCGTGCAATTGTTTCATACGGAAGTCCATCCGCAAGCATCGTCATTGCGGTTTCCACAGCCTGCTCATGTTTTGCTTCTTTTCTTTCTTCCGCTCTCATTTCTTCCATTGCCTTGCACATGGTCGTCACTCCCTTCGTGTCCTCTTTGAAATATCGTACCCGTTGTGCCAGAACAGGGTAGTTCATGTCATCCGGGTCTGTACAGGTAAAGTCGTGCATCAGCTTACCCAATGCTGTCTCGTCTTTAATCTGTGAGTTTACATAGATAATATGTGCATCATCACCGAAAGATTTTCCGGTTTCCTCGATGATGCGGTTGATGTGGTAGATGGGAAGTCCACCCCGCAGCACATCATTTTCTGTGATAAAGATTACATAGGTCTCGTTCAGTGCGTCATACGCATCACCCGGATCTGTCAGGTTTGCATCCAGCAGACTGCTGTTGTATCTCGCCCTCTTGGCACCTGCACCATGGTCGTTGCGCTGCACCTCAATATTATAGGTATGGTTTTCCTGATCCACTGCCAGAATATCCAGCCGCACAGAACGACCTTGCAGATTCTTCAAATCATGCTGACCATGGACTTCCTGTACAGTCAGGTCATCACGGTTCAGAATGATTTGAAGCAGGCATTCCGCACAGGGCTTATCTTCAAAGACCTTGCTCATAAAGTCATCATCCATTAGCCGGAAGTTTCGGATACGCTGTAAATCTTCTTTGTGCTTGCGCTCGAAGTCAAGTTCCTTCTGCGTTTCAACTTCTGCCATCGGTTCACCTGCTTTCTGTTCTCTATCCAAGGTAAGAATACCATAAAAGCGTTCTTTTTACAAGACGAGTCCCGCTGACTACATAGGCCGGAGGCATCCTTCGGGATGCAGCCGGTCGGATTTCTATGGTAGCCCTTGCTCCGGCATGGCATCATAAGTCCAGATTGAAAAATCGGTTTCTGAATGCAAAATTCCCGGAACAAATCCACCCTTTCCAGCTAATGAACGCCCGTTTACACAGCTTAAAACAGGTTCGATTTCGTTGACTTAAATTGACAGCGCAAACAAAAATCTGTTGACGCAATGTAAAATAAATTACCTAGTTTTATCACGGGTTTACAGCGGTCGGGGTTACTCCTAAGCGAAAGGCCTGCAGTTCGAATCTGCATGAGGACATATGCAACAAGCAGCGGCAGCTTTTCCGTCTGGAAAGCTGCCGCTGCTTTTCTCGTTATTCAAAAATATCAGCAAGGGTAAGCAGCTGTACTTCTCCGCGTTCCTGCGCCTGAAGCAGACCGTCCATGAATCCGCCTTTCGAGAAAATGTAGTAGTGGTAGTTTGCTCCTTTTCCAAAAACTGCTGCATATTCCCGAATCAGTTCCAGTTCATCCAAGCCGATTTTTTCATTGCGGTATTTGCAAGAGCCGATGATATAGTCATTGCCTTCAACTGGAGTTCCGACAATATCGATCTGAATCTGCTTCTTCTTTTTGGGGTCGGTCCCCCACCACTGCCCGATCTCGCTCAACTCGACGGGAAGCTTCTCTGCGTAGTAGAGCAGATAATCCTGACACATCTTCTCAAAAATCAGACCCATATAGTCCGGAAAATACCGTTTCACTGCATGAGGGTAGGTCTTTGCGATTCGCCCTGAATCAATCGCACTTGCATTGACCGGAACAAAGCGATACCAGAAACGGAAAAAATTATCCGCCAGAAGATAGATCGTTTTTTTGCCAGGTTTTTCGGTGATCGGCGTTTCTTTTTTGACGATGCCAAGGTCTATCAGCGTTTTGAGGTACTTTGCCACTACCGAGTTTTCTTCACCAACTTTTGTGGTGATGTCGTTCAGACGGGAAGCACCCTCCGCGATTGCCTTGATGATCGCATTATAAATTGCCGGTTCGCGCAGTTCCTGCTTCAGCAGGTTGGCCGGTTCCTCATAGAGATAGCTGGAACGATCAAACAAATTTTCCAGCAATGCTTCATCTACACTGTTCCGAACGTCCAGTTTGTTGATATAATGCGGAACGCCGCCTGTGATGCCATAAATCAGAGCGTTATCTTCCTCTGGCAGATTCGGATGGAACACCGCAGTTTCCTTGTAATCCAGCGGAATAATTTTGAATTGCGCTGTTCTGCGCCCATATAGAGGGCTTTCTTTGCCCAAGACCTGACTTTCCATAAAACTCATAGAGGAACCGCACAGAATCAGATACATTTGGGACTCTGTCCATTTATGGTCGATGATGTGCTGAAGCATTGCGGAAATAGCGGGTTTAGCCTTTGCAAGATAAGGGTACTCATCAATTACAAATACGATCCGTTGCTCTTTGGAGAGAGCTGTCAGTTCGTCCAATGCTGCGTCGTAGGTTGTAAATTCCGGGGACGATTCCGCATTGGGTCGTTCAAAGCTCATGATCGCCTTGGACAATGCTTCCAGATTCTCTTTTCCGGTCGTATTCAAGGCAGAGAAAAAAATGGTCGGTTTTCTCTTACAGAATTCGTTGATCAACGCAGTTTTTCCAACGCGGCGTCTGCCGTAAATGACAACACACTCAAATTTTCCGTTCTCGTATCGTCTATTCAACTTCTGAAGTTCCTTTTCACGGCAGTAAAACCGGCTCATTTCTTTCCCTCCCCAAATCACATCTATGAAATTTATATACTCATAAGTTAGTTTCTTACGAGTATAATACTTCATCTCTTGCAGAATGTCAAGAAATATATTTTCAACGATGCAGCGAAAACAGAGATACTTTTTCCATAGCAACGCTTTTCAAAAACTCTGTCAAAAATCTATAAGTTCCTCATACAAAAGCAGCGGCAGCTTTTCCGTCTGGAAAGCTGCCGCTGCTTGTTTTTAAGAAGATTTTGCAGGTGCTTTTCTCACCCGATGCTGTTGGCCAGCATGTTCAGGATCTGCTGATAGTCCACTTCCTTCAGGCCCTCACCGGCCTTGGCGGGGTAAGCGGCAACATTGTCCCACGAATCCATGATCTGGGACCAGTACTCTGCCTCCGGGGCAAACAGCACCAGGCGCTTTGCGTTCTGGTCCATGTAGCCGCGCTCCTGGGTGGCGGCGTCGCCCCACCACTGGGTCAGTTCGCGCAGGTCTTCCGGCATGCCGTTGGGGTAGTTGGGCAGGAACTTTGCAAAGCCCATCTCGTGGGTCGGGGCGTCGGTCCACACCACGATCACATGGCGGCGCTTGGTGCCGGCATTGTTCCAGTCCGAGCGGATCGCATAGGCCAACGCTTCCAGGCCGTCCTCCGGGATGTCGCCGCCGCCCTCAGCGTGGATGCTGCGCACCGTCTCCTCAAAATCCTTTTCTTCCTCCGGCAGGTTGAAGAAATCGGTCACCATCATGGCGTCGTCACCGTCGGCGGCGTAATCGCGGAAGGCGATCACCCGCACGCGCAGCTGTGCGATGGTCTTCTGCTTATTGGTCATCATGCGCTGCACGTCCTGATAAAAATTCAGCGCGTTATCCTTGACCTTTTCGATCAGGCCGCCCATGCTGCCCGTTGCGTCAATGCAGAACACCATGTCCACATTGTAGTCAAAGTTGAAGTTCATCATGTTGCATTCCTCCTGTGCTCAAAGCAGGCTGCCCGCCTGCTTGAATTTTTCGGCGCCGTTGGTGCTCTTATAGATGTTGATGCGCAGCGCTGCCTCCCGGTCGTTCTGGGTGGCTTCGCGGTTTTCCGCCTGCTGCTCCGGCCGGATGTCCTCGCCGGAGAGCAGCCGCACCACGGTATCCAGCGAATACCGCCGCACCGGGTCCGTTTCCAGCATTCCCGCGATCAGCCGGGCCATATCCGCCGGGACGGCGTCGCCCAGCTTCAGCTCGTCGCCGCTCAGGAGCCCTTCGAACAGATAGTTATATTTGGTCCCGCTGACGAACTCCGGCACGCAGCCCTGGAAGATCTGGTGGAACAGCACGCCCAGCGCGAACACATCCAGAGGCTTGCCCACCTTGACGTCCTCTCCGGCCGCAAACAGATAGCCTTCCGGTGCCAGATAGACCACGTCGAAGTTGAAGCTTTCCGGGTCCGAAGGGGGTTCAGCTTCAAAAAAGCTGTTGTCGAAGTCGATGATCTTGGTGGTCAGCCCGCCCGACTGGCTTTTCTGCAGCAGGACGTTGTCCCACTTGAGGTCGCCATGGACGATGCCAACCTTGTGCAGCTTCCAGATGCTGTGGGCCAGCGTCTTGCACAAAAGCCGCTGCTGGGCCTGACCGGCGCTGCTCATCTGCGCAACGTCCTCCGGCGTGAGCTTCTCCGAAGGAATGCACGGCATTGCGATGTAATAGTGGCTTTCACAACGGAAAAAGTCCACGATGCGCACATCGTTGCCGTCCGAAGCTTCGTTGATCGTTTTGTAGAGCAGGGTCTTCTGGGCCTCGTACTTTTCGCAATACTTCCGCCGCTTTTCCGCCTGCTCGGGCGAATACATGGACGCATTCTGCGGGTAAACGGGGCTGAGGAACTCCTTCAAAAAGTAGTCCTGCCCATCCTTCTGCGCGATGCCCCACTTGCTGAAACCGGCGTTGTCGCTTTTCAGTGTGCCTGCAACAAGGTAGCCATTGTAGTCTGTATATCTCATTTCACGTCATCCTGTTCCGACAGATAATCCGCCGCATATTCCAGCCACAGCTGTTGCTGCTGCTCCTGTGTGCTGTCGTTCCACACCGCAAGGTAGGTTTCCAGCAGGGCCTTATGGCGGGGCTCGAAGGCCTTTTTCAGGTCCGCAAAGCTTGCATAGCCAAAGCACGCCAGACACATGGTGTAATCATCCGCCGAGATCTTTTTCAGGATGCCGAACAGCTTTTCGCGCCAGTCTTCGATGCTGCTGCTCTGGAGCAGGGTGTCCAGCAGCAGTGCCTCGAACTGGATGGGCGACTCCACATAGCCAAAGCAGCCGTCCGTGGCCGTGAGCACGATGCAGGGCTGGCTGCAGCTCACCTGCTTTTCGTGCAGGTGGAACGGCTTGGACGCACTGCACACGCTGGTCATGATGCCATCGCTGCGCATATCCGGGCCGTCCACGGTGTGCTGCACATCGTCCACGGTGATCTGCTTCAGGCCGTCTGCCGTCATAAGAAAGCCGCGCGAGTCGCCGCACCACAAAAAGTCGGCATCCACCCGGGACGGGCTGCAGCTGCACTTTGCCGCCGCAGCCGTCGTGGGGAAGTCCTTCGCCATGGAGCTGCGGATGCCGCTGCTGCCGCTGGCGTTCTCCTTGTAGCACTGCAGCGCCCGGGCAATGTCCGGTTCCAGCGCTGCGGGCGGCTCCTCGTTCTGGAACCAGTCGTAGGCCGCGCCGCTGGCGATGCGGGAGGCAAGGTACGCGCCGGTGTGTCCGCCATAGACGTCATATACCCTTGCGCCGCTGCCGCCGCAGCCATCGAACACGCCCAGGAACACTTCTCCGTCGTGCGCGCCGAGGGCATAGCTGTCCTCGCACAGGTCCTGCTTTTTTTCACCGTTCACAAAGAACAGTGCCGAAAGCTCCAGCCCTGGGTCGGCAGTCTTCCGGGCCGTTTTCTTAGACAGTTTCATGCAGCTCCCCTTTTCCCGTATCTGCGGCCGGGGCCGTGCTTTCTGCGGCGGGCGCTGCGTCCTTCTGGGGCTCGTCGGCCGGGAGCAGGCTGTTCTCCTGCGGGGTCTCCGGCTCGCTGGCGGCCGGGACCGAGGCGGCGGGTTCTGCCGCCGGGGCCTTGCCCTGGGCCGCATCCACCGCCTGCTTCAGCTCGTTCAGCACTTCGCTCTGCTGCGCCTGTGCTTCCTGCAGCTGGGAAACGGTCTGCTTCAGCTCATCCAGCTTGGTGTTCGCGCTGTTCAGTGTGCGCTCCACACCGCCAATCTTGAGGTTCAGCACAACCGCACACAGCAGCACTGCCACGAGCACCGCCAGCAAAAGCACATTCCGCCCGCCCGCGTTCTTTTTGGGGGCCGGGCTGTGGGCCGGGGCGGGCCGTTCTTCCGGCTTCGGCTGCGGGACCGCCGCCTTCGGGGGCGGTGCTGCTTCCGGCTGCGCGGCGTCCTCACCGGATGCCTTGCGCAGCACGCCGAAGTAGCCGCTCGTGGCGAACAGGGGGCCCTGCTCTTTGCCGCATGCGGGGCAGCTCAGCTCATTTTTTGCAAGTCTTGTTCCGCAATATCTGCAAAACAATCCCTCCACGCTCCTTTCGTCTCATCGGCCGCCGGGCAGCCGTATGCCCGGGCCGATGTACACCTGTTCCATTCCTCAGGCGGTCGCTGCGCTGGCGAGGGTCACAATGGCCACGATGACCACAACGCCCAAGCCGACAAAGAGCACGATGCCGCCGATGGTCGCAGAGTTCGACACCTGCTCACGGTACTGATCCTGTGCTTCCTGGCCGATCAGCAGGCGGCACTCAGCCTTTTTGCCGTCGGTGGAGGTCACGGTGATGGTGGTCTCGCCGTCGCCCACGGCCGTCACCCAGCCGCTCTCGGTCACGGTGGCCACCGCCGGGTTGCTGGAAGTCCAGCTCTGGACCTGCACGCGGGAATCCTTTACCAGATAGTCACCCAGGTTGAACACGTCACCGGACTTGATGTTGCCCAGCTTACCGGACTCCAGCATGGTGCGGCTGGTGCTGCCGTAGGATGCTGCGCGTTCGTACGAGAAGTACAGCGCACCGATGCGGGAGGAAACGGTCACGATATAAGAAGCGGTGCCCTCGTTGGTGGAAACCGTGATGCGGGTAGAGCCCTCATTGTAAGCCGTCACCACGCCGCTGGAGCTGACGGTGGCAACATTGGGGTTGCTGCTGGACCAGTTCTTGTAATTGATCGTGCCGTAGGAATCGCTGATGCGCATCTGCGCGGTGGGGTGCAGGTCGTCGTAGTCAATGGTCAGCGAGCTGGGGGAGCAGCTCAGTTCCAGGCTTGCGTTCTTGACCGTATAGTAGTATTTGCTGGTCTTTTCCGGGTCGTCCTTGCGCACAGCGGTAACGGTGGCAGAGCCAAGGCCCTGTGCGGTGACACGGCCCTTCTGGTCCACGGTCACCACCGAGGTGTCCGAGCTGGACCAGGAATAGTTGGTGTTGCTGGTGAAGCCGACGCTCACCGTCTCGGACGGGTGCGTGTTGCTGGCGTAGCGCACGAGGGTGCGGAACTCGATCAGGTTTTCCTCCTCCAGTGCTTCGGCCTGCACTTCGTCCGGTGCTTCCGCGGTGGCGGCCTGCTCCGGCGCTGCCTCGGTCTCCGGCAGCTGCGCCGCAAACGCAGGCACCGTGAACTGCAGCGCAAGCGCTGCCGTCAGGGCCATGGCCACAAATTTCATCTTTCTCATGTCAAATTCCTCCTTAAATGCTTAATATACAACATGAACAGATGCAAGCATCCGTCTGTTCTGATCGTAGAACCGGACCTGATATTCGCCCGGGTCGCCGGGGCAGGCGGGGTCGAAGCGGTAGCTGCCGCTGCCAAAGCTGCCAATCTTGCCAAGGGAATAGCTCTTGCCCGTTGCGGTCTGGACCAGCTCCATGGAGATATCCACTGTCTGGCCTTCCGCGTTCAGCGTAAACGTGATGACGCCGTTGCCATCCTGCGAGGCCGAAGCCGTGTAGCTGGGTGCCGGCTCATTCTGCTCAAAGTACGCCGTAAAGGTCACATTCTGGGTAAAGTTCGTGTCCGTGCGGGTGGCACTGGTGGAGCCGTCGCTCCAGCGCACAAAATGGTAGTTGTTCCCCGGCACGGCCGTGACCGTGATGCTCTTGCCCTCGTTCTGCTTGACCGTGTACTGCAGGCTGCTCTTGCCGGAGCTGTTGCCGCCCGTCAGCGAACCGCTGCCGGACACCTTATAGCTCACCGTATAGCTGGGCACCTGCGGTGTGGTGGACGATGCCGGGGTGCTGCTGGACGAGCCGGACGACGAGCTCACCGGCTTGCTGTCGGGTTTGCTGTCGGGCGTACTGTCCGGTTTGCTGTCCGGGACCGAGGTGCTTGCCGGTTCCTCGGAGCTGGACGGCTCCTCCGAATCGGGCTCGGCCAAGGTCACGCTGCTGCTCTCGGACGAAGCGTCCCGGCTGGAAGACGAGCTGACCGAACGGGAAGAAGACGTCTGCGCCGGGGTGTTGGCCGGGCGGGAGCCCTGGCCCAGCAGCAGCACGGCTGCGGCAGCCAGCGCCGCCAGCGCGACCGCCAGCACCACAAGGATGCCGCCGCGCTTCTTTTTGGGTTTTTTGGGTTCGTCCGGTTTGCCCGGCCCTTCTCCGCCGGACGGCGGTTCTGTTTCCTTGTGACCGCCTGCACCGCCGGTGCCGCCCGGGTACGGGAACTCGTCCTTCGGCACACCGGCGGCGGGCCTTGCCGCGCCGCACACGCCGCACACCTTTACCTGCTCCGAGTTTTCGGCATCGCAGGCCGGGCAGACCCAGGTCGGGTTCCAGGGGTTTGCGCTGTAGGAATAAATGGGGTAACACTGCCCCGCACTGACGACCTCATCCGTTTCCTCTGCGTGCGAGCTATTGATCTTCACGCCGCTGCGGGTCGTTTCTTCTGCTGCGGTTTTCTCCTCCACGGTTCAAATCCTTTCTTGGGACGTTTTGCCGGAGCGCTCTCCGGGGTCCGTTTTTCTCCTGTTCTCACTCAAAGGCTGGGTGCCTGATGGAAATGCGTATTCTTCTTTTCGCTCCTGGCCGCGCCCGCAGCCCCGCTGATGCGCACGCTTGTTTCCGGGGCAGCTGCAGCCGGTGCCGCAGGAGCTGCCGGGGCAGCGGGTTCTGCGCAGCCGTAATTCGCAGCGGCAGGAGCCGAAGGCTCTGCATAGCCATAGCTCGCCGCGGCCGGGGCAGCAGGTTCAGCGTAACCATAGTCCGCTGCCGTGGGGGCAGAAGGTTCGGCATAACCATAAGCGGGTGCGGCAGGCGCGGCGCAGCCGTAACTCCCCGCAGAGGGGGTGACACGCTCGGTGCGGTCATCCGTCGGCCAGAACGGTGCCGGTTCCGGGTCGGGCAGGGGCGCGGCCGCGTTCTTCTCCCCGGCCGGGTGGGTGGGGAACACATAAAGCGTGGCCTCGCCGTCGTCCGGCACCGGGGGCTCTGCCGGGGCACTGGGCCGCACCGGGACATCCGGGCTGGGTGCGCTGGACGGCACCGTGCTGCGCGGCGGCACAGGGGCCGGGGCAGGCGCTGCGGGCGCATGCGGCACGGCGCTGCCCGTGTCGGCGGCCGCTCCCGCCAGGCACACCGCTGCCACGATCAGATACAAGATCGTCAGGGCCACATCCAGCTTGAACCAGCCGGTCGGCTCCACCGTGGTAAAGTTCGCCCAGGCCATGCCCTCGATGCGGGCCGCCTTTTTCAGCCGTTCAAAGATATAGAACAGCGCGGCCACATGGGCGACCGCCAGAGCGATCTGCACCCCGTGCACATTTTTCTGCTCGGTTCTGGAGGCGTTCTGGGCAAGCACAAAGGTGCTGCCCAGCATACCGCCCGCCAGCAGCAGCGCCGCAAAGGCCGTCAGTGACCCCTGCGGCAGGCTTGCGTTATCCTGCGTGTAATAGCGGGAGTTGTCTTCCTCGCTGAGGAACCAGCTGCTTTTCGTGTTGCCGTCGTCGTCAAAACCGAAGCCGGTGGCCGTCTGGAACCCGCTCACGTTCATCTGGACGCCCTCGCAGGAGACCAGGAACAGCGGGCAGAAAAACAGCACCACCGCCAGCAGCGCCGCAACGCGCATGATATGGCGGCCATACTTCTGCAGCCACCCCACCAGCTGGCTCAGGCTGGTCTCGCTGCGCACCGGCACCGCCGTGTGGCCTGCCGCCGTCTCGGTGACCAGCGTGCTGCCGCATTTTTCGCAGAACCGGTTGCTGTCGCTCATTCTTGCGCCGCACTTTGTACAGATCTTCATTGTTGCCTCCTCTGTCTTTCCATGCTGCAATGCTCCCCTTCCCGGGCCGGTTTCCGCAGCACAGCCCAGGCGTTCGTGTGCCGATTTTACGGCACAGCATTCTACTTAAATTCTACTTCCTACGACTCCTTCCGTCAAGCATCGTCATTCCAAAATGCCCCCAAAATCCGGAGAGACGCTTTGGCTGCCTTGGCATTCTGCCCAGAGTTTCCCCGTGTGCCTTGTGCAAAACAGCAAAACTTTGGGGTGCAAAAAAGCGGCAGCCTCCCGCACAGGGACGCTGCCGCTTTGGCACATACATTACATGGCGATCCAGCCCAGGGCGTTTGCCACCGAGCTGACGAGGATGATGACTGCAAAAATGGGGCACAGATACCGTACCATGAAGTTGAACACCTTCTGGCGGCGGAAGGGCTTGCCCTCGCGGGTGACCTCCTGTTTGATGCGCTCCACGCCGACGACGCGGGACACCAGCAGGCAGGTGGCGATGGCCGCAATGGGCATCATGACCGAGTTGGTGAGGAAATCGAAGAAGTCCAGGAACTGCATCCCGAACACGGTCACGCCTGCCAGCGGGCCGTAGCCCAGCGCGGACAGGCTGCCCAGTGCCAGCATGATGATACCGATCATGAACGTAGCGCGCTCACGGCTCCAGCCCAGCTCGTCCTCAAAGGTGGAGACGGCGCTCTCGGTCAGGGCGATGGAGCTGGTAATTGCCGCAAACAGCACCAGCAAAAAGAACAGCGTGCCCACCACATGGCCCAGGCCCATGCTCTCGAACACCTTGGGGATGGTGATGAACATCAGTGCGGGGCCCGCCTGCAGGGTGTCCGGGTCGCCGCCGGAGAAGGAGAACACCGCCGGGATGATCATCAGGCCCGCCATGACCGCAATGGCCGTGTCGAACACTTCCACATTCTCGGTGGACTCCTCAATGGAGATGTTCTCCTTCATATAGGAGCCGAAGGTGACCAGGATGCCCATGGCGATGGACAGCGAGTAGAACATCTGCCCCATGGCGGTGACCACGGTCATCCAGGAGAAGTTGGAAACGTTGGGCACCAGAAAGTACTTGACGCCTTCCAGCGCACCGGGGCGGGTAACCGAGTACCCGGCAATGACCACCGACAGCACCACCAGAATGGGCATCATCACCTTGGAGACGCGCTCCACGCCGTTGCGCACGCCCGCAAAGATGATGGCCAGCGTAGCGCCCGTGAAGATGACGAAGCACACCTCAGCCGACAGGCCGCTGGCGATGAAACTGGAGAAGTAGCCGTCCTGGGCCAGCTCGCTGCCGTGGCCGCTGACGTAATCCGCCAGATAGCGGATGACCCAGCCGCCGATGACCGAGTAGTACGGCACGATCAGGATGGGGATGATGGCGTTGATCCAGCCGCCGAACCGCAGGCCCGCGCTTTTGCCAAAGGCCCCGAAGGCGCTCACCGGGCTTTTCTTGGTCATGCGGCCCAGGGCCGTTTCCGCCGTGATCATGGTGTAGCCAAAGGTGACGGCCAGCACGATGTACACCAGCAGGAAGATGCCGCCGCCGTATTTTGCCGCCAGATACGGGAAACGCCAGATGTTGCCCAGGCCCACCGACGCGCCCGCCGCCGACAGCACGAAGCCGATCTTGCCGGAGAAAGCACTCCGGTTATGTTGTCTTGCCATAAAATTCCACGCTCCTATCCTTTTTTCCAATTCACAAGTAGGGCAAGTGTACCACAAGCGGGATGCAATTACAATCTTTCTTTCTGATTTTTACGCAAATTCGATTTTTTCACATGCAAAGTGAAACACGTTGTTTTCCCATTCCGTTCAGATGAAACATTGGCAGGCCCGTTTTGCTTGACTTTCGGCAGGCAAAGGCGTATACTGCGGGGCAGTGAAATATTCGGCTATGACGAGAACAAGTACCCGGGTGGAGCGCTTCAGAGAGCTGCCGGTGGATGCAAGGCAGTGCACGAACCCCGTGGGAAGATCCTCTCCGAGCTTTCGGGCTGAAACAGCGGCTGCTGTG
>ERZ773210.1954-NODE-1954-length-18442-cov-20.115244_pt1 | contig 18442 bp, 14 predicted proteins | sample MGYA00580528_ERZ773210 | MGnify/ENA primary metagenome ERZ773210 (study PRJEB29015, sample SAMEA2737769) | human gut metagenome | biome: human gut; feature: human-associated habitat; material: faeces | place: China | collected 2012 ...
TCCGGCCAGATATGGGTGCGGTTTGTATGAGTAAATACCCTTGTACCGTCAATTCCTTCCCAATAAAACGTATCATACGGGAACTCGTTCGTATCGCCCCACGCCATCTTCGTCGTCAGGAAATAATCCACCCCACAGCCTTTCATGATCTGCGGCAGAGCTGCGCTGTAGCCAAACGTATCCGGCAGCCAGAAGCAGTTGGAACGATAGTTGAATCTGCTCATCGTATAACGCTGTCCCCATAAGAACTGGCGCACCATAAATTCGCCGCCGGGAATGTTGCAGTCGCACTCTACCCAGACGCCGCCGTTTGGCTCGTATCTGCCCTCGGCGATCCGTTTTTTCATCTCTTCAAAAATGGCAGGATAATACTGTTCCATCCAGGAGGTATGCACCGCGGAGCTCTGAATAAATTTATAATCCGGGTACTGATCCATCAAAGACAGCTGGTTTGCATAGGTTCTCGCGCACTTTTCCACCGTCTCATCCAGATGCCACAGCCATGCGGTATCCATATGGGAATGCCCGATCAGACCTGCAAAGCCTGCATGCGGTCCGTTGTGGTCGGACAGAACCTTCTGTAAAACAGCGTCCGCTTTCTGCGCTTTTTCATGCCATTCGACAGGATCGGCGAGGTCGATATCGTAGTCGATGATCTCGTGCACTCTTAACAGCGCACGGACCGCATCCCCTCTGCGGAACTGCTCCTTGGAAAGGGATTCCGCCATCTGGTTTACAATGTGCAGATCGTAGAAGAAGTTGCAGACGATCTCGTCTTTTACACAGATATCCACATGATCGTAAGCGATCTCGAATACCTCGTCACTTTCCTCAAACGGCTGCGTGCCGCGCACATAATGATGCGAATAATATTCCAGCGCGATTTCCAGCTGCTCGCCCGCCGCCTTTCCCTTTGTCAGCAGGTCGCAGTAATGATATCCGTAGCTGTTCTGAATTACCTTAGAGGTGAAGTTCCCATAGGGCTTTTTGTCAACCCAGAGCATCCCCTCATAGCCCTTGATCTTCGGAAAGATAAAAAGTGTCTGTCCTGCCAGCTTTTCCGGTATGGTATAATCCCCCAGAAACCAGCAATACAATCCCTCCTCCAGCCACTTTCGTCCCTTTTCGCACGGACTAAACATCGCCCGATCCGGCACCTCATGCACCGGCTTTTTCGTCGTCCAGACGCTCATTTCCACCTGATCCACCGGAATGAACATCCGGTCATGCAGCATTTCTTCCAGACGTTTTAATTTCCGGAAGGTTTTCTCCATTTGTGTCTCTTCGTACATACCTTTTACTCTCCCCTTTAAAATTTATGGTGTTGTTTTTTTATTTTCTTTCCCGTTACCTCTTTTCTCAGTTCTCCGCCGCGAAGCGATTGCACTGTTTTTTCAAATTTTATATAATGAATTATACAACGAAAAAGAAGTCCGATTCAAGGTTTACAGCATTTCCCCTTTTAAAGAGCTGCCAACCGACACTTGTGGACGATACGAATGGAGCTTTCCCTTTCATGAAACAGGAACTTACAAAACCTTCATCCCTCCGCGCCATTTCCATGCTGGCGGTTTTTACATTTCTCTTTTTGAGCACAGAATATTTTTATGTCAACCAGATCGCCCAGAACGCTTCCAGTGCCCGGACGGTAAACGTCCAGAATTATGCGCTCGGTATCAGTGCGGTCGGCTTTTGCCTCTATCCGCTGCTGTTTCGTTTTTTCCGCCATCGTCTGCGCAGCGCTGTGTTTTTCACACTTGCGACGCTGGCAATCGTCTGCTTTGTAATCCTTGGCAGTCCTGTTGCGCCCGGTCTTCTGACTGCCGCCGGAATGCTTCTGTTTCTGGTTCTCGGCATCTTCGGCAGCACGGTGCATTACCATTTTCTTTGTGAAATTTCTGACAAAAAATATTTCGCACGCATGGTCGGCATTTCCTATGGGCTTGCTATCCTGCTGCAGTTTCTAAACAACAGCCTGATTTCTTCTGCCCCGGCAGAACAGCTGCTGCTTTGCGCCGCGTTCCTTTTTATCGTATTTTTCCTGTTCCGGTTTCAGCACCGAGAGGCAAGCCGCAGCTCTCAGATGTCGGACACAGAAGCTTGCGCTGCTTCCGACAACACCGACTCACAGCATAAGCTCCCTGCCCCATCTGCCTCCGGTGCCCTGCCGCAGCTGGCTTTGCTGATCTTTCTCGTCATTTTTATGACCTGTATTTTCAGTACGCTGGACAACACCGTTACACTGGGACACGCAGACGGAACCATGGATATCGGTCAGTGGCCTCGCGTCCTGCTCGCCTGCAGCGGTCTTGCTGCAGGGTTTTTGTTTGACCTCCATAACAGACGTTTCATGAATCTCATCATGTACTGCATTATGATGCTTTCCACCCTTAGCGTTGCAATCCTGCAGCTTGGAGGTTCTTTCCTGATCGGACTGATCGTCTTTTACCTGTCCTCCGGATTTTTCGTCGTATTCTTTACGACCTCCTTTCTGGCGCTGTCCGAGGATACCCGCTGCCCGCGCCTCTGGGCAGGAATGGGGCGTGCCGTCAACAATGGGGGCGCTGCCCTGGTCTCAAACCTGTCTCTCTCCCTGATCGCGTCGGATAACGGCATCTCGCTGATTCTCACGGCTCTTGTCCTGTTCGCAACGGTAAGCATTTTGATCGCAGCCTATAGCACGTTAAAAACGCCGGATGCCCAGGCAGCTTGCGAAGTGAACGCGAGCCATAACACAAAGGCCGCCCTCGGCAACGATTCGTCCGCCTCTACGGCTTCGGACATTTCCTCCGATCCGGATTATCCACAGAACACTCCCAATGCAGACCCGTTTTCCACATTTTCCACGGCATTTTCTCTGACTGACCGGGAACAGTCTGTTTTTGACCAACTCGTCAACACAGAAAAGAGCATTCAGGAAATCGCCGACAGCCTTTTCATCTCCCGAAGAACCTGTCAGCGCTATATCACATCCATTTATGAAAAGGTCGGTGCAAAATCCCGGATGGGACTGTACCAGTCCTACATCGAATGGCAGCGCAAAAACCTGTAACCGGAGCTGAAATTATATTTCCGTAAAGTCTTGCTTTCTAAGTCTCAGCAACCAGCTCTCTTAAAATATCTGAATACGTCACAAGCCGAACATTGCCAAGATGTTCGGCTTTTTCTGATTTTTCCCCTGGCGCACCAGCGCCAAACCGCATTTTTCGCCGTTTTGGCGCGCATACGGCATACCCGGATGACCGCCCGACGCGTAGACTGAAGGTAACAATAAAACTGCAAAACGGAAAACAAGGAGGACTCTATGAAGCAGTGTGATAATGGTCATTTCTATGATGAAGCAAGATTTGAGAGCTGTCCGTATTGCAAGGACAATACAGGGATCGGAAAGACAATGGCTGCAGCGGATATCGGCAAGACAGTTGCCGTCTTTTCGGGCAATCCTGCAGCTGCTGCGACAGCCTTCGACAGCGGCAAAACAGTCGCTGTGATGAAAAAGAAAATCGGTATTGATCCGGCAGTCGGCTTTTTGATCTGCATCGAAGGTCCACACCGCGGAACGGATTTCCGTCTCGTTTCAGGAAGAAACTTTATCGGCCGGGCTGCCGCGATGGATGTTTCCCTGCCAGACGATGATACCGTATCCCGTGAAAGCCATGCACTGGTCACTTACGATGCCAAACACAATGCCTTTTCCCTTTCGCCCGGGCAGGGACGCGGCATTACCTACTGCAATGATGAACAGGTCGAAATGGTTCGTCCGCTCAAAGCATACGACATCATCGAGGTCGGGAAAAGCCGACTGCTTTTCCTGCCTCTTTGCAGCCAACAGTTTCAGTGGAGCGAGGAATAGCCCATGTTCTTTTTTAAAAAGCGAAAAAAAGTACAGACTCAGCAGCAGCCATCCGAACCAGCACCGGAGTCGCTTTGCGTTACCACCGTTCTGACTTCGGAAAAGACCTCTATTCTGGACATTGCAAACCTGCAGGGAATCGGGCAGCGTGAGCAGCAGCAGGATGCCTTCGGAATTTCTCCGGCAGACCGCTATGAAACAGACGGAATTTTAGCCGTTCTCTGTGACGGCATGGGCGGAATGGCGGAAGGACAACGGATCGCAGTTCAAACCGTATCCTGTCTGTTAAACCATTTCCCCTTTCCTGAGCCCCAGACAAAAACTGCATCGGAGCTGATCCTTACATGCACCCGGAAGATCTATCAACAATTTTACGGACACGGCGGCTGCACCCTTGTCGCTGCCTGGATTTTGGGAAATCAACTGCACTTCTGGAGCGTCGGAGACAGCGACCTTTTTCTGCTCCGGGAACATCAGCTTTATGCATTAAACACCCGACAGGAATTTCAAAAGGACCTGCTGCTGCGTTCCTTTCAGGGTGCATTTCCCATCGAGGAAGCTTTTTCTGACCCTCAGGCAGGCGCACTTTCCCAATATATCGGGAAGGAGGAGGTCACGCTGGACCGCACCCACATTCCACTTTCCCTTTTTCCGGGCGATACCCTGCTGTTATGCTCCGACGGAATCAGCGATCCACTGACCCTGAAACAAATCCGCGAGGCGATGGAGCTTCCGGTTCAGGACTGCTGCAGCGCGCTCGAAACAACAATCCGAAAAGCCGCACTTCCCACACAGGATAACTATACCGCAATCGTTTTACATTATTACGGGGAAAAGGAGAATACTGAATGAAAACCAAACAACTCTCTTCTAAACAGCTGATCGCCCTTGTGCTAATCCTGATCGGCGCTGTCTCATCCATTTTCGGCATCACAGGGCTGACCAAAAGCTCCTCTGAGGATCCCTATGAATCCAGAAACGGTATCGTCATGGTTTATGCGACAGTCTATGACAACGAAGGAAACAGCGAAGCCGGAATGGGAACCGGCTGGGCCATCGGCACGCCCGGACAGCCGATTCAATACATCGTGACAAACGGGCACGTCGTCAATAAAGCCTATACCTATCCCCGCTATGATTCCAGTCTTTACGGAGGGGAAATTGATGTCTTTTTTTCCGCAGCGGAAAACGACTATGTAAAAGCCAAGGTCGTCTACTTTTCCCCTCAGGAGGAAAAGGATATCGCCATCCTGCAGCTGCCCTCCCCGACGGATAAGCGGACTGCCCTGACACTGCGCGACTCCGGCGACATCAAGATCGGCGACACCGCTTACGCGCTCGGCTATCCCGGCAATTCCTCCCAGCGTCAGGATTTTGCCACCTACGATATAGACGATATTACAATCACCCGAGGCATCATCAGCAAACGTACAACCACCTCTTTTTCCACCTATGAGGCATTTCAAATGGACGTTTCCATCGCTCCCGGCAACTCCGGCGGTCCTCTGGTCGATGAAAAAGGAAACGTAATCGGTATCAACGTTGCAGGCGCCATTGATCCCAATACCGGGTTGAGCCTTGGCATGAACTATGCCATCATCATCAACGAGCTGACGAAAATCCTGGATGTTGAGCGCATTCCCTACACGTTTTCGGGCTCTGGTTTTTCCCTGTTCCACGGTCCCGGCAGTGCTGTGCTGCTCCTGCTCGGCATTCTGTTGATCGCAGCGGGCGCGTTTTTCTTCTGGAAGGAAAGGAAGGCTGCAGCCAGCGTTACAAATAGCCGCAGCGGCCTGGCAGATCGAAGCAGCAGCCTGGGCGGCGGTCTGGCGAATGGCGCAGCAAGCGGCTTAAACGGCAATCCTGTACACTCCGGTGCGGCAGGCAGCTCCAGTGCTCATGCGATCCTGCGTGGAATGACCGGCTACTACGCAGGGCAGAGCTTCGACCTGCTCAAGGGAAGGGTTACCATCGGCAGAGATCCTGCGTTCTGCAACATCGTTTATGAAAAGAGCACACCCGGCATCAGCAGCCGCCACTGCCAGCTTTCCTACAATCCGGGGGAAGGCTGCTTCGTCCTGACCGACCTCGGTTCCTCCTATGGAACCTTTCTTGGAAATGGGAAAAAGCTCGCCCCGAACGTCCCCGAAAAGCTCTATGCCGGAGATACGTTCTTCCTCTGCGATCCCTCAAACCGTTTTCTCGTTGCAAAGGAATAAACGAGATTTGTGTCTGCGCGCACTTGACACAAACTCGACATGCACAAAAAACGTGCGCAGAAATGAGAGAACCTATGACTGCATCTGATACGATTTCTGCCAGAACAGGTCTTTCCTGTGCGGCTCTCCTTGAAACACGGCTGGTGGAGCTTTCCTCCGATACCCTTTCTTTTCCCGAAGCTGCCGTCTTTTACCATCTGATGGCAGATGGTCGGCTGCAAAAAGAGACTTCCCTCCCGGTGCTTTTGCCGGGGGAGGGCAGCCTTGTCTGCTGCGGAGATTTTTATATTGAACCTTTGGAAATCCAGATCGAATTTTCAAAATCCGACAACGCGACGGACTGGCTCGCAGGGCTGCTGTTTCGCCATACGGAACGCATCCGCAGCATCGATGAGACACTTTTCGTCCTGACCTGCATCAGCCGTCCCGATGCGACCTCTCCAGCCTTTTCCTGACCCACCGGAGCATTTTACATCTATCTATCATCAAAAGCCGCTTTTGCGGCGGAATGTGAGGAACTATGAATCCCGAACGTATCTGTTACGGCTGCTTTTCCGAAAAAGAGCCCGGCACGGTCTGCTCTGTCTGCGGCTTCGATGAAGCAAAACAGCAGCCCTATCTCGCCCTTCCCCTGGGCACAATTGTAAACGGCCGTTACCTGATCGGCAAAGTCCTCGGCATCGGCGGCTTCGGCATTACCTATCTCGGCTTTGACCTGACCCTCGAAATCAAAGTCGCCATCAAAGAATATATGCCCTCCGCCATGGCTACCCGGAATACCGACCGCTATACTGTCGTTCTGACCAGTCATCAGGAAAAGGATTATCAATCCGGAATGGAACGTTTTCTGGAGGAAGCACGCATTCTGGCAAAGCTCCAGAACACACCGAATATCGTTTCCGTCCAGAACTATTTCCGGGAAAACAACACCGCATACTTCGTCATGGAATACGTGAACGGCACCAGTCTAAAAGCCTATCTTGCTGCGCACGGGGAAAAAATTTCCTGCGAAGAAGCATTGAAAATCCTGCTGCCTGTTATGAACGCGCTCGTTTCTGTCCACTCCATGCAGCTTTTACACCGGGATATCAGCCCGGACAACATTTACCTGACCGCCGACGGTGACAGCAGGCTTCTGGACTTCGGCGCAGCGCGCTTTGCTTCCGGTGATGGGAAAAGCGTTTCCGTTATTCTAAAGCATGGCTATGCCCCGGAGGAGCAATACTCTTCCCATGGAAATCAGGGACCCTGGACAGACGTTTATGCCATGGGTGCAACGCTTTATCGCTGCATCACCGGAGTTCTTCCGCCGGATTCCATCGAACGGATTCACGGCGATACCCTCAAACGCCCCTCCGAGCTTGGCATCTCCATTTCCCCTGCCATCGAACAGGCGATTCTGAAGGCGCTCAGCATCCGTACGGAAGACCGCTTCATGAGCATGGAAGCCTTTATCTGCGCGCTGAACGGGGATGTCGCAACTGCATCGGCACAATCGCCATCCCCCGGATCAACGGCAAACGCACCGCAGCAATGTACCGGCGCGTTGTCTTCCCGACCTGCCACATTTTTTGCTGTCCTGTCGGCACATCTGAAACAAAATCCGCTTCTGGCAGTCGCTCTTGGCGGCGCTCTGGTCGCGGTAGTCGCCCTCGTCCTCTTTTTGCCCCTTTCCGGAAAATCCGGAAAAAATACCAGCTACACAAACTCTGCTTCGTCCATGAATCCTTCTTCCGCATCTGCACCTCCCGGTTCGGATACGCCGACGCCCTCTCAAACCCCGCCCGGGCAGGATTCAGACGCACCGGACGATCCTTCCTCCGGCGATTCAAACGACAGCACCGGTACGGAAATTGTCACCTATGATCTCGGAATTTTAAATGCTACCATCGACGTTCCGGCAGAGTATAGCGTTTCAGATGATGGTTTTACTTTTACCAACAATGCCAGAAACTGCCGGATCGAAACCAGCTTCAACTGGGCTACAATTGTTCCGATCTATTCCCTTGCCGACATCGAAAACTACCGGGAGGATATTGTTTCCTCCTACGCAGAGGGCTACGGTCTTACCGACGCCATGATTCTGACCGCAGGACCGGACGATTTCGGCGGACAGTCCGCTTACCAGATTTTCTTCCAGGGAACAGATTCCAGCCAGACCACCCTGCAGCATGTACTGCTTGCAGTAGAAGGAAGGAATGACTTTGGCGCATATCTGCTCGTCGGCTCCTATCCAAAGGATTCCGAAACAGACCACACACAGATTTACAACAGTCTGACATCCTTTCGTATAAATGGTCCTGTGGATATTACCTATGAGCGCTATTGCGACACCGCTGCAGGCATCCAATGCATCACGGATTCCACTCAGATCAGCAGCACAAGACGCAGCAGCTTTACGCTTCCAAACGGCAACAGCGGAACCGCCCTCCTTCTTTTCCTTTCCTCCAACGAAGAGGAATATATTGAGGTGGAGCAGGGACTTTCTGCCGGAAAAAACGCAGACGAATGTATTGCTTACCTTTCCGGCATCTGGGAAGATGTCTCCGGCGCTTCCCTTTCGGAGATCATGACAGAAAGCCGGGAAGACGATATTATCTGGAAATTTCGGATCGTTTCTCACGATTCCGATATTTCTATCTTCGCTGCAGCTGATATCGACGGAGTCCCCTATATCGTCGGTGCAAGCACATCCGAAGAAAATATTGATAACTCCAGCAATGTGCTTGCCGAAATAATAGGCACGCTGCGGCCGCTGTAAGCCTGCAGCATTTGCAGCATTGAAAAAAGCAAAAAACGCCAGTTTTCATTGGAAAATGTAATAGGAGGGTTCTCTCATGTTCACGCTCAAACAGGATCTAGGCTGTCCGCGGCGTATGACCGTCTATGCGATTTTTGATATTCTGGATCGCCTGAAAAGCTCCTATGACCAGGTTATGACCGGTGATATTCAGGCGCAGGTTTCCGTATTTGGCAAAGAATGTCTCTGTGCCTTTGCAGTTACGGAAAGCTCTCTGGATACCTCAATTCTCCACATCACTCTCCTGCAGCCGATTTCCGACATGACAAAGGAGGACGAGCAACTCGTCCTCCTCTATCTCATGGAACATATTCTTCTTCATATTAATGAAGTTCTGGTACACTGAAAATCATTTTTGTCCAGCTTTCGATAATACCACATGTTTAACAGTGCCGCAAATATCCACGCCAGCGGATAGGCCATTGCCAGTCCCGGAAAGCCCCAGATACGGCTTAAGCAAAGTGCTGCAAAAACACGCATGAGAAGCTCCAAAAATCCGCCCATCATCGGGATCTTCGTATTTCCGGTTCCCTGCACCGCGCCCCGGTAGGTGAACAACAGTGCCGCACACCATAAGCAGCTGGCTTCAATACTGTTGTAAATTCTGGACAGCCGGATCACCTCTACTGCACCGCTTCCAACGAAAATCGAAACGAGCGGCTTACAGAATACAATGATCAATCCGCCTACCACAACACTGAAAAAGAGACAGCTCAAAAGGGAAACCTTCATTCCTTTTCGAATTCTCTGATATTGCTTCGCACCAAAATTCTGTGCCGTAAACGTTACCATGGCAACTGCGATCGAATACATCGGCATCTCGACAAAGGTTTCCAGCTTACTACATGCAGTGTATGCCGCAATCGCATCTGCACCCATCCCGTTTAGCGCACTCTGAAATACCATCATTCCGACGCCCGTAATGGAGTCCTGAATCGAAAGCGGCAACCCTACCCGGAGATGATCCGCTAAAAAAGCAAATGATATTTTAAAATCTTCTTTTCTGACACGCAGCTGCGGATATTTCCGAAAGCTGTAGATCAGACAGCCGACCCCGGAAAGGCTTTGGGCCAGAATCGTCGCTGCAGCTGCTCCGACCACATCCATATGAAACACCAGAATAAACACAAAATCCAATATAATGTTCAACACAGAGGAAATGATCAGAAAAATAAGCGGTACTTTACTGTTTCCAATCGCCCTCAAAAGACTTGATTCCACGTTGTATAAAAGCTGTCCTCCAAGTCCGATAAAGCAGACCAGCTGATAAGCATACGCACGCTGAAACAGATTTTCCGGCATATTCAAAATATGCAAAAGCCCTGGCAGGCAAACAATACCTACCACGGTACAAAGCAGGGAAACCACCGCCCAGATCATATAGATCACTGCTGTGGAACGTCTCGCATTTTCCGTTTTCCCAGCGCCAATAAACTGAGATGTCACAACTGTCACACCGCCTGCAAGGCCGGAGCAAAATCCAAACACAAAAAACTGCAGGCTCCCGATGCTTCCTACTGACGCCAACGCGTCAGAACCAAGGGTACGTCCCACGATGATCGTGTCCACAGCAGAATACAGCTGTTGAAATACATTTCCTGCCAGGATCGGCAGCGTAAACATCAGGATCGTCTGGAAGACATCTCCCTTTGTCAAATCGTATTTTCTTTCCAATTTCTTCTTCCAAACCTTCCCTTCGAAATAGTCTCTGTCTTTTTCCCTTTACACTGACATCGGGCAGCTTCTTCTTTCTTCCCGATCCATGTCTCCTCTCTCGTATCTGGCATTGAATTCCATGTTGATGTCACGGATTTCTTTTTTGCCGTCGATGTAATCCTGATACATATCCGCAAGTCCCGCCATACAGCCGTCGCAGCTGGCGGACAGATTGCCAAGTGCCTCCTCCACAATCTGTTTGCGTTCCTCGCAAGTGGTTTCTTTAATCAGATATCCTGCCATTTTTCAATCCTTTCTACCCGGATCTTCCGGGCATCCTTTGTTTTTTACAAACGGTTCAGTACCCTCACAGTTACGTTTTTTTACTTTTATCTGGTGCTCTCGCTTGTCAGGATCTCCTGCAGACGCTTTTCCATCTTCTCCACCTGATCTGCATAATCCCAGGCGATGTTGTTCTGCTGCCCGATATCATAATCCATATTGTAAAGCTGCGGATCCTTTGATAAACCGGTTTCAATTCTGGTAAAGGGCATATATGGAGCTCCTTCGCTGGGAGATAAGTATACCCAGCTGCCGCAGCGCAGCATTTTCCCGCAGGATAAGTCCTCTGTCATCAGTTCTGATCTGCCTGCAGGGTCCTCTCCGATCAATGCCGCATACCTGTCCTGGCTGTCTACTGCGCTGTCCTCTCTTGTTTCGATGCCAAGCATATGTGCAAAGGAAGCATACAGATCTACCTGACTGATCAGCGCCTCAGAAACGCCCCGATGCTTCAGCGCAGAACTGTATACAATAAACGGAATCCTTGTACCACCGTCAAATTTGCTATATTTTCCGCCTCTCAGCGGTCCTGCTGCCCGATGCGTCCCATTTAATTCATATGCTCTGTCCAGATAACCATCATCCAGTACCGGTCCATTATCACTGGAAAAAATAATCATGGTGTTATCCAGAATCCCTTCTTTTTCCAACGCAGCCATCACTTCCCCAACGCACCAGTCGAGCTCTGCGATCACATCCCCTCTGGGTCCCAGTCCGGTCGCGCCATCAAAGCGCGCAGAGGGCACGCGGGGTACATGGGGCTGATGAAGGGCGTAATACAAAAAGAATGGTTTTTCTGCCCTGCAGCTGTCTGAAATAAACTGCGTTGCCCGATTTAAAAAGGTTTCTGCCAGCTCTTCATCCTTCCAGACTGCTTTGCTTCCGCCGCGCATATAGCCAATTCTTCCGATGCCGTTTACAATGCTCTTATCGTGTCCGTGAGAAGAGCTCACGCGCAGAAGCTCCGGATTTTTATAATACGTTGGAATATCCTCAAAGGGAGATTCTGCTTCGTAGGAAACCTCGATCGGATCTTTTGGATCCAGATTTACCACCGAGCGTCCCTCTAAGAATACACAGGGCACACGGTCTGCCGTTGCCGGAAAAATAAAGGATTCCTCAAAACCAAGGTCTATCGGTGTCAGATTGATCTCCTGATTCCAGTCGATCGGTTTGCTGCCATCTCCCAGCCCCAGGTGCCATTTTCCAACAATTCCGGTATGATACCCCGCTCTCTGAAACAGCTTTGGAACGGTATCAAGCTCTCTTTTAATAATACAGCCTGCATCTCCCGGCAAAATATGTGCCTGATCATTCCGGAACGGATAACGCCCTGTCAGAATACTGAAGCGTGCAGGCGTACAAACCGCAGAGGTGGAATATGCGTTGGTAAATTTCAATCCTTCTGCACATAGCCTGTCCAGATTCGGGGTGTCGATCTTCCTGCTCCCATAGCATCCAAGATCCCCAAAACCAAGATCATCGGCATAAATGATTACCACATTTTGCTGTGCCGGTTTTTTCACAGCCTGTTTTCCTTGTCTGAACATAATAAGCAATCCTCCTTTTCACCCTGGGCATCCTATAGATGATAGTATATCAGATTTCTGAAAGACTGTTCAAAAAAAATAGGGAACCAAACAATAGAATACACGCGCTGTGAGCATTCTATTGTCATGAAGAAAAAGATTTCCTTTGCAAAACGAACATCAGTTCGTGTATAATATAAAAAAGCCACTGCAATGTAAAAAAGAATGTGCCTTGGCACATTCTCGCGCCGAGGCGCGGTTGCCTCGGCAACCATCTACCCTTGCGCCGAGTGCGCATCCTCGCGGAGCGTTTTTATTTCATAGGACGCATTTTCCTATGAAATAAAGAAAGGAGACCCACATTTCATGGAAGACCGCATCTATATTGCCATCGACTTAAAGTCCTTTTACGCTTCCGTAGAATGTCGGGAGCGCGGCCTTGACCCCCTTGACACCAACCTTGTCGTGGCAGATATCAGCCGTACAGACAAAACCATCTGTCTTGCTGTCACACCATCTCTGAAAAGCTTTGGCATGTCCGGACGAAGTCGTCTTTTTGAAGTAAAGCAACGAGTCCGGGAAGTCAATATCGAACGAAAACAGCATGCGCCCGGACAGATACTTTACGGTACATCCTATTTTTTCTCGGAGCTTTCTCAGAATCCGGCACTCGCCGTTGATTTTCTGATCGCGCCGCCCCAGATGGCACATTATATGGAATGCAGCACCAGAATTTATTCTATCTATATGAAATATGTCGCACCGGAGGATATCGTAGTTTATTCCATCGACGAGGTTTTTATGGACATTACGGATTATCTGCCCGCCAGCGGGATGACTGCCCGCGAATTTGCCCGTAAGATTATTCTCGATGTCATGGATACGACAGGAATCACCGCTACTGCCGGCATCGGAACGAACCTTTTTCTCTGCAAAGTTGCAATGGATATCGTGGCAAAGCACCTCCCGGCAGATGAATACGGCGTGCGCATCGCTTTTCTCGATGAAATGACATTCCGACAAAAGCTCTGGGCACATCAGCCGCTCACTGACTTCTGGCGCATCGGACACGGCTACGCCAGAAAGCTTGCCGAAAACGGATTGTTCACGATGGGGGATATCGCACGCTGCTCTGTCAAAAATGAAGACCTGCTCTATCGGCTTTTCGGGAAAAATGCAGAGCTTCTGATCGACCACGCCTGGGGCTTTGAACCCTGCACCGTCCCGGAAATCAAAGCCTACAAACCAGAAACCAACAGCATCAGCTCCGGACAGGTTCTGCATTGTCCGTACGAGACAGACAAAGCAAAGCTCGTTTTGAAAGAAATGGCAGACCAGCTCGCCCTCGATCTTGTAAATAAAAAAATCGTAACCGACCAGATTGTCCTCACCGTCGGCTACGATATCGAAAACCTGTCCAATCCCTCCCGGAGATCCGCCTACCACGGTTCCATCGAAACAGACCGATACGGCCGCTGGATTCCAAAGCAGGCCCATGGGACCCAAAATCTGGACGACTATACCTCCTCTTCCCACAGGATCATGAACGCCGCCGTCGATCTTTTCGATCGTCTTATCGATCCGACGCTCCTGATCCGACGGCTGTATATTGTCGCCAACCACATTATCCCGGAGGACACTGCTCTACAAAAGAAAGAACGCTTTACCCAGCTCGATCTTTTCACAGATTATGCAGCAGAAGAACAAAAACAGAAAGCCGACGCTGCTGACCTGGAGCGTGAGCGAAAGCTGCAGGAGGCGATGCTTTCCATCCGAAAAAAATTCGGTAAAAACGCAGTCCTCAAAGCGATGAACCTGGAAGAGGGCGCAACCGCCAAAGACCGCAACAACCAGATTGGAGGACATAAGGCATGAAGTCAGACTACAGCGATATCATCCATCTTCCGCACCACGTTTCCAAAACCCATCCTCCGATGTCCATGCATGACCGCGCGGCCCAGTTTTCTCCCTTTGCCGCTCTCACCGGCTATGATTCCGCCATTTCGGAAACAGCACGCCTGACAGAAGAAAAGATCACACTCAACGAAGATCTGCAAGAGCTTCTCGACATACAATTTCAGCAGCTTCTCGAACATCTCTCCGAAAAACCGCTGATTTCCATTACCTTTTTTTGCCCTGACAAACGCAAACAGGGCGGTTCCTATGTCTCTATATCCGGCACGGTCAAAAAGCTCGACCTTTTCCAGCGCATCCTCACACTGGAGGATGGAATGCAGATTTTTCTGGATGATATTCTGTCCATCGAAGCTCATACCTCCACCACCCTGTAGAGATACGCATTTCCTTTTTTGCCCTCCCGCTTCATCACGCCAAGGTCATGAAGGATATTGCACACAATACCAGCCTGCTCCTTTCGAATCTGCACAGCTTTCGCAAGCTGCGCAGATGTGAAGGGCTCCGGCAGATCGTATGGGATCAGCTGGACATAATCCTGTGCGCAGGTAAATTCCATTTCCCCCTCAATGGAAACAGGAATTCTGTCATAACGGACAGAGCCACGTTTTTTGTCCCGGCTCCAGCCATTTAACAGCTTATATTCTTCCATATTCAGAAACGTGAGCCGGATCGTCAGGTTCGGGTCTTGCAGATACGCTTTGATCCGGTACAGCTCCTTAAATGCCAGATAAGGACTTCCCTTTAATGGAGATTTCCGTCCGCCGGAAATTTCTCCGGTTTCCTCGTCGATCCAGAAAACATGCTTGCAGTATGGGATCGGGTACACGATCGTCACCGGATACAGCGGCAGGAATCGCTCCAGCTTCGGGCGCATCCGATCGAAGCTTCTGGTCTGGATTTCGATAATCTCTTTTCCATTAAATATATCTGCCACGCAGCCCTCCACCGGAATTTCATGCTGCGTTTCATCCGGAGCGTAATAATTTTTCAACACCGCGTGAACCGTCTTTTCCGAAAGGGTGCCGATACCATTGCGTTCCCGATTTTTACCGATGATCCGCTCCTTTGCTGCAGTAAAGCGCGCAGTTTCTTCCGATGTCACAGTCTCTCACAGCCTCCGCAGTTTTGATGAAATTCCCGGTTTGCGCAGGTACGGATCTCTTCAATCGAATACAGCGAGCCGGTTGCACAGATCACATCCTCCTTTTCAGCATTTTCGATCATACTGCGTACCCCTTCTTCGATCGAATCAAATGCCGTTGTCCTTACCGCACATTCCCGGCTGATCTGCTGCGCCATTCTTTCATTATCCATCGCTTTTTCAGACGGCGGCATAATCACGCCGATTTCCTCTGCCAAAGGTTCGATCAGCTGCAGCATTGTGCTGACATCCTTTGTAGAAAGAATCCCCAGCAGGAAACGGATTTTTTTATCCGGAAAATAACTACGCAGGCTTTTCAGCAGTGCCCGGATGCCGTCCGGGTTATGGGAGCCATCCACCAGAAAGGTCGGCTGCTCATGCAGGCGCTCAAAGCGTCCCGGCCAATACACCTCTGAAAGCCCCCTGCGCAGAGCAGCTTCACCGATCCTATAGCCTTTTTGTTCCAGCACACGAAGGGTTTCTATGACCACCGCCGCGTTATTCATCTGATAGACACCTGTCAAAGAGAGATGAAGCTCTTTCAGATTCTTATAATCAAATACCTCGCCCGCCGGACTTAACACAACATTCCGGATCTGTTCCGGCGCGCTTGTAACAAGCAACGCGCCTGTTTTCTGACAGATTTTTTCAAATACCGGCATAACTGCTGTATTGCTTCCGTCCACAATGACCGTGCCGCCTGTTTTTATGATGCCGCCCTTTTCTCCCGCGATTTTTTCCAGTGTATCACCCAGCTCCTTTGTATGATCCAGTCCGATGGAGGTGATAACAGCAGCCTCCGGCGTTCGGATCACATTGGTGGAATCCAGCCTGCCGCCCATGCCGACTTCCAACATCACAAGATCACACTGTTTTTCTGCAAAATACAGCATCCCCATTGCCGTCATGATCTCAAACACCGTCGGCGCATCCTTCATGACTTCTGCCTGTGTTCGGATCCGTGACGCCAACCTCGCAAAATCTTCGTCTCCGATCTCTGTTCCGTTAAAATAAATCCTGTCGTTAAAGCGTTTTAAATGGGGAGAAACAAACAGTCCGACCTGATAGCCGGCTGCCGTCAGAATTTTCGACAGGCACGCGCAAACCGAACCTTTGCCGTTCGTACCCGCCACATGTACAAATTTCAGCTTGTCCTGCGGATTTCCAAGCCGTTCTAAAAGCTCCTGCGACCGCACGATCCCTTTTCCCGTTCCGCTCCAGTGTCTTGAATCCATCCATTCTATCGCTTCGTTATAGGTCATTTCTGTCACCGTTTCTCCTCATTTTTGTCGCTCGCTACAGCTGCCGGCATATTTTTTCGCTGTCTGTCGGCTATTCACATTCTGACTATAGATTATAGCCTTCTTTTCTTCGTTTGTCTCCGAAAATCAGCAAAAGACGGGAAGAAATCCGCTGGACTTCTCCCCGTCTGGTTCGCTTTAACGCTGTTCAGTGATTTCCCCATGCATCGACAGACTCCACTTTATAGAATCCGGGCGCTGCGTCAGGATCCGTAAAGGACGTTGCGATGGTGGAGGCAACCTGATTTTCTTTTGTCGGAACAAAGTCTGCAGAATCGCCCTTATATACACGATAATAGCGATGCTCTGCCTCTGTAGAGGCTTCCCAGGTAACTGTCCCGTCTTCTGCACAAATACCAGTAATTGCTGCAGGCTTATGATCGGTGTAATCCGTTGTCAGCAGAACGATGGAGCTTGCCGGAACGGTCACATGCACGCTGTTGCCGGCGCATGCAATCAGTTCATCGTAATCCTGCAGGTCTGCAAATTTGCTGCGGGGCACATTGGCAGAATCATACAGATATCTGCGCAGAGCCTTGCCGGTCTTTAAATTTTCCAGAGAAATATCGATCTCAACAGGCTCTTTGTGACGATTGACGATGGCAACAGAGAAGGAACCGTCATCGTTTACAACGCCGCCGCTGCGCAGCAGATAGTCCTCGGAGGAAATCGTAAGAGGTTTGGAATTTTTCCGGAAATAGCGAACCAGCAGGCCATAGGCATACAGCCAGTCCCGTGCGCCGTAATCCGTATCATCCCAGCGCAGCAATCCCCATTTGTTCAGACGGTACTGCAGGTCACGGGGATTCGGAACATCTACAAAGGTCCAGAGTGCCATCGCATACACGCCGGCATTCACTGCTGCCAGTGCCATCTCACAGATCTGCAGCGCAGAGTAGGATTCCTTTCCGTTATAGAAGGCATCACACACGTCCATCTTTACGCCATTAATATTGTTCTGTCCCTGCTTGAATGCCTGCGCCAGACCAAACTCGCCCAGAATAAAACGACGCTCGTAAGGCTTTAACATATTGACAACATCGAAGCAGTGACGCTTGAAAATCTTATAAAAATCCAGATCCTCCGCTTCGAAGTCATTTACATAATGATGTCCGCCAAATACGTTGGAAATCGGAACCATGCCGTTTGCAATCGCCCATTCCACAGTCTCCCAGCGTTCCATCGGGGAAGCGTCAGTCGCCAGCAGATAGACCGGCAGATGTCTGTGCGCAAACTCGTTATACAGATAGGTATGATATTTTTTGAACGTAGCCATTTCAAATGCCAGGTCTCCCCAGTCATCCAGGCTCAGTTCATTGGACATACAATAAATCTTAACGTTGCTCAGACCCTTTTCATAGATCAGATACTCCAGGCGGTCTGCAACATTCGATGCATACGCAGTCAGCTCCTCGTCCGTCTCATACCGCACGCAATGTCCGGTCAGATAGATTGTTGCACCAACCTTGCACTGCATTTTTTCACAATATTCTGCGAACGCGTCCATCTCTTCCTTCGTCCATTCCGGAAAGCCTCCCCACATTCTGGAAAAACCGGGCGAAAGCTCCCGATAAACCTTGCCGACGTACTGGTTGAACTGGACGTCATCCATCTCCCGCCAGACGTTTGCTTCGCTGTTATGGAACCCCATTCCCCCAAATCGGGCCATAATCGCTTCCTTTTT
>ERZ773210.1955-NODE-1955-length-18436-cov-3.848702_pt1 | contig 18436 bp, 14 predicted proteins | sample MGYA00580528_ERZ773210 | MGnify/ENA primary metagenome ERZ773210 (study PRJEB29015, sample SAMEA2737769) | human gut metagenome | biome: human gut; feature: human-associated habitat; material: faeces | place: China | collected 2012 ...
AGGCACAAAGATTGTTCAAGCTCCAAACTGCCAATCTAAACCTTTCTCTTGGGGGATCTAAAGGGGGCCATTCTCTTTTGTGAAAGAGAATGGCCCCCTTTGCCGTTCCCCTGCGACACGCAGGGAACTATATCATTCGATGGAAAGCTGATATTTAATAGGCAACGCCCCAATAAATATCAGTAGTGCACTCTTTGCCGCAGCAGACACACTTGCCGGTGGTACCGCTCTGCTTGAGGGGCATGCAGCGGGAAGAAACGCCCGCCTGTTCCTTCATCTTGAGCTCACACTCGAGGCTGCCGCACCACTTGGTGCGGGCAAAGCCGCCGCGGCCGGAGGCCATCTCCTTGACCTCGTCGATGGTCTTTAAGTCGAACGTGTTATCTTCGAGGTTCTTTTCCGCCACGGCGTACATGTTGTCATGGATGGCGTCAAGCAGCGCCTTGATCTCGTCAACGATCCCCTCGATCTTGGCCGTGACCTTTTCGCCGTTGTCGCGGCGGACGAGGCAGCAGTTGCCCTCGGTCAGGTCGCGGGGACCGAGCTCGAGGCGGATGGGCACGCCGCGCATCTCGTACTCAGCGCACTTCCAGCCCATGGACTGTTCCGAGTCGTCCAGCTTGACGCGGACGTCGGCGGCGATGAGGTCCGCCATCACGCTCTTGGCGGTCTCGAGCACCTCGGGATTCTTATGCGCGGCGATGGGCACGATGACGACCTGCGTGGGCGCGATGCGCGGGGGCAGGACAAGGCCGTTGTTGTCGCCGTGGGTCATGATGACCGCGCCGATCATGCGCGTGGTGGAGCCCCAGGACGTCTGGAACGGGTACTGGAGCTTGTTGTCGCGGCCGGTGAAGGTCACGTCATAGGCGCGGGAGAACTTATCGCCAAAGTAGTGGCTCGTCGCACCCTGAAGCGCCTTGCGGTCCTTCATCATGCACTCGACGGTATAGGTCGCCTCGGCGCCCGCGAACTTCTCCTTCTCGGTCTTGCGGCCGGGGACGACGGGGATGGCGAGCACGTGGCGGAAGAAGTCGGCATAGCAGTTGAGCTGCTGCATCGTCTCATTCTGCGCCTCCTCGGCGGTCTCGTGGATGGTGTGGCCCTCCTGCCACCAGAACTCGCGCGAACGCAGGAACGGGCGGGTGGTCTTCTCCCAGCGGATGACGGAGCACCACTGGTTGTAGAGCATCGGCAGCTGGCGGTAGGTCTGCAATACGCGGGACCAGTGGTCGCAGAACATCGTCTCGGACGTGGGGCGGAAGGCAAGGCGCTCTTCGAGCTTCTCGCTGCCGCCCATCGTGACCCACGCGACCTCGGGCGCGAAGCCGTTGACGAGCTCGCCCTCTTTCTTGAGCAGGCTCTCAGGGATCAGAACGGGCATCGCCACATTCTCGTGTCCGGTCTTTTTGAACTCCGCGTCCATCAAACGCTGCATGTTCTCCCAGATGGCGAAGCCATAGGGGCGCAGGATGGTAAAGCCCTTGACGCTGGCATACTCAACAAGCTCCGCCTTGCGGCAGATGTCGGTATACCATTGGGCGAAATCGTCTTCCAGATTTGTGATCTGTTCTACCTTTTTATCTTTTGCCATGTTTATGTTCTCCCTCAGTTTCAGGATAGAGTTCTGAACTGTTATTGTATTGTTTTTGCGCCGAATTGTCAAGCACAGGCGCGGAAAAGGTGCGGAACGGCAACGCCTTTCCGCACCTTTCTGTATTTTTCTCACACCACCGTCGGGAAACGGAGGATGGCCTTGAAGAGGTCGCCATCGATGGCGAGCGACATCTTCCCACCCTGCAGTTCCGTCAAGCTCTGCGCGATGGAGAGGCCGAGGCCGTTTCCCTCGGTCGAGCGCGAGCTGTCGCCGCGCACAAAGCGCTCCATCAATTCCTCGGCGGGAATGTTCAGCGCCGCGCGCGAGGTGTTCTTGAAGGTCACGACCGCGTCGCCGCCGGTCTTTTCAAGCGTCAGATAAACGCGCGTGCCATTCTGCGCGTATTTGCAGATGTTCGAGAGCAGATTGTCGATCACGCGCCACATCAGCGCGCCGTCCACATTGCAGAAGAGCTCCTTGTCCGGCATCACGCTCACGAGCGTCAGCTCCGCCGCGCTCAGCTTGTCGCCGTACTCGCCCTCGACCTGCGATAGAAGCTCGTTCATGCTGCACCGCACGGCGTTCACGGGCAGGTTACCCGTCGTGGCCTTGCTGGCCTCGACCAAGTCCTCCGTGAGCTTTTTGAGCTTGAACGCCTGCCGCTTGAGGACGGCGAGGTATTCTTCCTCCTGCTCGGGAGTGTGCTCATGCTGCAAAAGATCAACGTAGTTGATGATGCTCGTGAGCGGCGTCTTGATGTCGTGCGAAACGTTTGTGATAAGTTCCGTTTTGAGCCGCTCGCTCTTGAGCTGCTTGTCGATGGCCGCAGCCATGCCGTCGCCGATGGAATTCAAGTTCTCGGCGTGGCGCTTAACGTCCCAATACATCCACTTTGTGTCCACCTGCGCGTCAAGATTGCCGGCGGCGAGGGCTTCGCCCTCCTTCTGGAGCTTTCGAAGCTGGAGCGAGAAGAGGCACGCGGCGACGGACAGCACAAGCATCGTCAGCAGCATCGCCCCTCCCGCGCGATTTGCCGCAAATATACCGAGCATCATGCTGACCACAAAGCAGCCCACCGCCGTGCGCCAGACGAGCGGGATGGCGTGCAAAAAGCCCACAACGCCGCGGCAGAAGGCGCAGAGCACGCCCCAGCACCACTTGACGATCTTCCAGCACAGGCACAGGAGCTTGTAGATAATCGTTCCCTTCCACAGTCCGCCCACCTTGACGCGCGCACAGAATGTCACCCACACGGCAAAGACGAGCACCGCCAGCGCAAAGCTTATCGCCAGCAGCAGCACATCGTAGGGCGGGGTATAGAAGCTCACATAGGAGTAGACCTCCTCCACCGCCACGCACAGCAGCGCAATGATCGTGCCGTCAACGAGAAGATAGAGGTCGAAGGGGATTTTTTCCTGCCAGCCGCCCTGCAGCTCGCCGTCCTCGCGCCGCGCCGCCGTGCGGGCGAGGAAGATGAGCAGGAACAGCTCCATCGCGCCAAAGAGGATGAGCATCTCCAGGGCGTTCTGCCCCCAGTTTTCTGCCTTGTCGTAAAATACCTTTGCCCAGTAAATGTCGTCCTGTGCGGGAAGACCCTTCACAAGGTAGACATCAAAGGTCTTGTCAACATAAACGGTGCTGTAGCAGAAGGTATCACCGTCGCTGACGTTGCTGAACTCCACCTCGTCCTGCTCGTTCATCACGCGGAAGCGAAGGTTGCTGTAGCTGTTGCCTTTGGGATAGATCGTGTCAAGGTCGTAGTTGCCGCCTTCCATGGCGATATAGTCGTCGCAGATCTCCCACGTCTTTTTGCCGACCGCATTCAGGCAGAGGTTGCTCGTGTAAAAGTCCCGACCCATACCGCCGTAGGAATAGACAAGCCCCACAACATAGGTGAGGATGACCGGCACGAGCGCCGCCGCCAGCAAAAAAGCGACCGTCTTTGTCCAGAAATTGCGTATCCACGCAGCCTTCATTTCTTGTCCTCCATTTTATACCCCAGCCCCCACACGACCTTCAGGTAGCGCGGCTCGGAGGGGTTGATCTCCAATTTTTGCCGCAGGTGGCGGATGTGGACGCTCACCGACGTCTCCGCCCCCAGCGAATCCTCCTTCCACACCAGCTCGTAGATCTGGGCGGAGGAATAGATGCGTCCCGGGTTCTTCATCAGCAGCCGCAGGATGTTGAACTCGATGGGCGTGAGCGCGACCTCGTCGCCGTCGACCGTCACGCTTTTTTTCTCCTCGTCGAGCACGATGGGGCCGACGGTGTAGACATTCGGCTTCTCCTCTTCCTTTTTCGACCCCAGCTGCGTGTAACGGCGGAGCTGAGACCTGACGCGCGCCAGCACCTCCACGGGGTCAAAGGGCTTTGTGATGTAGTCATCCGCGCCGATGTTCAGGCCCAGGACCTTGTCGCTGCTCTCGCTCTTGGCCGTGAGCAGGATGATGGGGACGTTGCTCTTTTCGCGCAGCTTCGCCGTCGCGGCGATGCCGTCGAGCTGGGGCATCATGATGTCCATCAGGATCAGATGGATGTCGTTCTTCTCCACGACCTCCAGCGCCTCGCGCCCGTTGCTCGCCTCAAACAGGCAGTAGTCCCCGCCGGAGAGATAAATCTTGAGCGCGTTGACAATGTCCTGTTCGTCGTCACAAATCAGAATGTTGTACATTTTCTCACCTCATGTTGGTCATTGTATCAGCCGTTTTCAAACAAAAACAGCGATTGTTTCTTAATTCTTACTTAATATCCTCTCAAAAAAGGCCGAAAGGGGCTTCCTTTCGGCCTTTTTCGGTTGTTTCCTTATCTTTTTCGGTCAATTTTGCGATAAAGGCGGAGCGCTCTCTCCGCCGCGACACCTGCAGCGTGCGCAAGGCTGCGCGCGTTGTAATGAAGCTCTGCAAAGCAGAACGCGGACTTCCCCGCCGCCGCAAGGCGCAGGGACTTTTCTTCCTTTTTCCGCCGGCTGTACCAGATCGACATAGTTCTCCTCCTCACAAATCGCGCCCGTCGAGCGCAGCAAGGCCGAAGCGCGCGGCAAGACTGATCTTCGCGCGCTCGTCATCCGAGGATGCAACATCGAATTTCGTGCGCAGCTCACGCAGGAACAGGCCGCGCAGCGAATCCTCCTGCGCCCGCGCCCAGACGTCCTCGCCAATGCGCGTCTCATCGCGCAGCTCCAAGTGGAAGAAGTCGGGCGCAAACTGCTCTTCGATCGACTTGAGATCAAGCCCGCGCTCATCCGTCTCTCCGGTGAAAATAATGCGGTAAATATCGCGCACAGTCGCATCCGGCAGGCTTGCTCGCAGCGCGTCCTCCGCCGATCTTCCCGTCACATCGACGTTCAGGATCTCATACCGTCTGCGCGCGAACGGCACAAACGAAAGTTCGGCCTTCCCGCGCTCCACCGTGCCCGTAAGGATGCCCTTTTCGCCCAGCTCGTCGAAACCGCGGCCCTCCGGGCAGCCGGAGTAGGCGTAGGTCGTCTGCCCTTCGCGCAGGAAACCGCCGAACTGGTGTGTGTGGCCGAGCGCAAGATAGTCGATCCCGCTCTCCTTGATCTGCTCTTTCGTGAGGGGATCGTAGCGCGATTCCGTGGCAGAGCTGTCGCCGTGCAGCACCATCAGATGAATGAAATCGTCCGCCGGTGCGCGGAAGCCCGCAAGCAGGCTCTCATCCTGCACCGGCGCGGTAAACGCCGCTCCGTACACGGCGCACTGAAGCTCCGAAAGCTCCACGCGCTCGACCGTCTTCGACGTGAAGACGTGCACGTTCTCCGGCCAGGAAAGCGTCGCGTAGGGCGACTTCGCGCTGTATGGGTCGTGGTTGCCGGGGGCGATGAACACTCGCGCCTGCATTGCGCCCAGCGCCTCAGAGAGCGCTTCCAGCGTCTCGCGATAGGTCGTGTCGCTGTCGAACAGGTCGCCCGCGAGCAGCACGAGATCGACGCCGTTCTGATTCACGTAATTCGATAGTCTCGTCAGCAGCTCGCGGCTCTCGCGGCGGCGCTGGCGCGCCTGCTCGGCGCTCAGCGCGCCGAACGCGCTGTCCAAATGGAAGTCCGCCGCGTGGACGATCTTCACGCTCATGTGTTCTCTCCTCTCATGCCTGCGGGGCGGGCGCTTTCTCCTTGCACACGTCGACCCAGGCGACAAAGTTTGAGGAATACTTCTCAAGCTCGTCGCAGGTCATCTCGATGGCGCTGTTCGCGCTGCCCGCCGCGGGGAAAACCGTGTCGAAGCGTTTGAGCGACACATCGAGATAGGTCTTCACATTCTCCGGCAGAGCAAACGAGCACACGCCGCCCGGCGCGTGGCCGGTGAATGCGCAGGCCTCATCAAAGGTCAGCATCTTTGCTTTCACGTGGAAATACGCCTTGTACTTGGCGTTGTCGATCTTCCTGTCCCCCGCCGTCACGATGATGATGGGCGCATCGTCCGCGAGCTTGAAGCTCATGGACTTCGCGATGCGCGCGCCCTCCACGCCGACGGCGACGGCGGCCAGCTCGACCGTCGCGCTCGACACGTCGAACTCGCGGATGCGGTCGGCGATGCCGAAATGTTCAAAATAGGCCCTCACTTTTTCGATGGACATTTGCGTTGTTCCTTTCTATTTTGCGCTTTTTCAGCGCACATCGACGTGCTCGACGCCCACGCAGAGCCCCGTCGCGTCATCCAATGTAAAAATCGCTCCCTGCATCTTGCCGGCGCTCTTCTCCGGCTCGCGGTAGCGGCCCGGGAGACCGCCGAGGAACGTCTCGACCGACTGCTCGGGCTTGATACCGAGCACGCTGCGCACCGCCCCCGTCATGCCGAGGTCCGTGAGGTAGCCCGTCCCCTTGGGGAAGACCTCTTCGTCCGCCGTCGGCACGTGGGTGTGCGTGCCCCAGATGGCGCTGACGCGGCCATCGAGGTAATAGGCCATGGCGAGCTTTTCACTCGTCGCCTCGGCGTGGAAGTCAAGCAGCGTGAACGTCGGCTTTTCGCCGCTTTTGAGCAGCTCGTCCGCCGTTTTGAACGGATTATCCGCATGGAACGCGAGGTCGCAGCGGCCGATGAGGTTCATCACCGCGATGCGGGCGCGCCCGCAGTCGAAAACGCCGTAGCCCCTCCCCGGCACGCGCGCGCCGAGATTGTGCGGCCGCAGAATATACGGGCAGTCGTCGAGGTAGTCGGTGATCTGCATCTTGCCGAATGTGTGGTTGCCAAGCGTGATGACGTCCGCTCCCGCGGAGAAGATGCGCTCGGCGTCGTTCGGCGTCAGGCCGACCATCGCGGCATTCTCGCCGTTGACCACGGTGAAGTGGATGTTCTTGAGTTTTTTCACGGCGCGCAGATGGCGCTCGAGGCAGCTGACGCCGCAGCCGCCCACCACATCGCCGATGGCCAGAATATTGTAGAGCATGGCGTTCCTCCGCTTTGTGTTTTCCCCAGTATAGCAAGGCGCGGGACAAAACGCAAGAAAGGCATGAAAAAAGGCCCCGCAAAAGCGGAGCCTTTTTCTTATTTCGCGTATTCGATGGCGGTCGTCTCGCGCAGGACGTGCACCTTGATCTGGCCGGGATATTCCATCTCTTCCTCGATCTTTTTGGCAAGCTCGCGCGCCAGAATGACCATCTGGTCCTCGCTGACCTGGTCGGGCTTGACCATCACGCGCACCTCGCGGCCGGCCTGAATGGCATAGGCCTTGTCGACGCCGGGATAGCTGCCGGTGATCTCCTCAAGCTGCTCGAGGCGCTTGATGTAGTTCTCCAGATTCTCGCGGCGGGCGCCGGGACGGGCGGCAGAGATCGCATCCGCCGCCTGCACGAGGCAGGCAACGATGGTCTGCGGCTCCACGTCGTTGTGGTGCGCCTGCACGGCATGGATGATGTCGTCTTTTTCGTGGTATTTGCGCAAAAATTCGACGCCGAGGGCGACGTGCGTACCCTCCATCTCGTGGTCGACGGCCTTGCCGATATCGTGCAGCAGGCCTGCGCGCTTGGCGGCGTAAACGTCCGCGCCCAGCTCGGCGGCCATCATGCCGGCAAGGTGCGAGACCTCGATAGAGTGCTGCAGAACGTTCTGGCCGTAGCTCGTGCGGTAGTGCAGGCGGCCGAGCATCTTCACAAGCTCGGGGTGCAGACCACGGATGCCGGTCTCCAGCACGGCGCGCTCGCCCTCAGACTTGATGATGGCGTCCACCTCGCGGCGGGCCTTGTTGACCATCTCTTCAATGTGCGTGGGATGGATGCGGCCGTCGGCGATGAGCTTTTCGAGCGCCAGGCGCGCGACTTCGCGGCGCACGGGCTCGAAGCACGAGACGGTGATCGCCTCGGGCGTGTCGTCGATGATGAGGTCGACGCCCGTGAGCGTTTCGATCGTGCGGATGTTGCGGCCTTCGCGGCCGATGATGCGGCCTTTCATCTCGTCATTGGGCAGGGGCACCACACTGACGGTGATCTCGGCAACATGGTCGGCAGCGCAGCGCTGGATGGCAGAGGCGACGATCTCGCGGGCGCGGGAATCGGCCTCGTCCTTGGCGCGCTGCTCCAGCTCCTTGATCTTGAGCGCGGTCTCGTGCGTCACTTCGCTCTCGACCTGCTCGATCAGGTACTTCTTGGCGTCTTCGGCAGTAAAACCGGAAATACGTTCGAGCATTTCGGTCTGGCTGCGCTTGATGATCTTGATTTCTTCGTTTTCCTTGTCCAGGGCGGCGTGCTTCTGGTTGAGAGCCTCCTCGCGCTTTTCCAGCGCGTCGGTCTTGCGGTCGAGATTCTCCTCCTTCTGCTGGAGCCGGCGCTCCTGCTTCTGCTGCTCGGCGCGGCGTTCCTTGACTTCCTTCTCGTATTCGTTTCTGGAGCGCAGGATATCTTCCTTTGCCTCCAACATGACTTCGCGTTTCTTGTTTTCAGCGCTCTTGATCGCTTCGTTGACAATACGAAGAGCCTCTTCATCGGCGTTGGAGATCTTCTCCTCGGCGCGCTTAGCGGCTCTCTTGCGAATCCAAATACCAAGAAGAATGCCAATGACGAGCGTCCCCACCGCGATAAGCGCAGCGTAGAGATAGCTGATCATGCGATTCCTCCTGTGTGCTTTTTTTGATCGATGCGATTGATCTATCGTTGGGTTTTTGAATCATAAACGGGAGATTCCCCTTCTCTCCCCTCCATAAATCCAAAAAACATTGTAAACTTTTTATGACCAGCTGTCAAGGAAAAGTCGCGTTCGGAAAATATCGGAAACGGGCAAATGTCACACCGCGATGTAGGCCTGCGCCGCGTAGCCGAGCTGGTCGTCGTAGCCCACGGAGTACCAGCCCTGATAGCTCCCGTAGACCTGCACGCTTTCGCCGTTCGGGATGCTGCCGACTATTTCCCCGTCGATGCCGGGATAGCTTCGTAGGCGCAGGGCCGAGCCCTCCGTCGTGACGACGCCGGTGCGCACGAGCTGTGGGTAAATGAATGGCAGGCCGAAATACTCCGTCAGTCCCCGCGCGATGGCCTGCGCCGCGGCGTCGAGGTTATTTTCGATCCAGCGCGCATCGTCGTAATTGTCGTGATAGCCGAGCTCGATAAGATTTGCGGGGTATCTGGGCCGCCGCACCTCGCCGAGCGTTGTGGTCGCCTGCGTCGTCACCTTTGCAGGCAGCGGGTAGACCATGCGCAGCTGCGCGGCGAAGAGCTCGGCAGCGCGCTTTCCGTCGCTGCTCGTGGGATAGTAAAAGACGATGATGCCGCGGTTCTTCCCCGCCTGCTCCTCCCCCGAGGCGTTGGAGTGCAGGGCAAGGTAAAAGTCAAAGCCGCCGAGGCTGTTCGCCTGCGCGATGGACGAGGCCGCGGTCATCTCCGGCGTGTTGCGCACAAAGGAGATGGTGTTTGCGTAAAGGTACGGCTCGAGCGTGTCGGCCAGCAGATTCATCCAGTATTCCTCGCTGCCGCTGCCGTCGACATACGGGTTCCAATCCTGCGTGGAGGGACTCAAATAAATTCTGGGCATGTGCAAAACCTCCCGTCGTTTCCAGTCTATGCTTGAAAAGCGGCGCACATGCAAAAAAAGAGACCGCCAAAGCGGTCTCTTTTTTGATTGATAGGATGCTTTGCGTTACACGGACGCAGCCGCCTTGTCCTTCTTGTTCTCGATACGCTGGAGAACGAGGACGACGACCAGCACCGCAAGACCCGCAAGGTCGGTGACCGTGCCGGGGATGACCATCAGCAGGCCGCCGGCGACCAGCGCGATGCGGCTGATCCACTTCATATCGCGGATCAGGTAGCCCATCAGGCCGGAGGCGATAGACGCCATACCGAGGGTCGCGGAGATGACGACGGAGGCAACGCTCAGGAAGTTGACGTCGGTGCCAACGAAGATCAGGTCGTTATTGTAAGCAAAGATGTAGGGGATGATGAACGCCGCGATTGCGAGACGGGTCGCGTTCCAGGCGGTCTTCATCGGGGGAGCCTTGGCGATGGCGGAACCGGCGTAGGCAGCCAGCGCAACGGGCGGGGTGATGTCTGCGACGATACCGAAGTAGAAGCAGAACATGTGGGCAGCCATCAGTTCGAGACCCATGCCGGAGGCAAGGATCGGCGCGCAGGTGGTGGCCATGATGATGTAGTTCGCGGTGGTGGGAACGCCCATGCCGAGCACGATGCAGCAGAGCATCGTCAGCACGAGAGCGATGATCAGGTGACCGTTGGACAGACCGACGATCGCGCCGATGAGCACCTGGCCGAGACCGGTCATGGTGACGACGCCGGCGATGATACCAGCCATACCGCAGGCGATACCGACGCTCAGGCAGTTCTTGCCGCCGTTTTCAAACGCGTCGATGATGGTGGGCAGGCTCTTGACGTTGGGCTTGCTGATGGCGTAGTTGATAACCAGCAGCGCGAAGGCGATGGCAAGGCAGAGCGTGCTGCCGTTCTCGCCCATGAAGGTGCCCGGCTCGAAGCTGCGGCTCATGAGGGTCATGAACAGAAGCGGGATCAGGGGGATGGCCATGACGAGCTTCTTCTTGCCCTCTTCACGGCTGATCATGGCGACGACCACGCAGTAAAGGGTCGCGTACACGGCGGCGGTGGCCATCGTGAAGCCGATCATGATCATGTAGACCAGAACGACCAGCGGGAGGATGAGGTAGATCTGCGGGAGCAGGATCTTCCACTTGGGGAGCTCTTCGCGGGGCAGGCCCTTGAGGCCGAGCTTCTTGGCCTTGAAGTGCACGCCGAGGAAGATGCCGAGGAAGTACAGGAATGCGGGCAGGATCGCACGCACGATGATATCAGCATAGGGAACGCCGACCATTTCCGCCATCAGGAACGCTGCAGCGCCCATGATCGGGGGCATGATCTGACCGCCGGTGGAGGACGCAGCCTCGACCGCGCCGGCAAACTCCGGGGGATAACCGGTCTTCTTCATCATCGGGATGGTGACGGAACCGGTGGTAACGGTGTTACCGACGGAGGAACCGGAGACCATGCCGCAGAGGGCAGAGGAAACGACCGCGACCTTTGCAGGACCGCCGGAAGCCCAGCCGACCAGCGCGTTCGCGCAGTCGATGAAGAAGTTTGCAACACCCGTGGCCTCCAGGAAGGCGCCGAAGATGACGAACAGCGCGATGTAGGTCGAGCAGACGCCGATCGGGGTGCCGAGAATACCGGTGGTGGTGTAGAAGAGGTTATACATAACGGTCTTTAAGTCCTTGCCCGCGCCTAAGAAGGCGTAGAGCACGAACACCGCCGCTACGCAGATGATCGGCATACCGACCACGCGGCGGCAGCACTCGACGAGGATCAAAGTGCCGATGATTGCAAATACGATCAGAAGGGGGATGGAAATGCTGCCGATCTGCACGACAAAGGCCTTCTGGATTCGCGTACCGGCAGACACGATTTTTTCAAGATTTAAGGGGTAGAAGAAGAAGCAGAACGCGCCGACTGCCGCCATGATGATATCGTACCAAGGCATGTAGTTGACCTTCTGAGAGCCCTTCTTGATGGGGTAGTAGATAAACACGAGAATGATGACCAGGCCGAGGAAGAGCGGACGGCGCGCACGCTCGTCCATCTTGATCCACATGTTCATCACGATCAGGAAAATGCCGAACAGTGCCGTAAGGACACGCAGGATCTTGCGGGGAGTCCCCTCCCAGACGCGCGTGTTCGACTCACGGTCGTACTTTTTCATGATCGCATCGACGTCTTCCATGGTGCCGACGTCGTTGTCGACTGCAACATTGTTGAGCTTTTCGTTTTCAGCCATGATGCAATTTCCTCCTAATTCTATTTGAGAGCGTCCGTGCGCTCAGACGAGCCAGAATTCGTAATTAAAACGCACAGGCGCGTTTTTTCCACACAAATCACGCAGACTGACATCCTCGCCGTTTACATTGAGTACATGGTCAGAGACCGTACCGACAATGTAGCCGACGTTTGTCCTGTCCTGATGGATGTTTCGGATGACCATTGCCCAGCCCTTGTAATCGGGGCGGTCCACATAGACCTTGTCAAGCGTTTCGCCGGGGTTTAGCTCCGTCTGCACGCCTGCGCCAAAGGAGCAATAGGTCGTCTCCTCCACATAGATCGTTTTGTTTTCGATCTCGTAGGTATCGGTCAGGGGGTATTTGTTCACGGAATGGATAAAGGTCACGGAAAAGCGGTCTCCCTCGCCCATTTTGTACCGGGCGTAGACCTCGCCGGTGTCGCGGTTGCGCAGGGTCAGATAGTAGCCGGAGCGAGGAAGAAGCACGGCGGCCGCTGCAATAATCGTTATTATTGCAGCGGCCGCAATTATGTATTTCCGCAGATGAGAATTCACGTCAATACACGGTAGCGATCCTGCTTACAGGACGCCGATTTCCTTGTAGTACTTCTCAGCACCGGGATGCATGGTAACGGTAGCACCAGCGGAGGCAGCCTCGGGATCGAGGAAGCCGAACTTGGCGTGGCCTTCGGTCAGAGCGTCCTTGTTGTCGAACATGGCCTTGACGAACTCATAAACGACATCTTCGCTCAGCTCTTCGGAAGCAACCAGAGTAGCCTGGATAGCGACGCAGGTGACGTCGGCATCCTGACCGGTGTAGGTGTCGGCAGCCAGGTCGTCACGGATCAGGAACGGATATGCCTCCTGGATGGCGGCGAGCTCATCGTCGCTCAGGGAGACGAGGTTGAGGGTGTTGGTGGTGGCATAGTCGACGATAGCAGTCGTGGGAGCACCGGCGACAGTGAAGGCGGCGTCGATCTTGCCGTCCTTGAGCTGGTCAACGCCATCCTGGAAGGAGCCGTTCACCGCATTGACGTCGTCCTTGGTAAGACCCGCAGCGCCGAGAACCTGCCAGGCGTTGATCTCGGTACCGGAACCAACGTCACCGACGCAGATGGTCTTGCCCTTGAGGTCGGACACGGTGTTGATGCCGGGCTTGGCAAGGATCTGAACGGTCTCGTTGTAGATACCGGCGACCCAAAGAGCGTTGGTCTCGGGAGCACCGTCGAAGGAGTTGGTGCCCTCGTGCGCGTAGTTGATAACGTCGGACTGCAGAATGGCCATCTGAGCATCTCCGTCGGTGATCATGTTGACGTTCGCGACGGAAGCGCCGGTGGACTCAACAGAGAGCTTGGAAAGGGTCAGCTTGGAGTCGAGGACGGTCTTGAGAACGCCGCCGACAGCATAGTAGGTACCGGAGGTACCGCCGGTCGCCAGAGTGATCGCAACGGGGGAGCTGGACTCGCCGTCGTTGTTCTGGCTGTCGTCCGTCTTCTCATCGCCGCAGGCGACCAGAGCGAAGACCATCGCGAGAGAGAGGATCAGAGCTAAAAACTTTTTCATACGCAATCTCCTTTTTGATTCTTCCGGCATTCACCGCTTCACCGGCACATGCTCCGCCGCGTGGGGGCGCTTCGGAGCACCTACGTTGGAGAAGCGTTGAATTCCGAAATTTACTTGCCTCTTTCAGGCAATCTCATTATAACCGCATGACAGGTTTATTGCAAGACGTTTTTACTTTTTTGGATATTTCGCCAAATTATCGTTGAATTCCGTCATCATTCGACCGATTATTTCGTTAAACATTTATCAGGTTTTCAAATTTTTCTTTCGGTATAAAAAATCAGGGCGGCAAAGCGCCGCCCTGATCGCATGAAGGTCTCACATACTGATTATGCAAAATCCGTGTGTTATTTACTTCTTTTCCTTGTTGTCCACGACCTGCTTGAGAAGCGCGGAGAACTCATCCATGCTCATCGCGCCGAGGTCGCCGTCCGCGCGGTGGCGCGGGGAAACGGTGCCGTTCTCCATGTCGCGGTCGCCGACGACCACCATGTAGGGGACCTTCTCCATCTGCGCGTCGCGGATCTTGCGGCCGATCTTCTCGTTGCGGTAGTCGACCTCGACGCGGAAGCCCATGTCCTCGAGCTTCTTGGCCTGCTCGGCGCAGTAGTCGGCGGCGCGGTCGGTGACGGGCAGGAAGCGCACCTGCTCGGGCGCCATCCACGTCGGCAGCGCGCCGGCGTACTCCTCGATGAGGTAGGCGAGCGTGCGCTCATAGCAGCCAAGAGACGTGCGGTGGATGATGTACGGCAGCTTCTTCTCGCCATTTTCGTCGATGTAGTACATGCCGAAGCGCTCGGCGAGCAGCATGTCGATCTGGATGGTGACGAGGGTGTCCTCCTTGCCGTAGACGTTCTTATACTGGATGTCGAGCTTCGGGCCGTAGAATGCGGCCTCGTCGATGCCGACGGTGTAGTCGACGTCGAGATCCTTGAGGATGCGCTCCATCACGCTCTGGGCGTGATCCCACTGCTCCTTCGTGCCCTCGTACTTGTTGTTCGGGTTCGCGGGATCCCACTGGGAGAAGCGGAACGTGCACTTGTCAAGAAGGCCGACGGTGCCGAGGCAGTACTTGGCAAGGTCGAGGCAGCCCTTGAACTCCTCTTCGAGCTGGTCGGGACGCAGGACGAGGTGGCCTTCGGAGATCGTGAACTGACGCACGCGGATCAGGCCGTGCATCTCGCCGGAATCCTCGTTGCGGAACAGCGTCGAGGTCTCGCCCAGGCGCATCGGCAGGTCGCGGTAGGAGCGCTGGCGGTTCAGGTAGACCTGATACTGGAACGGGCAGGTCATCGGGCGCAGGGCGAAGCACTCCTTTGTCTCGTCATACGGGTCGCCGAGGATGAACATGCCGTCGAGATAGTGATCCCAGTGGCCGGAGATCTTGTAAAGGTCGCGCTTGGCCATCAGCGGGGTCTTGGTGAGAAGATAGCCGCGCTTCTGCTCGGTGTCCTCGACCCAGCGCTGGAGCACCTGCACGACGCGCGCGCCCTTGGGCAGCAGCACCGGAAGACCCTGACCGATGCAGTCGACGGTGGTGAAATATTCGAGCTCGCGGCCGAGCTTGTTGTGGTCGCGCTTCTTGGCCTCTTCGACCTGGGCGAGGTAGGCGTCCAGCTCTTCCTTCTTCGGGAAAGCGACGCCGTAGATGCGCTGGAGCACCTCGCGGTTCGAGTCGCCGCGCCAGTAGGCGGCGTTGCAGGCGGTCAGCTTGATGCCGTTGCCCTTGATGCGGCCGGTGGAGTCGAGGTGCGGACCGGCGCAGAGGTCGGTGAACTCGCCCTGCTTGTAGAAGCTGATGACGGCATCCTCAGGCAGGTCGTTGATGAGCTCGACCTTGAACGGCTCTTCCTTTTCTTCCATAAACTTGATGGCCTCGGCGCGCGGGAGCTCAAAGCGCTCGAGCTTGAGCTTTTCCTTGCAGATCTTGCGCATCTCGGCTTCAATCTCAGCCAAATTCTCCGGCGTAAAGGAGAACGGGGCGAGCATATCGTAGTAGAAACCGTTGTCGATGCTCGGGCCGATGGCGAGCTTCACCTCGGGCCAGAGGCGCTTGACGGCCTGCGCCAGCACATGGGAGCAGGTGTGCCAATAGGTCTTGCGGTACTCGGGATTTTCAAACGTAAACTGGTTTTCTTCGTTGATCTTGACTTCTTCAGACATATTATTTACCTCCATTTTCATTTGAGGGTGCAAAAAAGCTCCACCCCCGATGTTCTCAGGGGTGAAGCATTCAACTACTCCACGGTTCCACCCTGCTTGCGCATTTTGCGCCGCTTGTGTCCGCTGTAACGGGCGATCCCGTCCCGCTTGTTTCGCGGGCGGCTCAAGGGTGGTACTGCCGGTCTCTTCCGCAGGATGCTCGCAGCAAATGCATCCCTCTCTGCGCGGGGAAATATCGGTTTCTTCCCTATCCGTGCCATTTTGATGATGGGAGTGTACACCCACCGCGCCCGTTTGTCAAGCAAAAAGTGCGCACAGTGTGCGCACTTTTACAATAAATTCATCAAAACTCCGGCGGGCGGTTTTTGGGCGGCTTGCCGTCGTCCTCGTCTCTGCCGAGAATGCCCGAAAAGAGTTTTTTGCGCTTTGCACGCCTTTCCTCCTCTTTTTGCTTCTGCTCCGCCTTGTAACGCTCGATCGACTCCAGCTCTTCAATGCGCTCGCGCGCAACAGCGCGCAGCATATCCGGATTGGCATCGTAAACGATCGCACGCAACTCGTCCATCGTCATTTCCTCGCAGGCATCCCGAAAGCGCTTTTCGCGCACGTCCTCCGGCTCAAAGAATGCCATGCGGCCGCACCAGGGGCAGATGTACACGTCGACCTCGACATGGTCAGTCCATAGGTTTGAGCCAAGACTCGAGCCGTTCATCTCGAGCGTCTGCTTCCCCTGAGGCTTCATTTCGTGTCCGCAGACGCAAAGCTTACCGAGCATATCGTTCCTCCTTTTTATGCACTTCCTGCTTGGGAATGTCATCGTAAAAGGCAAAGGTCTCTTCAAAGAGCTTCTCGCCGTAGGCGCGCAGCTTCTCGCAGTATTCATCGTAGGCGGTGAGCATCTGCCGCGCCTCGTCCGTCAGCTCTGCGCCGCCGCCGTGCTTGCCGCCGGCCGTGGAGGTCAAAAGATGGAAGCCCAGCCCGTCCTCGGCATTGCGGACGACCGTCCACGCCTTGGAATAGGCCATGGACATCGACAGCGCCGCCGCGCGCAGCGAATGCAGCTCGTCTACGCGCTTCAAAAGCTGGGACACGCCGGGGCCAAAGCATTTCTGGTCGGAAAACACACGGGCGGAGAGAACAACGCGGAGCTCACGATCCATAGGGCGGCACTTCCTTTCTGTTGTATTTCATTATATCCAGGTGAATGCGGTTCGTCAATACGGCAAAAGCTAAGCGGGAGCATGCCGCTCCCGCTTTCTTCACTTTAAGGTGTTGTAGTGCGTATTTTCGCCGTCGAACAAAAAGCCGTCCGTGTCGTGCACGCGGCCGTTGGAAAGCATCTGCCGGTAGCGGAGGTCATAGGAATAGAGCTCGTCGTTCGTGATGCCGGTCAGGCTGCGTCCGTTGCTGCGCAGCTGCGCGTTTGCGCTCTTTTCCGTCTCGGGGTTCAGATAGGTCTTACCGTAGAGGTTGCCGTTTTCGTGCGTGATGGTCTTGTCGCTGCCAAAATAGCGGCTGCGGTCGCTGGCGCTCGCGGCGGCATTGCGGCGGTCGACGCTGCGTGTCGCATTCTCTCCGTCGCCGTCCATGTCGTCGCCCATCATGCCGTCGCCGGTCACGCTGTCGTCTTTTTTGTTTTCGCCGCTCATGTCGTCGCCCGGCACGTTATCCTTTTTTTTGCCGCTGTCCGCCGCGCCGTTGTCGGTCGTACCGGTCGACGGGCCGTTGGCGGTGTTGCTGTCCTTCTTCTCCCCGCAGCCCGCGAGCGAGAAGAGCAGCAGCGCCGTCACAAAAAGCATGGCAAGGGTCTGCTTCATTGCTGCATTTCTCCTTACGTTCATCTCCCGCGATACCCAAGCAATAGTATGCGCACGAAGCAACAAGAAACCAGACGTAAATTTTGTCAAAACCACGCTTTCCAAATTTGCGCCGCCGGCGCAAATTTATCTTAATCATTTTTCCGACGACATGTGCGTCAGAAAAACACCGCTCAGCTTGCAAGTGTACGAACGAAGTGAGCGCATGCAGCAAGCTGCAAACCCTCTCAAAAACGACGCCGTCGTTTTTGAAGCAAATTTTGTTGCTCTACCCAAAAGCCCATCGACTTGCGTGAGATGGGCGGGGTCAAGTCGGCAGAGCAATGGCGGGAGTTGCCGCTAACTAAGCCGACCAATAACCTTTACAGGAGGATCATACATGAAAGCAATCATCGGCAGAAAAGTTGGCATGTCTCAGATCTTCGACGAAAAGGGCCATGTGATCCCGGTCACCGTTATCGAGGCCGGTCCCTGCGTGGTCACTCAGAAGAAGACCAGCGAGAAAGACGGTTATGAGGCTGTCCAGCTTGGCTACGAGGACATTCGCGAAGCGAAGCTCTCCAAGCCTGAACTCGGCCACCTGAACAAGGCTGGCGTTTCCCCCAAGAAGTACCTGCGTGAGTTTGACCTTGACAACGCTTCCGAGCTTGAGCTCGGCGCCATCATCAAGGCTGACACCTTCAAGTCCGGCGACTTCGTTGACGTCACCGGTACGAGCAAGGGTCACGGCTACACCGGCGTTATCAAGCGCTGGAACGCCAGCCGCGGTCGTATGACCCACGGCGGCGGCCCTGTCCACCGTCACGCCGGTTCCATGGGCTCCACCACCGACCCCAGCCGTATCTTCAAGGGCAAGATCGGCCCCGGCCAGTACGGTGTGGAGACTGTCACCATCCAGAACCTTGAGGTCGTCAAGGTCGACCCCGAGCTCAACATGCTCGTCGTCCGCGGCGCGGTTCCCGGTCCCAAGGGTAGCCTCGTCACCGTGAAGACCACCGTCAAGGTCCACAAGATCAAGCAGGCTGGTGCCGACATCAGCAAGAACCCGCAGAAGG
>ERZ773210.1965-NODE-1965-length-18307-cov-3.690500_pt1 | contig 18307 bp, 16 predicted proteins | sample MGYA00580528_ERZ773210 | MGnify/ENA primary metagenome ERZ773210 (study PRJEB29015, sample SAMEA2737769) | human gut metagenome | biome: human gut; feature: human-associated habitat; material: faeces | place: China | collected 2012 ...
CAGTTTTATGAGGATGCCCGGTATATCCGGGACTGGGATGTAGCGGCTTATGTGGTGTCTTGCGACGAAGAAGGAAATGCAGTTCTGACCCAGCGGGGACGGATCTGGACCGGAGATACGCTGGAGCTGCTGATCCCCGGACAGGAACCCATGGAAATTCAGGTGGGGGAAATGAGGAACGCCGACGGGGAAGTGGTCACCTACTGTCCCCACCCGGAGATGGAGATCCATATGAGGCTCCCTGTGCAGGCGCCGCCCTATTCCATTTTGCGGCGGCAGGTGGATGAGAAAACTGCGAAATGAATAAATATACAGCGGGAGGCCCGGCTATACTGGCCAGGCCTCCCACTTTATGCAAAAAATGAATGTGTACAACAATAATATGCGGGAATTATGCCGATTCGTGCAAAATGCACCCTTGCCTTTTCGGTACGAATCAGGTATGATACAAAGAAGAATTCGCAAGCTAGTGGATAAATGTAAGAGAAAGGCAGCGTGTCCAAATGAAAGCAACTTTGATTTTGGAAAACGGAATGGTCTTCCATGGAACCAGCATGGGCGCTACCACAGATTGTATCTGTGAGATGGTGTTCAATACGTCTATGGTTGGTTATCAGGAGATCCTGACCGACCCTTCCTATGCAGGACAGGGCGTAGTGATGACCTATCCCCTCATTGGCAATTATGGTGTGAATCATGAAGATGAAGAGTCCAGAAATCCCTGGGCTGCAGCAATGATCGTCCGGCGTCTTAGCCCTCGTGGAAGCAATTTTCGCAACGAGGGTACGCTGGACGATTATTTGAAGCAGAACCGGATCACGGGCATCTGCGGGGTGGATACTCGGGCCATTACCCGGCTCCTGCGGGATCAGGGTACCATGAACGGCATGATAACCACAAATGAAAATTATAAGCTTGATGAGATTATTCCTAAGATTAAGGAATACCGCACGGGAAATGTTGTCGACAAGGTCACATGTGCCGAGAAGTATGTGCTTGACGGAGATGGTTATAAGGTTGCACTTATGGATTTTGGTGCTAAGAGAAATATTGCAAGGAGCCTTAATAATAGAGGCTGCAAGGTTACGGTATATCCTGCGAGAACCACGGCACAAGAGATACTAGCCGACAATCCTGACGGAATCATGTTATCGAACGGTCCAGGAGACCCGAAGGACTGCGGAACAATAATCGATGAGGTCCGTAAGCTCTATGAGTCCGGAGTTCCTATTTTTGCAATCTGTCTCGGACATCAGCTCATGGCACTTGCGACAGGAGCGGATACACATAAGATGAAGTACGGACACAGAGGAGCAAATCATCCGGTTAAGGATTTAAAGACGGGAAAGGTATACATTTCCAGCCAGAACCACGGATATGTTGTCGATGAAAAGACGATTTCCGCTGACCTTGCGGTTCCGAGCTTCTGCAATGTAAATGACGGTACGAACGAAGGACTTTCATATATTAAGAAGAACGTGTATACAGTCCAGTTCCACCCGGAGGCATGTGCAGGTCCTCTTGATACAGGATTTCTTTTTGACAGATTCATAGGGATGATGGGAGGTGCAAGATAATGCCTAAGAATAAGGATATTAAAAAAGTATTGGTTATTGGTTCAGGTCCTATTGTAATCGGACAGGCTGCTGAGTTTGACTATGCGGGAACACAGGCATGCCGTTCTCTCAAGGAGGAGGGCATTGAGGTAGTACTTGTAAACTCTAACCCGGCTACGATTATGACAGATAAGGATATCGCTGATGAGGTGTATATCGAGCCTCTCACAATCAAGTCTCTTGAGCAGATTATCATAAAGGAGAAGCCGGACAGCATTCTTCCTACACTCGGAGGTCAGGCTGGTCTTAACCTTGCGATGGAGATTGCAGAGACAGGCTTCCTTGAGGAGCACAATGTAAAGCTCATCGGTACAACAGCACTCACAATCAAGAAGGCTGAGGACAGACTTGAATTCAAGACTACAATGGAGAAGATTGGTGAGCCTTGCGCACCTTCACTTGTTGTTGAGAATGTTGAGGACGGTATTGAATTTACGAATAAAATCGGTTATCCGGTTGTTCTTCGTCCTGCTTACACACTCGGAGGAAGCGGTGGCGGTATCGCTAAGAATGAGGAGGAGTTAGTCGAGATTCTCTCTAACGGTCTCCGTCTTTCAAGAGTTGGACAGGTGCTTGTAGAGAGATGTATCGCAGGCTGGAAGGAAATCGAGTACGAGGTTATGCGTGACAGCGCCGGCAACTGCATCACGGTATGTAACATGGAAAACTTAGACCCTGTCGGAGTCCACACAGGAGACAGTATCGTTGTCGCACCTAGCCAGACACTTTCGGATAAAGAGTACCAGATGCTCCGTTCATCTGCGCTCAACATTATAAATGAGCTTCAGATTACAGGCGGATGTAATGTTCAGTTCGCACTTCATCCTACAAGCTTTGAGTACTGTGTAATCGAGGTTAATCCAAGAGTAAGCCGTTCATCCGCACTTGCTTCCAAGGCGACAGGTTATCCTATTGCAAAGGTTGCGGCTAAGATTGCACTTGGATATACACTTGATGAGATTAAGAACGCCATCACCGGAAAGACTTACGCAAGCTTCGAGCCTGCACTTGACTACTGTGTAGTCAAGATTCCGAGACTTCCTTTTGATAAATTTATCCACGCCTCAAGAAAGCTCACCACACAGATGAAGGCAACCGGTGAGGTAATGAGCATCTGCACGAACTTCGAGGGAGCACTCATGAAGGCTATACGTTCACTTGAGCAGCATGTGGACTGCCTTATGAATGAGGATTATTCCGGATATTCAGACGAAGAGATTACCGAGATGTTAAACAGAGTAGATGACAGAAGAATCTACGTTATTGCGGAGGCGATAAGAAGAGGCGTTACCTACGAGACAATCCATGATATCACCAAGATTGATGTATGGTTTATAGATAAGATTGCAATTCTTGTCGAGATGGAGAATGCCCTTAAGACACAGCCGCTCACTAAGGAGCTTCTTTTAGAGGCTAAGAGAATTGAGTTCCCGGACAATGTGATTGCAAAACTTACCGGAAGGACCACAAAAGATATCAAGGCACTCAGAAATGAGTACGGTATCCATGCGGCATTCAAGATGGTTGATACCTGTGCGGCAGAGTTCGAGGCGACGACACCTTACTATTATTCATGCTTTAAGAGTGAGAATGAGGTTATAAAGACACATCCTGAGAAGAAGGTTCTTGTACTTGGTTCAGGTCCTATCAGAATCGGACAGGGTATCGAATTCGATTATTGCTCGGTTCACAGTACATGGGCATTCAAGCAGGAAGGCTATGAGACAATCATTGTAAATAACAACCCTGAGACTGTAAGTACGGACTTCGATATTGCGGACAAGCTTTACTTTGAGCCGCTCACACCGGAGGATGTTGAGAATATTGTTGAGCTTGAGAAGCCGGACGGAGCTGTAGTCCAGTTCGGTGGACAGACGGCGATTAAGCTCACCAAGAGCCTTATGGAGATGGGAGTTCCTATTCTCGGAACAAGTGCAGAGGACGTTGACGCAGCCGAGGACAGAGAGCTTTTTGATGAGATTCTTGAAAAGTGTGCTATTCCAAGACCGAAGGGACACACAGTATTTACCGTTGATGAGGCATTAAATGCTGCCCATGAGCTTGGTTATCCTGTACTTGTAAGACCTTCCTATGTACTTGGCGGACAGGGAATGCAGATTGCGGTATCGGATGATGATGTGGTTGAGTTTATGAATATCATCAACAGACAGGTTCAGGAGCATCCTGTACTTGTAGATAAGTACATTGTCGGAAAGGAAATAGAGGTCGATGCCGTATGTGATGGCGAGGACATCCTTATTCCGGGTATAATGGAGCATATCGAGAGAGCGGGTATCCACTCAGGAGACTCAATATCGGTATATCCTGCACAGAGCCTTAACGACAAGGTTATCGCAATGCTTGAGGATTACACAGGCAAGCTTGCAAGAGCCCTTCATGTAAAGGGACTTATCAATATCCAGTTTATCGTAAGCCATGACGAGGTGTATGTAATCGAGGTTAATCCTCGTTCATCAAGAACTGTTCCGTATATCAGCAAGGTTACGGGAATTCCTATCGTTAAGCTCGCAACCCGCGTCATAACAGGTCACACAATAAAGAGCATGGGTTACACACCGGGACTTCAGGCTAAGGCAGATTATATCGCAATTAAGATGCCTGTATTCTCATTTGAAAAAATCAGAGGCGCTGATATCAGTCTCGGACCTGAGATGAAGTCAACAGGTGAGTGTCTTGGTATTGCTAAGCAGTTCAATGAGGCTCTTTACAAGGCATTCCAGGGTGCCGGGGTTAATCTTCCTAAGCACAAGCAGATTATTATTACCGTCAAGGATGAGGATAAGCCGGATGTTGTTGACATAGCACAGCGTTTTGAGAAGCTCGGCTACAAGATATATGCAACTCTCGGAACAGCCAAGTATCTGAACGAGAGAGGCGTAAATGCAATCAAGGTCAACAAGCTTGAGCAGGAGGCACCGACACTTCTCGACCTCATTCTTGAGCACAAGATTGACCTTGTAATAGACAGCCCGTCTAACGGTATTGAGCACAGCGGTGACGGTTTCTTAATCCGTCGTCATGCAATCGAGACAGGTGTCAATGTTCTCACATCACTTGATACAGCTCATGCGCTTATCACAAGCCTTGAGGTTCAGGATAAGCAGCACATGACTCCTATAGATATTGCGACTATCGGAAACAGATAAGCAGTAACTGCTGGTTTGAAAATATAATTCTGGTTTCCTATTACAGGGTATAAAAATAAAAAAATATCATGGTCAAAAGTTCCAAAAGCCGTTCGCGCTTATACGATTAGGCTTTTGAACTTGGAACCCGCAAAGCATGAGGAAGTAGCGGTTTCCGAATATTAAAAGGACAATATCATTCAGATTAAATTATCTTTTTTGAATGATATTGTCCTTTTTTTGTTGTCTGTTTGACTATGCCTGCATTTAGGTGTTATTTTAAGCTTTATTTATCCGTGATAAGGCTGTGGAACTCCTGAAGCGACCTTACCTCAGACGAACCGTTCTTTTTAACATAGGCTATTCCTTCAGCGGTTGCCTTTGCCGCAGCCATGGTTGTCATGTAAGGTATTCTTGCCTTGATGGCAGCCTTTCTTAAGTAGCTGTCATCGTGTACGCTTTCCTTGCCGACAGGGGAGTTGATTATCAAATCAATCTCGCCGTTAGTTATGGCATCGAGTATGTTAGGACGACCCTCGTAGAGCTTTTTAATCTTTGTGACAGGTAAACCGGCCTCGGCGATAAGGTCATAGGTTCCGCCTGTTGCGAGAACCTTGAAGCCATCGTTTACAAAGCTTCCTGCGACATCGACAACCTCCTCCTTATCCTTGCGGTTAACAGAGATGAGGACTGTTCCCTCAAGCGGAAGCTTGGAGGATACACCTTCCTCTGCCTTGTAGAAGGCTTCACCATAGTGGGATGAAAGACCGAGCACCTCACCTGTAGAGCGCATCTCAGGTCCGAGTATCGGGTCAACCTCCGGGAACATATTGAATGGGAAGGCAGCTTCTTTCACACCATAGTATGGAATGTGTCTTTCCTTCATTGCCGGAATCGGAGATGGTCTTCCTGTAAGCTCACTTGTGATGATATCCGTTGCAATAGGAACCATTCTTATATCGCAGACCTTTGAGACAAGAGGTACTGTACGGGAAGCTCTTGGGTTAGCCTCAAGCACATATACCTTTCCTTTTTCAATGGCATACTGCATGTTCATAAGACCTTTTACATGCATTTCCTCGGCAATTCTGCGTGTATATTCCTTGATAAGACGTACATTTTCTTCTGAAATGTGTACAGATGGAATGATGCAGGCTGAATCTCCTGAGTGTACGCCGGCAAGCTCAATGTGCTCCATTACTGCAGGAACGAATGCGTGTGTGCCATCGCTTATGGCATCGGACTCACACTCGAGGGCATTATTGAGGAAACGGTCAATGAGGATAGGGCGGTCAGGTGTTACACCGACAGCAGCCTTCATATAGTCGCTCATGCTCTCGTCATCATATACCACTTCCATTCCGCGTCCGCCAAGAACGTATGAAGGACGAACCATGACAGGGTAGCCTATTTCATTGGCGATGCTGATGGCTTCATCCACGGTTGTCGCCATGCCTGATTCAGGCATAGGGATTTCAAGCTTATCCATCATGGCGCGGAACTGGTCTCTGTCCTCTGCAAGGTCGATTACGGCAGGTGAGGTTCCGAGAATTTTCACACCGTTTTTCTCAAGCGAAGCCGCAAGATTGAGAGGTGTCTGACCACCGAACTGTGCGATGACACCGAGAGGCTTCTCCTTGTTATATATGCTCAGCACATCTTCAAGTGTAAGCGGCTCAAAGTAGAGCTTGTCCGAGGTATCATAATCAGTCGATACCGTCTCAGGATTACAGTTTACAATAATTGTCTCAAATCCCAGCTTTTTGAGTGCGAGGGAGGCATGAACACAGCAGTAATCAAATTCGATACCCTGACCTATTCTGTTAGGACCGCCGCCGAGAATCATGATTTTTCTGTTATTTGAAACAGGGTTCTTATCCTCGCCGTTGTAGGTCGAGTAGTAGTAGGCGTTGTTCTCGGTTCCTGATACATGCACACCTTCCCAGGCTTCATTAACGCCAAGGCTTGTACGTCTGCTGCGCACATCATCCTCGGAGACATCAAGAAGCAGGCTAAGATATTTGTCTGAGAAGCCATCCTTTTTTGCCTTGGTGAGAAGCTCATCCGATGGAAGTGAGCCCTTGAACTTGAGAAGCTCCTCCTCCTCGTCAACCAATTCCTTCATCTGTGATATGAAATAATGCTTAACCTTGGTAAGCTCATATATCTCATCCACCGTTGCACCTTTTCTGAGGGCCTCATACATGATAAAGTGACGCTCGCTCGAAGGTGTAACAAGCTTTTTCAATAACTCTTCCTTGGAGAGCGTGTCAAAATTCTTGACATGTCCAAGACCGTATCTGCCGTTTTCAAGGCTGCGGATTGCCTTCTGGAAGGCTTCCTTATAGTTCTTGCCGATGCTCATGACCTCGCCGACAGCTCTCATCTGTGTTCCGAGCTTATCTTCCACACCCTTGAATTTTTCAAATGCCCAGCGTGCGAACTTGATAACCACATAGTCGCCGTCCGGGACATACTTATCAAGAGTTCCGTATTTTCCGCAAGGGATGTCACGCAGGGTAAGACCTGCCGCCAACATGGCTGAGACAAGCGCAATAGGGAAACCGGTTGCCTTGGAAGCAAGTGCTGAAGAACGTGATGTACGTGGGTTAATTTCGATGACTATTATTCTGTCTGTTACAGGGTCATGTGCGAACTGTACATTGGTTCCGCCGATAACCTGAACCTTGTCAACAATCTTGTAGGCCTGCTCCTGCAGTCTCTTCTGGCAGTCTTCGGATATTGTGAGCATAGGGGCGCAGCAGAAGGAGTCGCCTGTATGCACACCGAGCGGATCAATGTTCTCAATAAAGCATACTGTAATCATATTGCCTTCGCTGTCGCGTACAACCTCAAGCTCAAGCTCCTCCCAGCCGAGAATGGACTCTTCCACAAGAACCTGGCCGACTATACTTGCCTGAAGACCTCTTGCACATACGGTCTGAAGCTCTTCCCTGTTGTATACAAGTCCGCCGCCTGCACCGCCCATTGTATACGCCGGACGAAGAACGACCGGGTATCCGAGCTTGTCTGCTATGGCGAGTGCTTCATCAACAGAGTAGGCAACCTCGCTTCGTGCCATCTCAATGCCGAGGGAATTCATTGTCTTTTTGAACTCAATGCGGTCCTCACCGCGTTCAATGGCATCCACCTGTACACCGATAACCTTGACATTATATTTGTCAAGCACCCCTGCCTTGTATAATTCTGAGCAGAGATTAAGACCTGACTGACCGCCGAGATTCGGAAGCAGCGCGTCCGGGCGTTCCTTGGCGATAATCTGTTCAAGACGTTCAACATTAAGAGGCTCAATGTAGGTGACATCTGCAGTCTCAGGGTCGGTCATGATTGTTGCGGGGTTAGAGTTTACAAGAACAATCTTATAACCTAGCTTTCTGAGTGCTTTACACGCCTGTGTTCCCGAGTAATCGAACTCACAGGCCTGACCTATCACAATAGGTCCTGAACCAATAATAAGTACCTTATCAATATCCTTAAGCTTTGGCATGATATTTCCTCCCTAAATTTAGTAATTACATTATAAGCTAAAGTGACAGAGGAATAAAGCTTAATTTATGAAAAAAATAATTTTAATTGCTTACAGCTGGGGGAGGAAGCGTATATTTCTGCCATATCTGCTTAAATGTCTGCCTAGGGCATGCCAAATATAATGCTGTGGGCAGAGAAAATCACAGGAGGAGCGACTGAGCGTGCTGAAAAGTCTGCCCAAAACATGTCAAATATAATGACGTGGGCAGAGAAAATCACAAGAGAAGCGCCTAAGTGTGCTGAAAAGTCTGCCCAAAGTATGTCAAATATAATGACGTGGGCAGAGAAAATCACAGGAGAAGCGCCTGAGCGTGCAGAAAAGTCTGCCCAAAGCATGTTAAATACGATGATATGGGCAGAGAAACAGAAAAAAAGCAACTGAACATACTGAAAAGTCTGCCCAAAGCATATCAAATATGATGTAATAGGCAGAACTTACATGAGCAATAAAGTTAGCTTGGAGCGGCATGTGTTTATAAGGAAAATTCAAAATAACATTTCTGTAATGGTAATACCAATTTCCATGTGGTATAATAAGCGAAAACAAAAATAAGAGTAACTATTCAGAACCACATTCCCAGAACCGTCTCTATGAGGCTTTTCTATTGCTTATGTGGTCACACTGCCATATAAAACAGTTTATCTGCCTAAATAAGCAATCGCAGAACGCAGTTTTGCATGGTTATGAATAGTTAGAAATGAAAATAAAAAGGTGAAAAGAAAAAGGTGAAGATAATGGGCGATTATAATTATAATAAGTTCGACAGTATAATATTTGACGTGGATGGTACTCTGTGGGATGTGAGGGATGCGGTAGCTCATGCGTGGCGCGATGTCATCACGGAGCTTACTGACTGGGAGATTAATTTTGACGGTAAGAGCCTTGGAGCTATGTTCGGAAAGACGATGGATACGATATTTTTCCATTTTTATCCGAACAGCACGAAAGAAGAATACGAGAAGATAACAGGTGTAATCTACAAGAGACAGAAAGAATATCTTATAAGATATGCACCGGCGTTGTATGAGGGGGTTGCCAGGACTCTTGAAAAGCTGTCACATAGATATAAGCTGTTTATAGTGACCAACGCACAGAGAGGTTATATAGATACGGTTTTTGCGGTGCACGATGTTCAGAAATATTTTACTGACTGGATGTGCTTCGGTGATACGAATGCGTCGAAGGATGTGACAATAAGAAAAATTATTGAGAGAAATAATCTTAAAAATGCGGTCTATGTAGGTGACACGCAGGGCGATGCAGATTCTTGTGAGAAGGCAGGAATACCTATCGTGTATGCCGCCTATGGACTTGGAAGGGTTGAGAAGCCTTGGAGAAGCATAGACAAGTTTAGTGAGCTTGAGGATATTTTTCTTAGAGATAAAGCCTGCAATGAGGCACAGGAAAGTATATCAGAATGTAAGCTGTCTGAAGAAGATGGTAACAGGGAAGGCTGCATGCATGCAGATATGTCAAAGGACGTTACACTAAAGTCTGATGACATGTCGGAGAAAAGTATCGCTGCCGGGAAAATTGATACCGTAATCTTCGACCTTGACGGAACGCTGCTCTACACCATAGAGGACCTTGCAGCAAGCACCAACTACGCTTTACAACAGTACGGAATGCCGGAAAGAACGCTTGAGGAGGTGACGGCATTCGTGGGAAATGGTGTCGCTAAGCTCATAGAGCGCGCGGTTGTGCCGGGAACGGACAAGGAGCTTTTCGACAAGGTATTTGAGGAGTTTAAAAAGCATTATGCAGTCCATAATCTTGACCATACAAGACCATATCCGGGAATTGTTGATATGCTCACCGGACTTAAGGAGCAGGGATATAAGGTCGCAGTTGTGTCGAACAAGCTTCAGAGTGCGACACAGAGCCTGTGCGAGCATTTCTTCGGTGAGCTGGTTCCACTTGCGGTCGGCGATAATCCTAGCATGGCAAAGAAGCCGGAGGCGGATATGGTGAATGAAGCACTGTGCCGGCTTAACAGGAGCCGCGCAAATGCAGTTTATGTCGGGGATTCAGAGGTCGATATTGAGACCGCGAAGAATTCCGGAATGAAGCTTATCATGGTTGAATGGGGCTTCAGGAAGCGCGCGGACATGGAAAAGCTGGGAGCCGGATGTTTTATCGATAAGCCGGAGAAGATATTTGACATTCTGAAAGCTACACCGGAATATCCCCGGCGTGCTGAGGCGGATAACAGAATTCTGCAATTGTTAAGGGATGAAAAATATATACAGCGCAAAGGATAATGTGACGGTTGAAGACATTATTGAATTTCACGCAGAATTTGAATATATTCATCCATTTCAGGATGACCATGTTATAATAAGGACAAAGTTAGAGAAACCCAGTAAAATCAAGGGGTTAGCACTAATTTAGTCCTTATTTTTTTATACCTAAAATCGGTATATGATAAGGCAGCGCTGACAAATCAAACCGAAATCCAAACATTCACAAGGACAGGATAAGAGTTCGCTGGAAGTGAAGCTCGCAAGTTTAAAGCAGGATGAAATAAGACTTGATAAGATGTTTGAACAGACAAAATACCCGGCAGAGATAGAAGCCCTTGCCGTACAGCTTGCAGATGCTTTCATTGAAAGACTTGGACTTGTTGGTATTGACCAGTCTGTTAAGGAACTTACAGATTCTATCCGGTCTGAGCCTGTTAAGGGAGGTGCCAGATAATGGCAGATAAGATTCATTGCGTCAAAAAGACGCTGAGACTTACACCAGCTGAAAGCAGACTTCTGTCTGAAAAAGCAGAGGCTTTTCATATGAATGAGGCAGAATATTTAAGGCTTTTAATCAGCCAGACGCCAAACGATTACCCGGAAATCAGACAAGAGCTTAAACAGCTGATAAATGAGGTAAATCATATCGGTGTGAATATCAACCAGATTGTGCATCATCACAATTATGAGTTGTATTCAAAAGAGGACAGACAGCAGCTTATCGCATATATGAAAAAACTCAACAATACAGTTAAAGAGGTGGTGGTGCGGCTTGGCAATCAGTAAGATTCTTCATATGAAGGATTGCGGAAGCAGTTTTCATGGAAAGCATTTGAAGTCTGCACTTGAATATATTACTGTTCCGGAAAAGACACAGAATGGCAGGCTTGTATCAGCCATAAACTGCCAGGTGGATAATGCCTTTGAGCAGATGAAGGAAACAAAGAAAAAGTTCAACAAAACAGATAAACGGCAGTGCAACAAGTTGTACTTCAAAACTTGGACATTATGGTGTGTATACAACAACCATATCAGAAATGGAGAGTTTTTATGGCTCTTCTTCAATACAAGCGTATATTCCATAGTAATTCAAGGAGAATGCTATAATGAAAAGAAAAATTGGTATTGCTATTATGTTTGGATTAATTTGTATTAATATTTTAAGTGGTTGTGGACCATCGTCAAATGAAAAACAAACTGATTTTGAAGAATTAGAGGTAGATTATGTTATTAACGATGATGGAACATATACTTACAAAGACTTAAATTATAGTTATAAAATAGAGGTTTCAGGTATTGAAGGTGAAAAGCAGGTTACGTATGTTGTTTTAACAAATGATAAATCAATTAGTTTTGATGATGTAACCTATAGCTTGAAAAAATCGGAAATTAGCATTGATGAACCTCAATTTATAATACTCGGTTGGTATTAAGAGATCGAGCATAGACATAATGAATATTGTTAATGGGTGTGTTTTCTGGAGATGTTTTGACAGATTGCACACCCGTTCGTAAGCCCCTAATATAAGGGTATATGTTCCCTTGGTCATATATTTGCCATAATAGTAGTAATCACATATGCCAGCATTTTACTCTATGATCCGGCGCTAGGATTTAGCAGTAGACCAGTATTTTACTACAATTATGGAGGTTACACTTATGCAGACCGTAAAACGAACTGCTGATGAGCAATACCGACTCATCATGGAATGCCGCAACAGCGGGCTAAGCGACAGGGTATCAGCTTATGAATTATGAGCCGGGAAGTGTGTTTAAGCTTAATGGCAAAGAATATGTGTTAAGCGAGAACCATACATTGGATATTCCATACGGAGAAGATTTGTGGTGTTTGGAATCTACGTCAAATTATAGATATGGAGAAAAGATTGATTAATTTCTGAGAGTTTATCTATTTGTGTTGTAGCTATCAAGAAAAAGGGATATTTACATCGTGTTATAGTACATGGTGTAGGTATCCTTTTTGCATATCTTCTATAATTGCTACATAAAAAAGTGCAAATGCACAAAAAATAGTAATGGCTATTGAAGTAAAAATAATTTAGTGGTAAAATAACATTACCAAAATACGTGCAACGCACAAAAACAAGGAGTAGCACTATGGAGATTAAGAGAGATTCATACCTTGAACAGTTAAAGATAAGAAAAGATAACGGAATGATTAAGATTATCACGGGAATCAGGAGATGCGGCAAATCATTCCTGTTATTTGTGTTGTTTAAGAAATATTTATTGGAAAATGGTGTAGATAATGACCACATCATTGAAATTGCTTTAGATGGCATTGAAAATGAGGAACTGAGAGATCCAAAGAAGTGTTATCAGCATATTAAAGAGCGGGTGGAAGATGACCGGAAGTATTATCTGCTTTTGGACGAAGTACAGTTTATGCCACGATTTGAGGAAGTGCTGAACAGCCTGCTACGCATAAGAAATATTGATGTGTATGTAACCGGCAGTAATTCTAAGTTTTTATCTAGCGACATTGTAACTGAATTTAGGGGCAGAGGAGATGAAATCAGAATTTATCCGTTGTCTTTTGCAGAGTTCTATGCGGCTTATGATGGAGATTATGATGATGCTTGGGAAGAATATATGATATACGGTGGTTTACCACAAGTGGCACAATTTTCTGTAGAACGCCAGAAGGCTGAGTATCTTAAAAATATTTTTACCAATGTTTATATTAAGGATGTGGTAGAGCGAAACAGAATTCAAAATGTTGATGAGATTGGAACTTTGGTGGACATTCTTGCTTCTGCCATAGGAGCACCTACCAATCCAACAAAAATATCAAATACTTTCAAAAGTGAGAGAGGTATCAATTACAGCAATAAAACTATATCCAATCATATTGATTATTTGGCAGAGGCATTTTTGATTTCTAAAGCGGACCGGTATGATATTAAGGGGAGAAAATATGTAGGAGCCAATCTGAAATACTATTTTTCGGATATAGGACTTAGAAATGCCAGACTAAACTTCAGACAGCAGGAGCCGACTCATATTATGGAGAACATTGTTTATAATGAGTTGCTTGTGCGTGGCTACAATGTAGATGTTGGTATTGTGGATGTATTTGCAAAGAATAGTGACGGAAAGAGAGTTCATAAGCAGCTAGAGGTTGATTTTGTAGTAAACCAGGGCAGTCAGAGATATTACATTCAGGTGGCTTATGATATGACTTCTGAGGAAAAGCAAACACAGGAACTTAATTCACTTCGAAATATTCCGGATTCATTTAAGAAGATTGTTATAGTAAATGGAACAAAAAAGCCTTGGAGAAATGAGGAAGGCTTTGTGATCATGGGCATGAAATATTTTCTGCTCAATGAGGATAGTTTGGAGTTTTAGTATGTAAGGAGATAATATATTCCGATATAGAAATATGGATATAAAGTTAGGAGGCAGAGAAATGGCAACGGTTGTGTATTCTAATGAAGAAGATGATGTGTGTTCTTTGGTGATAGATGGAGAAGAATAAGTCATTCGCTGTCATATGTTTAAAGTCATTTATGCATGATATGTTGTTGCGGAACAGCAGTGGGTATATTTTAGATGAAAACTGATACTTGCTAAAATACTCTTTGATAGACAGCATAGATCGTATTTTAATATTGTATTCCTGACAGATTACAAATAGTGCCGAAATAATGAACAAGCAATTGGTAATCAAAATCTCAAAAATTATTTGAAAATACTGGATTTCTGTATTATATGTGCTATAATAAAAGTGCTAATAAATATATAAAATTCTTTTAAATCTTTGTACTTGTTAGGAGAAACACAGATATTGAATGAAGGGCAAGTTATAATGTGAGAACAAAGCAGATATTATTGATGAGGGTGTTGAATAATCAATTAGAAGGACTATGTATTAGGGAGGAATATTGAATGACAGATAAAGAGTATATTTTAGAACTAGAAAAAAGAATTATAAAGCTCGAGGAAAAGATAAATAACATTTGTATTAAAGAGGATGGTAATGTTCAGTTTCAGACAGCACAAATTGCAACAGTAATATTGGGGGAAAACTGTAAAATGGAATTTACTAATTGTCCAGTTGGGATAGTATGCAATAATATTGAGGATGCTGAGGAAAGGCTAGAAGATATAGAAACGAGGCTGGAAGCTATTAATGAACAAATTGATGACATAGAAGATGAGGTAGATAATTAAATGTGTACACTCGGGTTCTATATTGCTTCCAATGTTTTTCGAGCATAGTCCCCATAAGTTGTTAGATATATTGATTATGGCAAATAAAATTATTGGAATTGATGTTCTGGCTGAGATCAAGGTAAGTGAAAATAGGTACAAAAATGCTGTAATGAAGGAAACTTTATTACAGTTTTTTTGTGCTATAAAGAAATATATATTCGAAAATAGGTAAGCGCAAAGTATTCCAGCGTAGTGACGCCATAGTAATCTAGCCTCATAATACAAATAGGAAATGCAAGCGTTTTTCTCCTTTTCGGATTGCTAGCACTAGCAAAACGCAAGCATTTTAGCCTTGGATTTATTGACAGGTCAGGAGATGATGAATTATTCTGATCAGATAAACCGTAATAATGAAGAAATATCCGAGGCACATGAGCATTTGGCGTCTTGCGATGAAAGATTGCAGGAACTCCTGGTGCAGAAGCATAGAGACAGAGTAACAACGGTGGATTTCTTGGAAAGAAAGACACTTCTGGATGTGGAAAGAAAATCCTTGTTGGATTTAATCCATGAAAAGGAGCAGGAAATCCATGAACTGAAACAGGCATTGAGTAATGCACACAATAAGGAACAGGAAATTGCTTCTTATGGAGATTTGGAGAGCTTATCGCCTGTGCTCGTGAATAGCTTGATTGATAAGATTTATTTGTACTCAGGGATGAAGATGAATATTATTTGGAAAAATAATTGACATCAGTATCACTTGAACAATAAAATCAAATATGACATCACAGTGACATGAGCAGTAAATGATATTCAGTATTTGATACTGAAACGGTTGCAAAAAAAGTTCATAATTTTTTGCAAAAAATGCTTGACATTAGCAGGGCTGGAAAAATGGAAAGGGAAGCTTTTACAGAGAAAAAAGCTCTGATAGATACAAGAAAACAGGAGATTTTATCTGCCATTGATGAAATGGAAGCAAAACTCTTAGTAGAAGATGAAGAACAGAGACAGTATCAGGACGCATTTGAAATCAAGAAGTATATTCATTTGGAAAAATACGATAAGGCTGTTATGGCAGCATTGATTTTAAAGGCTGAGGTTGTGGATGAAAACCGGCTGAATGTGGTATGGAAGCATCAGGATATTTATGAGAAGATTTTTTCCATACTGTAAACAGGTTATGGTATAATAGGGGTGCTTGTTTTACAGGCACCCGGAAAGGATGAAACTATGATATATATTACAGGTGATACACATGGAAGATTTGAACGGATTGAGGCATTTTGCAGGCGTTTTCAGACTTCGTATGACGATATACTTATTATTTTAGGGGATGCAGGTATCAATTTCAGTGGGGCAAGATATGACAGCCTGAAAAAGCGGCTACTGGAGTCCCTTCCAATCACGATATTTGCCATTCATGGAAACCATGAACAGCGACCATATACGTTAGACAGCTACAAGGAAAAGCTGTGGCATGGTGGAACGGTATATTATGAAGAAGAATATCCTAGTCTTTTGTTTGCAAAGGACGGTGAGATATTCGACCTGAATGGAAAGCAGACGGTTGTCATGGGCGGTGCATACAGCATTGACAAAGAAATTCGTCTTGCATACGGCTGGGGCTGGTGGGAGGACGAGCAGCCCTCGGAAGAAATCAAAAGATATGTAGAACAGCAGCTTGAAAAATTCGGCTGGAAGGTAGATGTGGTATTAAGTCATACGACACCATTGAAATATGAGCCTGTTGAGGTATTTATGTCTGGCGTGGATCAGAGCAGGGTTGATAAGTCTACGGAGGAATGGCTGAATCATATCGAAGAAAAGCTGTCCTATCAAAAATGGTACTGTGGGCATTATCATACTGAGAAGAAGATTGACAAACTGGAAATCATGTTTGAAAACTTCGATGAGTTCTGTGCAGGTATGGAATAAATGTCATTCAAATGCTTATAATATGGGGATTTGAGGGCATCGCAAAGAATTGAAATTTTTTTTGTCTCATCCTTGACATGAGCTGACGGTAACGGGAGAGTCGGCAGACTGATAGCTTTAAAAGAATGTCTTAAAAATAATATAATTCCTTTTATTATTGAGTATAGTAAGAAGGGCTTTTATTACAGAGGACTTTCGGAGTGGAGAAATGAAAAGGGCTGGCTTGTGGATACTTGCCTTGATGGGCAGGATACATTTATCAGATTACTTGATATGCTGGAGATTCCACATAACTAATGCTGCATGGGAAGAGCGTAACAGAAGGAAGGAAACATAACAATGAAGATATATATAGATTTTGATGACGTACTATGTGAGACTGCAAAGAACTTTACGAAAATTGCCAAGGAACTGTTTGGAAAGGATGTACCTTACAGTGAGGTTCAGTTCTTTAACCTGAAAAAAACATTCGATTTAAATGATGAACAGTATGAGGAATTGATGAGAGTAGGACACCTTCCGGAACAATTGTTGAATTATGAGGAGACTCCGGGAGCTTCACAGACTATTAATAAGTGGGTCGACGAAGGACATGAGGTGTCCATCATCACAGGCAGACCCTTTGATTCCTACGAACCATCGCGAAGGTGGCTTGATGAGCATGGGCTTGAGAGAGTTTTGCTGTATTGCGTTGACAAGTATGGACGTGAAAAGTTCGAACAGACATATTCGTTCAATATGACCTTGGAGCAGTTGTACAGCATGACCTTTGATTTTGCAATAGAGGATTCACCGGCTGCCTTTGAGCATGTCATGCACTTTGAAGGGTGTAAGGTGGCAGTGTTTAACCGTCCGTGGAACATACATGCGGAGCTTCCGAATGACAATTTTGTGAGATGTGAGGGCTGGAAGGAGATTGACAGATTGTTTGAGGAGTGTTCCAGGTAAAAAGAAATAGCAGGAAATCAGTTATGGTTTCCTGCTGCTTTGTTTTATACACTCATTAAGACACTTCTTAAAAAGGCATGAAAATTCATAATTGAGAAAGGCAGCAGTTCGCGATATAATTCTGAATGTGGCAGAGGCGTTTTTGGCGGTAAATCGGATTTGGAGGGGAAAAGACAATGACAATAGAACCAATAACCGTAAAGGATAAGTTAGGAAGAACAGTATTATTAAGAGCGGCAACGCCGGAAGATTCGGCAGATTTAATAAAGTATCTTAAGGTTACTAGTGGAGAAACTCCGTATTTAATAAGAGAACCTGATGAGATTACAATAACATTGGAAAAAGAAGAAGCCTTTATTCAGGCTAAGCTTGATTCTGAACGTGAACTAATGCTTTTAGCATTTGTCGATGGAAAACATGTCGGAAATTGCTCACTTATGAATGTGGCAGCATATAAAAGATATAAACATCGTTGCGAACTGGCGGTTGCCCTATATAAGGAGTAGTGTGGCTGCGGGATTGGAAAGGCTATGCTGGAAACAGTATTAGACGTTGCAGCCAAGCTTGGATACGAGCAGGCCGAACTGGAAGTGATAGCCGGAAACGAGAGCGCAATTTCGCTATATGAAAAACTTGGCTTTCAAAAATACGGCACTTTTCCGGATAATATGAAATATCCGGATG
>ERZ773210.2022-NODE-2022-length-17877-cov-16.814723_pt1 | contig 17877 bp, 16 predicted proteins | sample MGYA00580528_ERZ773210 | MGnify/ENA primary metagenome ERZ773210 (study PRJEB29015, sample SAMEA2737769) | human gut metagenome | biome: human gut; feature: human-associated habitat; material: faeces | place: China | collected 2012 ...
GCCGAAGATAGTTCGCTGGAAACGGCGCGTGAAAATAGGTAGTCGCCGACTTGAACAGAAAGCTCTGAGAGAAATCTCAGGGCTTTTTTGTTGCACAAAAATATGGAGCGGATTTTGGTCGAAATGATAACAGGACAGGACTTGACAAAAATACTACTATGCAATACAATATAGATAAGCTACTATGTATTGCATAATAGGTAAAAGGAGGTATCCAGTGGAAAACAACACACAATTGCTCAAGGGCGTTTTGGAATTCTGTGTTCTGAAGCTCATCAGCAGAGAGCCGACCTATGGCTATGAGATCGTGATGCATCTAAAACAGGTCGGGTTTTCTGACTTGAGTGAAAGTACACTCTATCCGCTGCTACTGCGGCTGGAACAGCAGGGAAAGGTCACGGTGGAACGCAGACCCTCCCCCAAGGGACCGAGCCGGAAATACTACGTTGTAACGGAAGAAGGGCGGCAGGCGCTTCTTGAATTCCGACAAGATTGGAGCCAGCTCTGCCAGCTGGTGGAAAAAATTTTTAAGGAGGAGCCAGATGAATAAGTATTTTGCATTGCGAAAAACAAACCGGATGCGTACTAAGCTGCTGACCGAAGAAAGTCAGGCACAGCTTAAAGAAGTGATCCGCTATCTTCGCCGGGTCAGCTGGGACTTCTGTGGTATCGAACTTGTGCGCAGCGATTTGCTTGATATTGCAATCCAAGCCAACAAGGAAAATCAGGAACTGTTTCATTCGATTTCGGACGCAAAGACCTTTGTGGAAGAGGTCAAGCCCAGCTTGAAAACACTGAGAGCTGCGGATTACTTCTGGTTTGTTGCACCGCTGTATTTCTTTTTTGGGTGGGGAGTGGAAGGGCTGCTGCTTTACCCGGTAATTGGTGATTGGGTTTTTGAACTTTCTGTAGGCTATCTGATGCAGCTTGTTGTTGCAGTGACGGTTTTTTGCGCACTGTTCCGCCGGATGATGGAGCAGGTAGGCTTTCCGCCACGAGAGCATTGGCTGAAATATGCTACATGGCTGGTGCTTTATATCGTGACCCTGTATGGAACGGGCTGGTTCTTTACCCAGATCGCGGGTAAGATCGTACTGCTGCGGCTTCCGATCCTTAGCTATTCGATTTTTTGCCTGCTTCTGGGTGCAGGACTGTATGCAATACATTTTTGGAGATATGGAAAAGACCCGCGTCTGAGTGCTCGCATATAAAGTAAAAAGCGCCCCCGCTGCACTGTGCATAACGGTGCAGCGGGGGCGCATACTTTATTGGGTGGTGTACTGGTCAGGATACGAGCTTCTGCTTAGCCCTTGCCGGCGCAGCCGAACAGCTCGATCTTCTCCTTGCACTTGTCCTCGATGGCCTTTGCACCGGGAGCCAGCAGCTTGCGGGGGTCGAAGCCCTTGCCCTGCAGATCCTTGCCGGCCTCGATGTACTTACGGGTAGCCTCAGCAAAGACCAGCTGGCACTCGGTGTTGATGTTGATCTTGGAGACGCCCAGGCTGATGGCCTTTGCGATCATCTCGTCGGGGATGCCGGTGCCGCCGTGCAGGACCAGAGGAATGTTGTTGGTGGCCTTGTGGATGCGGTCCAGAGCCTCGAAGTCCAGGCCCTTCCAGTTTGCGGGGTAGACGCCGTGGATGTTGCCGATGCCGGCAGCCAGGAAGTCAACGCCCAGAGCGGTGATCTTTGCGCACTCTTCGGGGTCAGCGATCTCGCCGGCACCCACGACGCCGTCCTCGACGCCGCCGATGGAACCGACCTCAGCCTCGATGCTCAGGCCCTTTGCATGTGCCAGAGCGACCAGCTCCTTGGTCTTTTCCACGTTCTCCTCGATGGAGTAGTGGCTGCCGTCGAACATGATGGAAGAGAAGCCGGCCTCGATGCAGGCCTTGCAGCCCTCATAGGTGCCGTGGTCCAGGTGCAGGGCAACGGGAACGGTGATGCCCATGGAATCGACCATAGCGCTGACCATGGCAGCGACGGTCTTGAAGCCGGTCATGTACTTGCCGGCACCCTCGGAAACGCCCAGAATGACGGGGCTCTTCATTTCCTCGCAGGCGGTCAGGACTGCCTTGGTCCACTCCAGGTTATTGATGTTGAACTGAGGCACACCGTAGTGGCCATCGCGTGCTTTGAGCAGCATCTCGGTTGCATTTACCAACATTATTCATTACCTCCAAATATGATCGGGGTTTTCGGTCATGCCGCGCCGCATTGTGCACGGCTTAACAAACCTACAAAACTAGTATACCCCAAACCCTTCTTAAAATCAATCCAAACAGGCGGTTTTTCTCTTCAAACGCCGGGCGGAATGCGGCATTTGCGGGCGGAAAGGGTCCGAAATGCGGGAATCTGCAACAATTTTGAAGGTCCTGCACCACTTTTGCAGAATGTCCCCGGGATGGGAGAAAACGTGGAATTTTCAACACAAATCCACATTCGTCAATTTGATATTGGAGAAAATTGCAAAAGGTGCGTGGTTCCGCATCAAAAAATTGTCATATTTCCGACTTGAAAATTACAAATTGTACGCACCCTGCGGGGGAATGTCGAACCAGATTGTGGAAAACTCAGTGGAGAATGTTAAATTCCACAGGAAAAACAGGCTTTGCAGCAGGACTTTTGAACTTTCTCCACCGGGTTTTCAACATGTGGAAAAAATCGGGTCCTTCTACGGAATGTATAGCCCTCTTTTGTGGAAAACTTTTCGGACCGGCAAAACGGCAGGTCCCGGCAGGGGCAGAAGGCGCAGCAGCAAGGGACAATTCTGCAAAACCGGGCCGGGGCGCAGGCAAGCTGTGAAAAAATCCGGTCGGGCCGACAAAAAAGCGGCAATTTGCTGGCAAACCCAGTCGGCTTATGCTATACTTTACCTTGGATTATCATCTGATAAAATCGTCGGGCTGGCTGCCTGCGCAAGCGGTGCGGCGCGCCCTGGGGAACATGCGCTGCATCGTTCCGATAGAAACGGAAGGAGAACATAGAATGGAAGAGAATAATCAGCCCCGCCGCCCGCGCCGTGCACCGGAAGAGCAGACCCGGAATGAGAGCCTGGTCTACGGCAAGAATCCGGTGACCGAGCTGCTGAAGAGCGGTTCCGGCGTGGATACGGTGCTCATTTCGGAGAGCATGGCCCCCGCCGTGGCGGCCTACTATACCGCACTGGCCAAGGAGGCCGGGGCAGCCGTCAAGCGGGTGAACCCCAACAAGCTGCGCCTGATGACCGGCACCGAGAGCCATCAGGGTGTGGCCGCCTTTGCCAGCGAGATCGCGTATGCCACCGTGGAGGACCTTCTGGCGGCGGCCAAAGCCAAGGGCGAGCCGCCGTTCCTGGTGCTGAGCGATGGCATTGAGGACCCCCACAACCTGGGTGCCGTGATGCGCAGCGCTCTGCTGTGCGGTGCCCACGGCATCGTGATCCCCAAGCGGGGCGGCGCATCGGTCACCCCCACGGTCATCAAGTCCAGCGCAGGTGCCGCTGAGCGGCTGCCGGTGGCTCGCGTGGCCAACATCGGCGAGACGATCCGCCGCCTCAAGGAGCAGGGCGTGTTCGTGTACTGTGCCGACATGGACGGCGTGCCCCTGCGCAAGAACAACCTCACCGGCCCCATCGCGCTGGTGCTGGGCAGCGAGGGCAGCGGCGTGTCGCAGCTGGTCAAGAAGTTGTGCGACGGTGTGGTGCGGCTGGACATGGCCGCACAGGGCACCGGTGTGGACAGCTACAACGTCTCGGTGGCGGCCGGCATTATCCTGTACGAGATCCAGTCGCAGCGCGCAGCACAGAATGCGTGACAGGCGTGATCCGTAACCCCAATCTGAAGAACGGGAGGAACAAGGATGCCTAAGGAAAAAAATCAACACAAGAGTGCCGCCGCAAGCGATGAGAAATTCCGCGATTTCTTCACCACCACCGTGGCGGATATCCCGGCCGAGATGGTGCGCCGGGAGGAAGAAGCGGCGGAAGAGCACAAGGGGCTGTTCGGGCGGCTGTTCGGCCATGCAAAACCGAAGCAGGCTCCGCAGGCCGGGACGGACCTGGAACTGCCTACCGGTGAGGTGCTGCTGGGCGCAGACGCCCTGGCAAAGCCCGACGGGGAGGAACCGCTGGATCTGGACCTGACCCTGCGCACCGCAGACCCGGGCACGGATTTCCCCCAGCCCAAAGCCGAAGGGCCTGCTGCCCCGGAAAAACCTGCCGTGCCGGATAGACCGGCCCCGCAGCCTGCCCCGGAGAACAAGCCGGAGCCGCCCAAGGCTCCTGCCGCCCCGGCTCCGCAGCCGGAAAAGCCCCGGAAGAAGGCTGCACAGAACCCCAAGAACGCCCCGGACGTGCTGCTGCCGCAGGAACAGCAGGAGCAGCAGGAGATGCAGCAGCTCAAGGACATGCTGAACGGCATGGCTGCAAAACCGAAGCCGGTGGAGGAAACGCTGGAGCCCATCTGCAGCGTGGATGTGCCGCTGGATGACCCGGAAGAGCCGGAGACCCCGGAAAAGGCTCCGGAGCCGCCCCGGCCCACCATGGTGTTTGCAGCCGACAAGCCGCTGCCGGAAAAGAAATCGGTGTTCCGGATGTTCGGCGACGCCGATGACGAGAAAAAGCCGGAAGTCCCAGAAGAACCGGCAGCCCCGGAGAAAACATCTCCCGCCGCGCCGGTGAAAGCCCCCGAGGCAGAGCCGGAAACCAAACCGGACGAAGATACCATGAGCCTGCCGCTGGAACCGCTGGACGCTCCGGAGACGGAACCGACCGAAACGCCGGTGGCTGCGCCCGCCGCAGACACTGCCGAAGCGGAACGTGCCGGAGAGACGGAGCTGAAAACCGAGGCGGAGGACGCCCTGCCGGCGGAGGACGAAGCCCCCGAGAGCGTGGGCGAGAAGCTGCGCCGCATGAGTGCAGAGCTTACCCTGCGCTGTGTACTGGCCGGGATCCTGGCCGTGGTGCTGCTGCATGTGGGCCTGGTGGCCGACCGGCTGCTGCCGCCGCTGGCCGCACTGGACCCGGATGCCGCCCCGGCGGCCTTCTACGCCGCCAATCTGCTGCTGTATGCCGCCAGCCTGGTGGTGAGCTTCCCGGTCCTGCGCGACGGCCTGAACGGCCTGCGGGGCCGCCCCTCGGCAGAGACGATGCCCGCACTGGCCGCTGTGGCGGCGCTGCTGCAGGCCGTCACGGCCCTGCTCGCGGCCAACTCCTACCGCACCACCGAGGGCCTGTCCATCCTCACCGGCGTTGCAGCCCTGGGGCTGTTCCTGGCGCTGTTGGGCAGCCGGGTGATGCTGTCTGCCGTGCGCGGCGGCTATGAACTGCTGGGCGAAGCCACCGACCTGCAGGGTGCGTATCGCACCCGGGACAAGGACCTGATCCGGGCACTGGCACGGGATCTGGAACAGAAGGACCCCTGGGTGCTGCTGAGCCGCCCCCGGACGGCGGACGAAGGCTTTGTGGCACAGAGCCTGGACGAGCGCGCCGGGGAACGCCGTGCACAGAAGAACGGGTACATCCTGCTGGGCGTGGCCCTGCTCAGCGCCCTGCTGTGTCTGGTGGTAGGCCGTGACGTGAAGCTGGCCGCTGCCGCCCTGACGGCGGTGCTGTGCATGGGCGCACCCCTGTCCTCCACCCTCATCGCCGGCATGGCCGCGCTGCGCCTGCAGCGTGCCGCCGGTGCCGCGGGGGCCGTGGTGCCCGGCTGGGCGGCCATTCAGGAACTGGGCGGCATCGACACCCTTCAGGTGGATGCCGAGGACCTGTTTGCCGCCGACAGCGTGGTGCTGGAGGATATCCGCATCTTCAAGGGCGGCCGCATCGACCGCGCCATCCTGTACGCGGCCAGCGTGCTCAACCAGAGCGGCGGTACTCTGCAGGGGCTGTTCCGTCAGATCATTGAGGACCGCACCGACATCCTGTTCCCGGTCAAGGATCTGGAGATCCACCGCGGGCTGGGCTTTGCCGCCTGGTGCGACAACAACCACATCCAGATCGGCACCCGCCGTTTCCTGGAGCAGGAGGGCGTGGCCCTGCCGGACGAGGACTACGAGAACCAGCACTCCAAAAACGGGGAGCTGCAGATCCTGTATCTGGCGGTGTCCGGCAACGTGCATGCCATGTTCGTGATCCGCTATGTGGGCGGCCGCAACATCGCCCGCAGCCTTGCCGCCCTGCAGCAGGAGAACATCCGTCTGCTGGTCACCAGTCTGGACCCCAGCCTGACCGCAAAGCATATCACCGAGGCCTACCGCCTGCCGGAGGGCATGGTCACCCTGCTGGATCAGGAGCAGTGCGCCGCCCTCGAGGCCGCCCCGGCCGAGGATGCGCCCTGCTGCATGTACCATCAGAAAGGCTTTGCCAGCCTGACCGGCGGCCTGCGCGCAGCCGACAAGGCCCAGAACGCCGAGACCACGGCCACCACGGTGCAGATGGTGTCGGTGCTGTTCTCGGTGGCCATTGCGGTGCTGCTCACCAGCGCCCGCAGCATCTGGCAGCTGCCGGTGACCTATGTGCTGATGTATCAGGCGGCATGGAGCGCCCTGAGCATCGCCGTGTGCGCCCTGAAACAGCATAACTGAAAATAATTCTCAAAATAAATAGGAATGATTCTTGATTTTCTTCACCGTTTGTGGTATACTCTGTTCAGAGACAAGGACCTGAAGCCCCGCAGTGGGGCTGCCGATACAGACACCGAATAACAAAAGGAGAAGAGAGTATGGAACTCAAGGGTACCAAGACCGAGAAAAACCTGTGGGAAGCCTTTGCAGGCGAGAGCCAGGCACGCAACAAGTACACCTACTTTGCCAGCATGGCCAAGAAGGAAGGCTATGAGCAGCTGGCTGCCATCTTTGAGGAGACCGCCGGCAACGAGAAGGAGCATGCCAAGATCTGGTTCAAGCTGCTGTGCGGCGGTGCCATCCCCGACACGCTCACCTGCCTGGACATGGCCGCCGGCGGCGAGCACGACGAGTGGACCGAGATGTACCCCCGCATGGCCAAGGAGGCCAAGGAAGAGGGCTTCAACCAGATCGCAGCCCTGTTCACCATGGTGGCACAGATCGAGAAGGAGCACGAGGAGCGCTACCGCGCCCTGGCCGAGAACCTGAAGAACCAGAAGGTGTTCGCCCGCGAAGAGCAGCAGCTGTGGCAGTGCCGGAACTGCGGCTACACCTTCATCGGCAAGTCGGCTCCGCTCAAGTGCCCGGTGTGCGCACACCCCCAGAGCTACTTTGAGCTGAAGAAGATCAATTACTGATGTGACCCACCCCAGAGGGACGACGGCAGTCGTCCCTCTTTTGCTGTTCAGAGCAGCGGCCGTTCCGGCAGAAAGATCATTGTCCCGCGGGAAGAATAGATCAGCCGCTGCACGGCGCAGCTGTACAACAGAAACAGCACCGCCAGTACCAGCACGGCCAGCATCAGCCCGCGCAGCCAGTGCCGGTGCCGTGGGCGGAAGGAACGGTGTGCTCCGGGCCGGTATCGCATGGTCTGCGCCTCCTTTTTTGCATTTGCCCATCCTATGCAGGGCCGCAGACGATTGTGCAGCCGGGGCTGCTGTGGTAAGATAAAAGAAGAACCATTCATCCAAAGGAGTTTTTATGCTGACGATCACCTTACTGGGCACGGCGGCCACCATGCCGCTGCCGGACCGCGCCCTCAGTACGGCCTTTGCAGCCTGCGGCGGCCACGGCCTGCTGTTCGACTGCGGCGAGGGCACCCAGGCGGCGGCCCGCCGTGCCGAGGTCAACCTGATGCGTGCGGACGCCGTCTGTCTGACCCATTATCACGGCGACCACATCTTCGGCCTGCCGGGTCTGCTGCAGACGCTGGGGGCCCAGGGCCGCACCCGGTCGCTGCTGCTGGTGGGGCCGAAAGGGCTTGCCGGCATCTGGAGCGCCGTGCGTGCCCTCACCGGGCCGCTGCCCTATGCCGTGCGTCTGCAGGAAGCAGACGGGCCGATGGCACTGGATGCGCTGTCGGAGGGCTGGCCGGCGGGTGCTGTGCTGCGCCCCTTTGCCACCCGGCACCGGGTGCCCAGCGTGGGTTATCGGTTGGAGCTGCCCCGGGCAGGCCGGTTCGACCCGGCCCGGGCCCGGGCGCTGGGGGTGCCGGTGCAGCAATGGAAACTTCTGCAGCAGGGGCAGAGCGTTCTCGTGAAAGGCCGCACCGTGGCCCCGGCGGAGGTGCTGGGCGCGCCGCGCCGGGGGCTGAGCATGGTATTCTCCGGCGACACGGCCCCCTGCGCCGCGCTGGAGCAGGCCGCACAGGGCGCTGACCTGCTGATTTGCGACGCCACCTATGCGCTTCCGGAACAGGAAGCCCAGGCAGCTCAGTGGGGGCACAGCACCTTTGGGCAGAGCGCCGCGTTGGCGGCCCGCGCCGGGGCGCATCGCCTCTGGCTGACCCACTATTCCCCCATGATCACCGACCCGGAAGCAGATCTGCCCCAGGCGCAGAGCATCTTCCCGGCGGCAGTGTGCGGCGCAGACGGGATGCAGATCACCCTGCAGTACGAGGAGGCGTGACCCATGCAAAACATCCGATTGGACGCCGGTGCGGCGGCTCTGCTGGCCCGGCTGCACGGGGCCGGATATGCGGCCTACGCGGTGGGCGGCTGCGTGCGGGACAGTCTGCTGGGGCGCACCCCGCAGGACTGGGACCTTTGCACCAGTGCCCGGCCGGAGCAGGTGCTGGCATTGTTCGGGGAGGGGCAGTGCATCCCCACCGGGCTGCAGCACGGCACCGTGACCATCAAATACGGCGGCCAGCTGTACGAGACCACTACCTTCCGCACCGAGGGGGCCTATACCGACGGCCGCCACCCGGACGAGGTACATTTTGTGCCGGATGTGCGGCAGGACCTGGCCCGGCGGGACTTTACCATCAATGCCATGGCCTACAACGATGCCGAGGGGCTCATCGACCCCTTTGGAGGGCAGCAGGACCTGCAGCAGGGCATCCTGCGGGCCGTGGGCGACCCCGCCACACGCTTTGAAGAGGATGCCCTGCGCATCCTGCGGCTGTACCGGTTCGCGGCGCGGTTCGGCTTTGCCATCGACCCACCCACCGGGCAGACGGCCCGGGCACTGTGTGCCCATCTGGACTGCGTGTCGGTGGAGCGGATCGAAGAAGAGCTGTCTAAATTGCTGGCAGCACCCGCCCCGGCGGCATATCTTGATGAAAAAATACTAAAAGTTATTATTCCGGAGCTTTCTGCCCCGGCATTGCAGGCCGCAAAGCCGGTGGTGGATGCCTGCCCGGCGGGCACAGAGGACCTGCCCGTGCGGTGGGCCGCATTGCTGATGAGCCTTGGCGAGGACGGCACCCGCAAGGCCCTGAAGCGCCTGCGCTGCTCCAACACCTGCATCGAGCAGACGGCGGTGCTGGTGAGGGAAACAGGAGGGGGCGGCGGAAGTTTCTCCGAGGCCCATCCGCTGGGGTGGGACCCTGCTGCCGCAGGCAGTAGGGCGGGCGATGGAATGGCCTGCAGCAGCAGCGACCGCCGCCAGTGGCGGAAGCAGGAAGCTTCCGCCGTTCCCGGACAGGACGCTGTCCCCGATACGGTCATCCGCATCCGGAAACTGCTGGGTCGGTACGACCTGCACACCGTGCAGCGGCTGGCGGCGCTGGGTGCTGCCATGGAGCCGGAACGGGCGGCTGATTTTGCTGCGCAGGCAGAATTGGCCGCACAGCTGGACGCCGACGGCGTGTGCTGCCGGGTCAGCCAGCTGGCCGTGAACGGCCGCGACCTGATGGCGGCGGGCATCCCGGCAGGGCCCGGCCTGCGCAGGACGCTGGAAGCCCTGCTGGACGCGGTCATCCGGGGGCAGCTGCTCAACGAGCGGCAGTGCCTGCTGGACGCCGCAGGGCAAATTTCTGCGTCTTGACAACTGGTTTTTGCCGCGTTACTATTATACTACTATTTTAGTGTGTTGAACACGCCAAAGGAGAAGCTATGACCACACAGAACTCTGCGCCCCGGCCCCCGCACGCCCTCATTGCCATGAGCGGCGGCGTGGACAGCTCGGTGGCTGCTTGGCTGATGCAGCGGGACGGGTACGACTGCACCGGCATCACCATGCGCCTGACCCACAACGAGATGCTGGGGCAGTCCGGTTTCCACACCTGCTGCTCGGAAAAGGACATCGAGGACGCCGCCGAGGTGGCCTTTGCCCTGGACATCCCTTACGAGGTGCTGGACTTCACCGCCGACTTCCGGGAACAGATCATCGAGAAGTTTGTCCGGGTGTATGAGGCCGGCGGCACCCCAAACCCCTGCATTGATTGTAATAAATACATGAAGTTCAACCATCTGTTGAACTGGGCGCAGGCCCACGGCATGGAATATGTGGTCACCGGCCACTATGCCCGGGTGGAACAGGACCCGGACACCGGCCGCTGGCTGCTCAAAAAGGGGCTGGATGAGGGCAAGGATCAGAGCTATGTGCTGTACAACCTCACCCAGCAGCAATTGGCTCATGTGCGCCTGCCGCTGGGGGCCCTGCACAAGACCGAGGTGCGTGCCATCGCCGAGCAGCATCATTTCATCAATGCCCGCAAACACGACAGCCAGGACATCTGCTTTGTGCCCGACGGCGACTATGCCCGCTTTATGGAGGGCTTTACCGGCAAGCACTACCCCGCCGGTGATTTTCTGGACGAGAGCGGCAAGGTGGTGGGCACCCACAACGGTGCGGTGCGTTACACGCTGGGCCAGCGCAAGGGCCTTGGGCTGGCACTGGGGGCCCCGGTGTACGTCTGCGGCAAGGACATGCAGGCCAACACGGTCACCGTCGGCCCGGAGAGTGCTTTGTTCGACCGCATCGTCTATGCGGAGGATGTGAACTGGATCGCCATCCCGGAGCTGAAAGAGCCGCTGCGGGTCACGGCCCGCACCCGCTACCACCAGACCGAGCAGGCCGCCACCGTTTACCCGGCGGAAAACGGCTTCCGGCTGGAGTTCAACCAGCCCCAGCGCGCCCCCACGCCCGGCCAGTCGGTGGTGCTGTATCAGGGGGATGTGGTGCTGGGCGGCGGCATCATTACGAGAGTGGAAAAGTAACAAGGAGACAAAACGCAATGCAAGATCAGTATTCCCGCACCCAGCTGCTGCTGGGCGCAGAGGCAATGGAAAAGCTGCACAATTCCCGCGTGGCCGTGTTCGGCATCGGCGGTGTGGGCGGCTACACGGTGGAGGCACTGGCCCGCAGCGGTGTGGGCGCGCTGGACCTCATCGACGATGATAAGGTCTGCCTGACCAACCTCAACCGCCAGATCATTGCCACCCGCAAGACCGTGGGCAAATTCAAGGTGGATGTGGCCGAGGAGCGCGTCCACGACATTGACCCGGACATCAAGGTCACGACCTACAAGACCTTCTTCGGCCCGGAGACCCAGGACAGCTTCGACTTCTCCCAGTTCGACTATGTGGTGGACGCCATCGACACCGTCACCGGCAAGCTGGCTCTGGTGATGAAGTGCAAGGAAGCCGGGGTGCCCATCATCTGCTCCATGGGCGCCGGCAACAAGATGGACCCCACCCGCTTTGAGGTGACCGACATCTACAAGACCTCGGTCTGCCCGCTGGCCAAGGTGATGCGTACCGAGTGCCGCAAGCGCAAGATCAAGCACCTGAAGGTGGTCTACTCCAAGGAGCCCGCCATGACGCCCCTGACCGAGGACATGGCACCGGAAGCACCCTGCCCGGCAGATGCCCAGCGTCCGGGGGCTCCCCGTCGGTCAACGCCGGGCTCCAATGCCTTTGTGCCCTCGGTGGCAGGGCTGATCATTGCCGGGGAGGTCGTCAAGGATCTGGTGGGCTTTGTGCCCATGAAGGGCTGATCTCCGTTTCCAGAACGTAAAATGCACAAGAAAAAATCCCGTCTGAAGCAGTTCAGACGGGATTTTTTACTGCTTGTCAAGGGGCGGCACAAACCGCACCTGCAGCAAAAAGCCCCGCCGACAGAGGGAAAGGTGTCAACGGGGCTTGTGGGAATGTCGTTATTCAGGAACGGTCAGAAAGCGGCTCAGTCGTCGGCGCTCTCATCCAGGTTGCCCAGCTTCTTGGCCTGCTCCACCACGGCAGGCACCAGCATTTCGGGCAGGATCTCGTAGCGGGCAAACTCGGTGGTGAACCAGCCGCGGCCCTGGGTGGTCTGCCGGATGAAGGTGGTAAAGTTGGCCAGCTCAGCCAGCGGCACTTCGGCGATGATGGTCTGCAGGCCGTCCTCGTCGGGCTCCATGCCCAGCACGCGGCCGCGGCGCTTGGTCACATCGCCCATGATGTCACCGGTGTTGTCGTTGGGGACATGGGCCTTCAGGGTGTGGATGGGCTCCAGAATGACCGGCCCGGCCTCCGGCATAGCGGCCTTGTAGGCCAGCTTGGCGGCCATGATAAAGGCCATCTCGGAGCTGTCCACGGGGTGGTAGCTGCCGTCCAGCAGGGTGGCCTTCAGGCCCACCACGGGGTAACCGGCCAGCACGCCCTTTTCAGCTGCCAGGCGCACGCCCTTTTCCACGGCGGGGAAGAAGTTCTTGGGCACGCTGCCGCCGAACACCTTTTCCTCAAACACCACCTGCTCGCTGTCGCAGGGCTCAAAGTTGATGATGACGTCACCGAACTGGCCGTGGCCGCCGGTCTGCTTCTTGTGGCGGCCCTGCTTCTGGCAGGCCTTGCGGATGGATTCACGATAGGCGATGCGGGGAGCTTCCAGGCCGATCTCCACGCCGAACTTGTTCTTCAGCTTGGCCTTGACCACGTCCAGGTGCTGCTCGCCCAGGCCGCCGATCACCTGCTGATGGGTCTCGGCGTTGTTCTGGTAGCTCAGGGTGGGGTCCTCTTCCATCAGGCGGGCCAGCGCGCTGCTGATCTTGCCCTCATCGCCCTTCTTGGCCACGGTGACGGCCATGAACAGGCTGGGCTGCGGGAACACGGGGGCGGGCAGCTTCACCACGCGGGAAGCGTCGCACAGGGTGTCGCCGGTCCTGGCGGTCACCAGCTTGGCCACTGCACCGATGTCACCGGCACCGATGCCGTCGGCGTCCACCTGCTTCTTGCCGATGACGGTGAGGGGCTTGCCGATCTTTTCCGGCTCGCCGGTGCGGGCGTTGACCAGCGGCTCACCGGCGGTCACCTTGCCGCTGACCACCCGCAGGTAGCTCAGTTTGCCCACGAACGGGTCGGCCACGGTCTTGAACACATAGGCGGCGGTGGGCTCTGCCTCGGTGCAGTGGAGCTCCACAGGCTCGCCGTTGGCGTCCTCGGCCAGGGTGCAGGCCTCGTGCTCCGGGCTGGGCAGCAGCTTGTGCATGTTGAACAGCAGCATATCCAGTGCCTGCTGGTTCACGGCGCTGCCGCAGAACACGGGGGTGATCAGGCCGTCCTTGACGCCCTTGCGCATGCCTTCCACGATCTCCTCGGTGGTGAAGGGCTCGCCGCCGAAGAACTTTTCCATCAGCTCGTCGTCGGTCTCGGCAATGGCCTCGCTCATGGCCTCAATCAGGCCCTGGAAGCGGTGGCCGATGTCGGGCAGGTCCACCTGGATCTGCTTGCCGCCCTCGTACTTGAAGGCCTTCTGGCTGAACAGGTTGATGTACACGGGGGTGCCGTCGTCCAGCTTGGCGGGCACCACGCAGGGGCAGACGGTGGAGCCGAACTTGATCTTCATGTCCTCCAGGATCTTGAAGTAGTTGGCGTTCTCCAGGTCGCACTTGGAAACAAAGACCATGGTGGCCTTGTTGTTCTTGCGGGCCAGCTGGAAGGCTTTTTCGGCACCCACGGTGACGCCGCTGCGGCCGGACACCACCACCAGCACGCTCTCGGCGGCGCGGATGCCCTCGTACTCACCGGCCTCGAAGTCGAACAGGCCCGGCGCGTCGATCAGGTTGTACTTGATGCCCTCGTACTCCACGGGCACCACGGATGCCGACAGGCTGGCCTTGCGCTTTGCTTCCTCGGGGTCAAAGTCCGAAATCGTGGTGCCGTCCTCGACCCGGCCCATACGCTCGGCAGCGCCCGAAAAATAGACCAGCGCCTCGGTGAGCGTGGTCTTGCCGCTGCCGGCATGACCGGCAATCAGGATATTGCGGATGTTGTTGCTTGCGTATTTCATATCGGTTTTTCCCTCATTTCCGCCGCACGGAGCATTCTCTCCGCTTTTGTGGCATATTTTACAAAGATAATACCACACTCCAAACGATTTTTAAATATTCCGTTTGAAATTTCGGGCGAATCCGCCGCCAAACTTCACGGCCTTGTTTTGTGCAAGTTGACATTGAGGGTCTGCTTTTCTTGTAAACGCTGCAGCGATACGCTATAATAAGCGGGAAAGAATATCATTCAGAACAAGAAGGAGCGCTATCGTATGAAACGCAGCGATTACATCAACTGGGACGAATATTTCATGGGCATTGCCCTGCTCACGGCCATGCGCTCCAAGGACCCCAACAGTCAGGTGGGCGCATGCATCGTCAGCCCGGAAAACAAGATCCTCTCCCTGGGCTACAATGGGATGCCCATGGGCTGCAGCGACGACGAGATGCCCTGGGAGCGGGAGGGTGAACCCCTGCACACCAAGTATATGTACGTCTGCCACGCGGAGCTCAACGCCATCCTCAACAGCGCCCACAACAACCTCAAGGGCGCGCGGGTGTATGTGACCCTCTTCCCCTGCAACGAGTGCACCAAGGCCATCATCCAGTCCGGCATTGCCGAGGTGGTGTATTACGGCGACAAGTACCACGACAGCGATTCCAGCATCGCGGCACGGTTCATGTTCCAGAAGGCGGGCGTGAAGCTGACCCCCTACACCCCCAGCGGCCGCAAAGCCGAGCTGGAACTGTAACGCCCTTTCCCTCTTGACCTTGCCGGGGCAACGTACTATAATAGGATCATAGTTCGCATAAATATTCATAAATATTTGCATAGAGAGGGAAATATACAATGAGCCTGAAAAATCGCAGCTTCCTGAAACTATTGGACTATACCCCCGCCGAGATCGAACAGCTGCTCGACCTGGCCGCAGACCTCAAGGCCAAAAAGAAGGCCGGCATCGCCCACGACCAGCTCCATGGCAAGAACATTGCCCTGATCTTTGAAAAGACCTCCACCCGCACCCGCTGCAGCTTTGAAGTGGCTGCCCACGACCTGGGCATGCAGGTGACTTATCTGGACCCGTCGGGCAGCCAGATCGGCAAAAAGGAGTCCATCGCCGACACCGCCCGGGTGCTGGGCCGCATGTTTGACGGCATCGAGTACCGCGGTTACGGCCAGCAGATCGTGGAGGATCTGGCCCACTACGCCGGGGTGCCAGTGTGGAACGGCCTGACCAACGAGTTCCACCCCACCCAGATCCTGGCCGACTTCCTCACCATCCGGGAGCACTTCGGCAAGCTGAAGGGCATCCACTTCGTCTACTTCGGCGACGCCCGTTACAACATGGGCAACAGCCTGATGGTGGGCTGCGCCAAGATGGGCCTGCACTTCACCGCCTGCGCACCCAAGAAGTACCAGCCGGACCCGGAGCTGGTGGCCGAGTGTGAGAAGATCGCCGCCGGGACCGGTGCCACGATCTCCTTTGAGGAGGACCCCGCCAAGGCCGCCAAGGGCGCCGACGTGCTGTACACCGACGTCTGGGTGTCCATGGGCGAGCCTGTGGAGGTGTGGGCCGAGCGCATCCACGACCTGGCACCGTACCAGATCAACCAGCAGCTGATGGACATTGCAGGCCCCCACGCCGTGTTCATGCACTGCCTGCCCGCCTACCACGACCACAAGACCACCGTGGGCAAGGAGATGGGCCAGCGCTTTGGCCGCGACGCCATGGAGGTGACCGACGAAGTGTTTGAAGGCCCCCAGAGCATCGTGTTCGACGAGGCCGAGAACCGCATGCACACCATCAAGGCCGTGATGGCCGCTACCCTGGGCTACGAGGGCTGATCCCTGTAAACACAAAAAAGCACCCGCATTGGGCCGGACCGGCCTGCTGCGGGTGTTTTTTTGCCCTTGCGCCGGGCGGCGCATCCGGTATAATAGAAGCAAAGACCTTCGAGGGGCTCTAAGGTTTGCCCCGGCGGAGGTGACTACAGGCCAAAGGAGCACGGTGCCATGCGTTATACCATCAGTGAAATGGCGGCGCTGCTGGGTGTTACCACCCACACGCTGCGCTATTACGAGAAAATGGGCCTTATCCAGCCCGAAGTGAACCGGGAGACCGGCTACCGCTATTATACGGTCACCGACACCCGGCGGTTCAACCTGTGCCGGGAGCTGCGGGCGGCGGGCTTTACGCTGGAGGAATGCAAGGACTTTCTCGACGAACCTTCCACCGCCGTGACGGATGCCATGCTCGACCGGCAGATCCGGCAGCTGGAGCGCCGGCAGGTGCTCAACCGGATGAGCATCCGCTTTTTGCAAAATACGCGGGAGTATTACCACACGCTGGAGCAGGACGCCGGGCGGGTGTGGGTGCAGAACTTCCCGGAAATGTGGCGGCTGGTGCTCTCGCAGGAGGAAGAAGCCCGCAATGACCCCGCCCTGCAGGCCGAAAAGGCCGAGTGGCTGGAGTGCATGCCGGCGGTGCGCTGGGTCAGCCGCTTGCCCAGCCGGGTGATGGAGCAGTTTCGGGTGGGGCGCAACGAGTACGATTACGGCCTGCTGGTGGAGGCCGATGCCGCCCGGCAGCTGGGCCTGCGCCGCACCGACCATGTAGAGCTGGTGTGCGGCGGCGACTACCTGACCACTGTGTGGAAAAAGGACTACCGGGGCGCCTTCGGGTGGGACTCGCTGGAAACGCTGCACGCCGAGATCCTGCGGCGGGGCTTCCGCGCGGTGGGCGACACCTTCAGCAGCATCCTGGCCAGCCGGGAGCAGCCGGACGGCAGCATCATCAACTACCACCTGACCCGGACGAAGATCTACACCTGAGCAGACTGTCCAAAATCTTGTGATTTTTTTGTCAGAATGACCGTTGACCTTCGCGTTGCTCGAAGCTCTATACTTTGACTGGAAATTGACAAAGCCCGTCTTTTTGTGCAGACGGGGTTTTGCCAACGGAAGAAAAAAAGAGAAGAAAACCAGAAGGAGCGAAGAATTATGAGCAACAAGATCTCCCGCCGCAACTTCCTGCACACTGCAGGTCTGGGCACCCTGGGCGCTGCTGCTGCCGGTCTGCTGACCGCCTGCGGCGACAAGGCTGCTTCCGGCAGCGTGGCTTCCAGCGCCGCCGCCGGTACCTACACCGCCGGTACCTACAGCGCCACCGCCACCGGCATCAACACCACCACCCCGGTCACCGTGACCATGACCTTCAGCGCCGATGCCATCACCGACGTGCAGATCGACGTGGCAAACGAGACCAAGGGCTACGGTGCCGACATCGCCGACGAGATGGTGAAGAAGATCCTGGACGCACAGTCCAGCGAGGTGGACGGCCATTCCGGTGCCACCATCACCTCCGGTGCCATCAAGAAGGCTGCCGAGAGCTGCATCAACCAGGCCAAGGGCGTGGCCGTGGCCCCCACCGAGGCCAGCAAGGCCGAGACCGTGGTGCCCGACGGCCTGACCACCGAGGAAGTGGAGTCCTCTGTGGTGGAGCTGGGCGACATCACCCCGGACGAGACCAAGGACTTTGACGTGGTCGTTGTGGGTGCCGGTGCAGCCGGTGTGCCCGCAGCAGGCTGGGCAGCCGAGCTGGGCGGCCATGTGGCCCTGCTGCAGAAGCAGAACATCGTGGTGAGCCAGGGCAACTGCGGCTCCGCCATCATCAAGTCCAAGTCCACCGAGGCCGGCAAGAAGATGTGGGTGCACATGACCAACGGCCTGTGCGACTGGCGTGCCGATACCAGCCTGCTGAACGCCTACGTCGAGAACTCCGAAGAGGCCCTGATGTGGT
>ERZ773210.2028-NODE-2028-length-17805-cov-19.750254_pt1 | contig 17805 bp, 15 predicted proteins | sample MGYA00580528_ERZ773210 | MGnify/ENA primary metagenome ERZ773210 (study PRJEB29015, sample SAMEA2737769) | human gut metagenome | biome: human gut; feature: human-associated habitat; material: faeces | place: China | collected 2012 ...
CTCAGAAGAATATGGGCCGTCTGGCGCAGGATATGAAGCGCGAGATCATTGCCATCATCGGCAGGCTGAAGGACCCGCGTCTGGAGGGCGGCCTGCTCACCGTCACCCGTTTGGATGTGACCCCTGATCTGGATGTGGCCAAGGTGTATGTGAGCGTGATGGGCCGCGAGGACGGCCCAAAGCCCGCCATCGAGGCACTGAACCGCGCGGCAGGCCATGTGCGCACTGAAGTGAGCAAGAAAATGCACATCCGCAAGGCTCCCCGCTTCATCTTCGTAGAGGATGACGGTGCCGCCTATGCAGCCCACATCAACGAGCTGCTCCGCACGCTGAACGTGAACGGCGACGCTGACACCGAAGCCAGCGCACCGGAGGAGACCGAAGAATAATTCCGCCTGCGGAAAGGATGGATCATGGAATGACAGAACAGTTGAATGTGCAGCAGATGGCCCAGCGCCTGATGACAGCGGACAACATTTTGATTCTGTGTCACAAAAACCCGGATGGCGATACCATTGGCTGCGGCAGCGCGCTGTATTGTGCACTGAAAGCACTGGATAAAAACGTGGCAGTGCTTTGCTCCGATGCCATTCCCAACCGGTATGCGTTTACCAACGCACATATGTTCAAAGGTGAGTTTGAGCCGCAGACGGTGGTAGCGGTGGATGTCGCCAGCGTGCAGCTGTTTGGAGAAAACAACGGTATGACGCAGTTCTCGCGCCATGTGGACCTGTGCATCGACCACCACGCAGGCAACAGCGGCTATGCCGACTTCACCCTGCTCAATGGCAGCGCCGCAGCGGCGGCAGAGCTGCTGTACGAGGTGATCAACGCCATGGGCGTTGCCATTACGCCGCACATTGCAGACTGCCTTTACACCGGCCTTGCAACCGACACCGGCTGCTTCCGGTTCTCTTCCACCACGGCAAACACCCACATCGTGGCGGCAAAACTCATTGAGGCGGGCTGTCATGTGGAAGAGCTGAACACCCTGCTGTTCGATACCAAGCCCCGTGAGCGCATGGAGGCCGAGCGCATTGCCCGCAACCATCTGGAATACTATCTGGATGGCCGGTGCGCGCTCATCTACCTCACCCGGGACGAGATCGAGCAGAGCGGGGTGGACCCGGCCGATCTGGAAGAACTGACCAGCCTGCCTGTGAGCATTGAGGGCGTAAAGGTGGGCCTGACTCTGCGGCAGCAGCCCGGCGGCAGCTACCGCATCAGCGTGCGCACCGCAAAGGGCGTGGACGCCTGCGCCATCGCCCGGCGTCTGGGCGGAGGCGGTCACAGCCGCGCTGCAGGCTGTGAGCTGCTGGGCAATCTGGAAAACGCAAAAAATGCAATTCTGGCAGAGGTGGAAGCCGAGCTGGACGCACCGCAGGAGGAAGCATAAATGCAGGGCATCCTGATCGTTGACAAGCCCATGGACTGGACCAGCTTTGATGTGGTGGCAAAGCTGCGCGGCGTGCTGGGCACCCGCAAGCTGGGCCACAGCGGCACGCTGGACCCCATGGCCACCGGCGTGCTGCCGGTGTTCTGCGGCGGTGCCAGCAAGGCAGTGGACCTGCAGCTGAACCACGATAAAAGCTACCGTGCGGTTTTAAAACTGGGCGCGCGCACCGACACCGGCGATGTGACCGGCACTGTGCAGGAAACGGCTCCGGTCACGGCGGGCGAAGGGGAACTGCTGGCCGTGCTGCCGCAGTTCATTGGCCCGCAGATGCAGGTGCCGCCCATGTACTCGGCCATCAAGCTGAACGGTCAGCCGCTGTATAAGCTGGCCCGTGAGGGCGTGACCGTGGAGCGCAAGGCACGCCCCATTGAAATTTACAGCATCACCTACGGCGGCAGCCCTGCCGAAAATGAGTATGTGCTGGATGTAACGTGCTCCAAGGGCACCTATATCCGCACATTGCTGGAAGACATTGCCGCCGCCATGGGCCAGAAGGGCACCATGAGCGCACTGCGCCGCACCTCGGCGGGCGTGTACACCGAAGCCGATGCTCACACGCTGGAAGAGATCCTTGCCGCAAAAGAGCAGGGCATGGACGCACTGGAAGCGCTGATGCTGCCGGTGGAGAGCGTGTTTGAAAGCCTGCCGCTGCTGGTGGTGGAGCCTTGGGTGGAACAGCATTTGTACAACGGCTGCCCCACCAGCCGGTATCCGGCAGCAGATGGCCGCTACCGGGTGCGCAATGCCGCCGGACAGTTTTTGGGCCTTGCCAATATCGTACAGGGTGTGCTGCGGGTGGAAAAACTGTTCGTAGAACGTAATTGAAAAAGGAAACAAAACCCATGCAGATCATTTCACAATTTGCACCGCTGCCGCTGGCGCAGCCGGAAAAAGGCACCGCAGTGGCAATGGGCTTTTTTGACGGCATCCACATCGGCCACCGTGCGGTGATCGAAAGCGCCGTGCAGTGGGCCAAAGAACACGATGCCGCCCCGGCGGTGTTTACCTTCAAGCTGCCGGTGGTGAATAAGATGAAGGGCAAGCGCCTGCTTTCCACAGCGGATAAGCATGCTCTGATCGCAAGCCTTGGCGTGGAGTATTACCTCACGCCGGACTTTGAGGAGATCAAGGGCCTGACCCCGGAGCAGTTCGTGCTGGGCATCGTGCGGGACTGCAATGCCCGTGCGCTGGTCTGCGGCGAAAACTTTACCTTTGGTGCCAAAGCGGCCGGCAACCCGGAGCTGCTGCGCACCCTCTGCGCTCCGTTGGGCGTGGAGGTGATCGTGGTGCCCATGGCGCAGTTTGAGGAAAAGCCGGTGTCTTCCACCCGCATCCGCACCGCGCTGGAAGGCGGCGACATCCCGGCAGCAAACGCCATGCTGGGGATGCCCTACGCCATCCGGTTCGAGGTGCAGCACGGTGCAGGTCTGGGCCACACGCTGGGGGTGCCCACCATCAACCAGCTGTATCCCGAGGGCTTTCAGTTGCCCCGCAGCGGCATTTATATCACCCGCACCTTCATCGGCGGCAAATGGTATCCTTCGGCCACCGGCCTTGGCAGCCGCCCTACCGTCAACGATGATGCCACCAAGGTGACCTGCGAGACCTTTATCCCGGGCTTTTCCGGCGACCTCTACGGCACCGACCCGGTGGTGGAGTTCCACGCCTACCTCAGCCCCAGCAAAAAGTTTGATACGCTGGACGAGCTGCGGGCCTGCATCAACAACGCTGCAAAGCGTGCACAGGAATATTTTGCATAAGAAAAAGACCTGTCCTTCCGGAGATCCCGGAAAGGCAGGTCTTTTTTTACTGCTTATTCGTAGTCGATGGGTAAAGTGGGCAGACCGTTCAGTTCAAGGCCCGCTGTGTGGCCTGCAATGTACTGGTAATACCCCTGCGCCGCGATCATAGCGCCGTTGTCACCGCAGAATTTCAGCTCCGGCAGATAAACTTTTGCACCCAGCTTCTGGGCACCGTCGTTCACCAGCTGACGCAGCCGTCCGTTGGCGGCAACGCCGCCTGCCAGACACACCTGCTTTGCGCCGGTGTCCGCTGCGGCCAGCAGCAGCTTTTCAGCCAGAATGCCCGCAATGCGCTCCTGAAAGCTGGCGGCAAGGTCGGGCACATTCACTTCTTCGCCCTTCATCTGAGCCTTGTTCACCTCATTGAGCACGGCGGTTTTCAGGCCGGAAAAGCTCACGTTGTACTTGCCGTCCACATGGGGCACCGGCAGGCGATAGGCCTTGGGGTTGCCGGTCTTGGCGGCATTGGCCACGCTGGGGCCGCCGGGGTAGGGCAGACCCAGCGTGCGGGCCACCTTGTCAAAGGCTTCACCGGCGGCATCGTCCACCGTGTGGCCGAGGATGTGGTAGTGGGTGTAGTCCTGCACCTCCACAATGTGGCTGTGCCCGCCGGATGCCACAAGGCAGAGGAAGGGCGGCTTCAGCTCCGGGTGGGTGAGGTACAGCGCGGCAATGTGTCCGCGCAGGTGGTGCACCGGCACCAAAGGCTTACCCGCCGAGTAGGCCAGACCCTTGGCAAAATTCACGCCCACCAGCACTGCACCGATCAGGCCCGGCGCAAAGGTGACGGCCACGGCATCCACATCGTCGATGGTCTTGCCTGCATCCAGCAGGGCTTTTTTGACGGTAGCACTGATAAATTCGCAGTGGCGGCGGCTGGCAATCTCCGGCACAACGCCGCCGTAAAGAGCCTGTTCTTTGACGCTGGTGGAAATGACGTTGCTCAGCAGGTGCCGGCCATCCTCCACCAGAGCTGCGGCGGTCTCGTCGCAGGTGGATTCAATTCCCAAAATAATCATGTTTTAGTGGGCCTCCAGCCAGTTTTTGCCTGCGTGCACATCGGTGCTCAGGGGCACGGCATACTGCACGCAGCCTTCCATTTCCTCCCGCAGGATCTGCGCAGCCTTTTCGGCTTCGGCCTGCGGTGCTTCCACGATCAGTTCGTCGTGGACGGTCAGGATCAGGCGGCTTTCCATCTTTTCGTTCCGCAGTCGCTTCCATACCCGCACCATGGCCAGCTTGATCACGTCGGCCGCAGTGCCCTGAATGGGGGTGTTGCGGGCCATGCGTTCGCCGCTGGAACGCACATTGAAGTTGCTGCTTGCCAGCTCCGGCAGAGCACGGCGGCGGCCGAACAGGGTGGAAACATAGCCGCAGGCCTTGGCGTCCGCGATGGTCTTATCCATGTAGCCGCTCACCTTGGGGAACGCGGCCAGATAGTTCTTGAGGAAGGCATCTGCCTCCTTCACACTCACGCCGATATCCTTGGCAAGGCTGTAAGCGCCCTTGCCGTACATGATGCCAAAGTTGATGGCCTTGGCAGAAGAGCGCAGCCGGGAGGTGACTTCTTCCTGCGGGATGCCGTAAATTTTTGCGGCGGTGCTGCGGTGGATGTCCTCGCCGTTCAAAAACGCCTGCTGCATGTGCTCATCACCGGTAATGTGGGCCAGAATGCGCAGCTCGATCTGGCTGTAGTCGGCATCCACCAGCACACAGCCGGGCTTTGCAATAAAGTAGGCGCGCAGCTGGCTGCCCAGCTCGGTGCGGATGGGGATGTTCTGCAGGTTGGGGTTATCGGACGAGAGCCGTCCGGTGCGGGCCTCGGTCTGGTTGAAGGTGGAGTGGATGCGGCCATCCTCGCCGATCACCTTCAAAAGGCCCTCCACGTAGGTGGAGTTCAGCTTCTGGTAGGCGCGGTACTGCAGAATGTCCTCCACCAGCGGGTAATCCCGCAGGCTTTCCAGTGTTTCGGCATCCGTGGACCAGCCGCGCTGGGTCTTTTTGCCGTGGGGCAGGCCCATGGTGTCAAACAGCATTTCGCCCAACTGCTTGGGGCTGTTGGGGTTGAAGCTGGCGCTGCCGGTCTCCATGTGGATGCGGGTGAGCACCTGCTCCAGCTCGGTGCGCAGCTTTACGCCGAACTGCTCGATGCCGTCCTTATCCACCAGCACACCGGTGCGGGTCATATCGGCCAGCACCTGTGCCAGCGGGAACTCGATCTCGTTGTAAAGGCTGTCCTCACCGCAGGCGGTGATCTCGGCCTTCATCTTGCAGAACAGGTCTGCAAGGCGGCCTGCATCCGGGTAATCGGCACAGGTAAAGGCAGCAACGGCGCGGTAGCTGGCGGTCAGCTCGCTGATCTGATACTTGGAAGCAGAAGCATCCAGCAGGTAGGCGGCAAGCTTGCCATCCCACACGATGCTGCTGCCCCAGCCGCCTGCGGCCATGGCCTTGGCATAGAGGGGCGCTGCGTTGAACACTTCCAGCGTTACGTCTGCGTTGTCCAGCAGGCGCACAAGGTCGGCATCCTCCAGCGGGTAAACGGTGCAGTCCTGCACGGCGTACCAGCTCTCCGGCTGCAGCACCACGTTGCGGGTGCCCTGCTTGCCCATCACGGCCGGGCGCGATGCCACCAGATAGGTGCCGGAAGGGGCCAGCGGCAGAGCTTCCAGCTCTGCTTCAGCCAGCTCGATGCCGTCCTCTTCTTCCGGGGCGGCAGGTGCAATGCCGTCCAGCCCAAAGCGAGGGATCAGAGAGTGGATCTCCAATTCCTGCAAAAGGCGCACGGCCTCGGCTTTGTTGCCCTCGCCCACGGAATAGGCACCCTCGGCCGTGTCGATGGGGGCATCGGTGCGGATGGTGCCAAGGGTGTGGCTCAGCTGGGCCATCTCGCGGCATTCCAGCAAATGTTCCCGCTGTTTGGGCTTGATGAGCTTATCGTCGATGTGCTCGTACACGCCTTCCAGCGTGCCAAAGTTCTGCACAAGGGTCAGGGCGGTCTTTTCACCAATGCCCTTCACGCCCGGAATATTATCCGAAGCATCGCCCATCAGGCTCTTCACCTCAATGAGCTGTCTGGGCTGGATGCCGTATTTTTCCTGAATGGCGTCCACGTCCATCGTCACCGTCTTGCTGCGTCCCATGACAGTGGCGGCAAGCAGCACAGTGGTGGTGTCACTGACCAGCTGCAGGCTGTCCCGGTCTCCCGTAGCAAGGAAGCAGTCGTCCTTCCGGGCGGCGCAGGCAGCGGCCAGCGTGCCAAGAATATCATCCGCTTCCCAGCCTTCGGCGGTGACGGTGCGGTAGCCGAGGTCTGCCAGAAGTTCCTTGAGCACCGGCATCTGCTGGGCCAGCTCTTCGGGCATGCCATGGCGGGTGGCCTTGTAGCCATCGTACATTTTGTGGCGGAAGGTGGGAGCCTTCAGGTCAAAGGCAACCGCCACCTCGTCGGGTTCGCACTCCTTAAGCAGGGAGAGCAGGATATTCAGAAAGCCATAGATGGCGTTGGTGTATCGTCCGTCCTTGGTGGTCAGCAGCTTGATGCCAAAAAAAGCACGGTTGGCAATGCTGTTGCCGTCAATGACCAGTAAACGCATAGTCGTGTTCCTCCATTGCATTATTACACATTCTGCATTATACCACAAAACCGTGCCCAGCGGGGGATTTTTGCGTAAAAAAGAGAGAAAGCCGCCAACATGGTTGACGGCCTTCCCTCTTACTCCTCGATCCGGATCGCGCTTACCGGGCAGGCGTTGGCTGCGTCCACAGCCTGCGGCACCTCCTCCGGTGGGATCGGCCCGGGCTGGGCCACGGCCAGCGTGCCTTCCATCTGGAACACGGCGGGGCAAAGCCCGGCGCACTGGGTGCAGCCAATGCACAGATCAGGGTCAACATATGCGTTCATAGAAAAACCTCCTTCTGATAATGCCCTGCGGGCAGTATGGCCCATCCGTCTGCGAATTATGCCTATGCAGAGGGCACAGGATGTGGTACAATAAAAATTCAGGAGGGTACAGACCATGAATATTCAGATCTTTGGCACAAGCAAGTGCTTTGATACCAAAAAGGCCCAGCGCTATTTCAAGGAGCGCGGCATCAAGTTCCAAATGATCGACCTCAAGGAAAAAGAGATGAGCCGCGGCGAGTTCGAGAACGTGGCCCGCGCTCTTGGCGGCTGGGAAAAGCTGGTGGACCCCAATGCGAAGGACAAGCAGACCCTTGCACTTCTGGACGCACTGGTGGACTGGCAGAAGGAGGACAAGCTGTTTGAGAACCAGCAGCTGTTTTTAACGCCCATTGTACGCAATGGCCGCAAGGCCACCGTGGGCTACCAGCCCGATGTGTGGAAGACATGGGAATAAGGAATGCGCTTTTCACAAAAAAACCACGGGCATAGTTTTGCACAATGGGCCGGTATGTGGTATACTGGACACTGTAGCATTTGAGAACCCTGGGAGATAAAACAACTATGAAACATTATATTACCCCTGAAGAACATGCCCGGATGCAGCGCCGCCGCGGGCGGCAGGCACTGGGCCTTCTGGTTGCCATTCTGGTGATCGTGGGCTTTGTTACCGTGCTGCGGGCCGGTGTGGGCGCGGTGGCGAACCTGTTCGATGATACCGCCCAAAAGCAGGAATATGAAGATAAGCTGGAAGGGCTTGTGCTGTTTGACCCCATGCCATTTGACGGCATTGAGAACATCGACGACCTGACTCTGCGCGAAGCTGCGGTGTGGGGCTGCATCTATAATATTCAGGAAACGCAGGGCGGCTTTGACAACTACAATACCGACCCCGACACCGAACAGCTGCTGCTGCCCTCGCTGGATGTGGATGCCTACCTTGCAAAGCTGCTTGGCCCCGGCTTCAAGCTGACCCACCGCAGCTTTGAGATGGAGGATATGACCATCGAGTTTGACGATGCCACCCAGTGCTATAAGATTCCGGTCACCGGCACGGTGGGCTACTACCGCGCTGTAGTCACCAAGCTGTTCAAGCGCAGCGGCAAGCTGCATGTGACCGTGGGCTATATCCCCACCACCAGCACGGACGACAGCATCATCAATGTTTCTTCGGATACGCCCACCAAGTACATGGATTATCTGTTCGAGCGCCAGAGCGGCAGCTGGTATCTCACCGGCCTGACCGAGAGCGAGACCAAGGCCGAGAGCACGGAAAGCACACCGGCCGCGAATGTGCCGGAACCCATGGCAGAAAGCGATGTGCAGGATGCCATTCTTGCAGCAGCCGGTTCGGATTCTGCTTCGGCTGAGGCAGACAGCACCGCTGCAGACGAAGGCGTGGATACACAGGCGGAGGAACAGCCCGCCGACAGCACCGAGGCACAGGCGGACGAAAGCACAGCCAGCCCGGCGGCATAATACAAAACAAAAATACCGGATACAAGGCAGATGCTTCGTATCCGGTATTTTTTATTTGAGGTCAAATTTTACGATCACCAGCCGGTACCACAGGTACGGCACCATGTTCCAGATCATCCACAGCTCCATCAGGATGTAGTTGGGCAGATCCTTCAGGCGGAAAGGCCGCTTGCCCAGCCTGCCGCTTTTCAGCAGGGCAAAGGCTTCGTGCATCCCCTTGTCCCATGCCTCGCCAAAGCCCTGTTTGTGGAACTTGTAGCACTTGAGCAGGTAGCCCACGGCCAGCGGGATGAAGTTTAAAATCAGCATCAGCAGCGGTTCGTTCTTGAGCGGCAGCAGGATGCTGTTGCGGCCGCTCTGCTGGCTTTTGAAGGCGTTGTACTTCACCGCGCCGGTGCTGGCACCGCAGATGTGGTAGCACTTGGCGGTGGGGCAGAGCAGGTTTTTATAGCCTGCATTGTTGGCGCGCCAGCTCAGGTCCACATCCTCAAAGTAGGCAAAGAAGTTCTCGTCAAAATTGCCGATCTCGTCCAGAATGCTCTTGCGGTAGAGCGCCGCACCGCCGCAGGCCGAGAAGATGCGCTTTTGCCGGGTGTAGCGGCTTGCGCGGCGGCCATCGCCGGTCTTGCAGGCAAAGCCCATCCAGGTGACGTAATCGCCGGCATCGTCGGCCAGCTCCCGGTCAAAGTGTCGGATCATCAGGCTCTGCACTGCAAAGATTTTCGGGTCGGTCTCAGCGGTGCGGATCAGCTCTTCCAGCCACTGGGGTTCGGCAAAGGCATCATTGTTGAACAGCACCACATATTCACTGTCCGCCAGCGCAATGCCCTGATTCACTGCATGGGAAAAGCCGGTATTGGTGCCGTTTTCGATGAGGGTGAAATTTTCGCGGCTGCAATAGCTGCGGGCCTGCTCAAGGCTTTCGTCGGTGGAACCGTTGTCCACCACAATGAGCCGGAAGTTCTGTTCGGTCTGGGCATAGACCGACTCGATAGAATCCTTCAGCCAGCCCTTGCCGTTGATATTCGGGATCACGATAGTCGCTTTATACATAAATACTCCTGTATTTCAGTGCAAGTTCACGGGAACAGTATAGCATATCTGCACACAAAAAGAAACCGCATCCCGGCAGGATGCGGCTTCGGCAGGGCAAAAATTATGCGGCAAGGGCTTTCTCGATGTTGGAAAGAATGGTGTCGTGATCCTCGGCGCACACCAGAACCACCTCACCGGTGGGAGCTACGGTGACGGTAGCCGCCTTGGCGACCAGATACTGATCCTCAAGGTAATGCTCCATGGACTGCTGCTCACTCTGCACATAGGCTTCCAGTGCGGCTTTCACGGCATCGGTCTTGCCCTCGGCTGGCTTTACGATGGCAACGGCGTAGCTGCGCACCATCATGGAGGAAACAGAGGCGGCAAAGCTCTCGTAGCTGCCGTCCTCAAGGCCCAGCAGGGGGAACACGATGTCTTTCAGCTCGTCATTCAGCTGGTCGGCCTCATACTCGGCGCTGTAGCCGTCGATGGCGGTGAATTTGCCGTCCTCACCTTTGGTAAAGATCATATCGTATTCGTTGTCCTCGTCGGTGCGGGCATCGTGGATGATCTGGGAGTAGTCCTTCGGGGCGGCAGAGTCGGCCTTGCTGCCGGCAGAGCAGCCCACCAGAGCAAGCAGGCACAGACCGGCAAGCAGGGAAGCAATGATACGTTTCATAAATGAAGTCCTTTCGTGTGTGAAAATCTTCGTGTGAAAGCGGGCGCAGCGGTTTTGAAGCTATTGTGTGCTGTTTTGCGCCTGCTATCCATAATACGTAAGAACACCCCGGCAGAATTGCACCGCAAACGTAACCATTTTATGAACAGCGTTACAGCATAAGGGCATCCAGCTCGCCGTGGTTCACCGGCGTGGAAAGGATGATCTGGGTGCTGGTGGTGCCCAGCTTCTGGAACTGCAGGATCAGGTGTTCCAGCTGGGGCATGCTGCCGCAGCTCACCTTGACAAGGAAGGTGTATGCACCCGTGACGTGGTAGCACTGCAGCACTTCCTTGCTGCTTTGCAGCAGCTCCAGAAAGGCATCCTGCTTGGAAGGTGCTACCGAAAGGCTGATGAGGGCATCCACATACATCCGGTCAGCGGGACGGTTCAGGGTGACGGTGTAGCCGCTGATGATGCCATCCGTTTCCAGCTTGTGAATGCGGCTGGAAACAGCAGGACTGGTCAGCGATACCTGCTCGGCGATCTCCTTGACCGGCATCCGTGCGTTCTTTGCCAGCAGGGAGAGAATCTTACGATCCAGATCATCCATGGGGAATACTCCTTTTTGAAAATATGTTGGATTGTATAAAATTTTTTGAAAGTAAAGTTTTATTGTTGGTGCAAACATACAAAAGCCAAAAAATTTTGCTTTTGCTTTGCTTTGCGTTAATTATATAAAGTTTTACCGAAAAAGTAAAGACTTAATTTAAAGCAAAACCGGAAAATTTTGTTTGACAAGAAAATAAAAAGGGATATAATACATCATGCAAGGCAGCGCAGCACAGAAAGCGTCTGCCGCTTTGAATTTGAGATTCACCACTTTATATACTTTCCCACCCCTCTATACACAAAAACCCGCTGCCAGGCGGGTTTTTGTGTTTGTTGGGGATTTTTTGAAGAATGATGCACCTGCGGCATGATGTCTGCTGACGCAGATGATGTTTTGCGTTGCAAAATGATGTGCGCTGCGGCACATGGGGAACGGCTGTGTGGATGCTCCCGCAGGGAGTCGGCGCAGTCAGGTGCTGTTACTATCTACGACCCCTTCCCGGTGAAAACGAAACCCAGAAACGCCCGCAGGCGTTTCTGGGTTTCAAATTAAAAATAATTTTCCGCTAAACATGGCCAGAGTGCAACAGCGACGACCGCTGCCTGTGGCAGAAACAGGGAGGAACTGTTGGGGCAGCGGCCTGCAAGATGCGAGTGCCGCTCCAAGGCACGAGGCAGACGCAGGATGCCGCAACCCGTAGGCGGAGGCCATTCTGAATGCTCTCAATTATTCCGGAATGGAATCGACCCTGCTTTTCTTCACCCGGCGGAACATCACCAGTGCAATGCACAGCGTGACCATTTCACCGACGGCCAGCGGCACCCAGACGATGCGCACGTTCCCAGCCCCGGTCACCATCCGGCTCAGCAGCCACACCGGCGGCAGAACAAAGAGCACCTGACGGCACAGCGAGATCACCAGCGATTCGATGCCGCATTCCAATGCCTGAAACACGCCCTGAAAGGCAATGCACAGCCCGGCAAACACAAAGCCCAGCGAGACGATGCGCATACAGTCGATGCACATGGGTAAGGTCGTCTCGGACAGCGAGAACAGCCCGGCCAGCGGGGCGGCGAACAGCTCCACGCTGAGACAGCCTGCCAGCATCAGGATCGAGGTGTAGATCAGGCCCCAGCGGATGCCGTCCTTCACGCGCTGACGGTTCTGCGCGCCGTAGTTGAAGGAAACGATGGGAGTGATGGCGTCGCGCACGCCAAAAGCCGCGAAGATGATGAGCTGCTGGATCTTATAGTACAGGCCGTAGACGGTGACGGCGTTCTGGCCCACCTGCGGGATGCCGCCGAGGATGAGGTTGAGCGAGTAGGTCATGACGGTGAGCAGCGCCTGCGAGATGATGGCAGGCAGGCCGATGGCGTAAATGCCCAGAATGGTGCGGCGGTCGGGTTTGAAATAGCAGAAGTTGTTTTTGATTTCGACGTTTAAGTGCAGATGGAATGCAAGGCCCAGCCCCAGCAGTTTTGCCAGCAGGGCGTTGGTGCCCACGCCGGTGCCGATGGACACGGCCACCATGAACAGCTGCACCGGAAAGGCAAGGCTCAGGGCGGTGAGGGCATCCTCGCCGCCGGTGGTCATGCGGGCAAGATAGGCGCTGTCCACCACGTTGTAGGCAGCCTGCAGGATCATGGAAAGCACGATGGGCAGGCCGATGCGGAACATCAGTGGTGCAATGGGCTGCACCGCCATTTTATTTTGCGAACTGGTTTGCATAAAAGCATTTCCTCCTTTGTTTTTGGGCAAAAAAGAAAACGAGCGGCAGCAACTGGATTTACGCAGTTACTGCCACTCGTTATGGCTTTATTCTATCAGAAACAGCACCAAAAATGCAAAGGCGTTTTTGTACAAATCGCGCACGGCATTTTCGCAAAATCTTGTTCAGGTTCAGACCAGATATCCTTCAAAGCAGTGCAGGTCTTCGGTTTTTACGATGCCTTCCAGATACAGGCCGTCCTCCCGGTACTCCTCCACCTGCACGCTGCCGCGCTCCCGCATGGGGGCGGCAAGACCCAGCTTATCGTAGGGCAGCAGCACCCGCAGGGTGTGCACCCGGTCACTGAGCACTTCGTCCAGCTTTGCCAGCAGCTTGTCCAGGCCGTAGCCGGTCTTGGCGCTGGTGAGCAGGATGTCCGGGTCGAAGCTCATGCTGTTGGACTTATCGCACTTGTTGTACACGGTCAGGCGGGGGATGTCGGCGCAGTCCAGGCCGTCCAGCACTTCGTCGGTGACGGCCAGCTGTTCTTCGCGCTGCTCGTCGCCTGCATCGGCCACCCGCACGATGACGTCCGACCATGCGGCTTCTTCCAATGTGGATTTGAACGCCTCCACAAGGTTATGGGGCAGGCGGGACACAAACCCGACCGTGTCCACCAGCAGCACTGCCATGCCGCTGGGCAGCACCAGCTTGCGGCTGGTGGGGTCCAGTGTGGCAAACAGCATGTCCGCTTCGGCCACGCTGGGGCCGCACAGGGCGTTCATCAGGCTGGATTTGCCCACGTTGGTGTAGCCCACAAGGCTTACCACCGGCATGCCGGTCTTGGCGCGGGCTTTGCGGCTCTCGCCCCGGCGCTTTTCCATCTCGGCCAGCTTTTCGGCCAGCGCGTCGATGCGGGCGTGCACATGGCGGCGGTCCAGCTCCAGCTTGGTCTCACCGGCACCGCGGCGGGCACCGCCGCCGCCGCCACCGCCGCCGCCCTGACGGCTCAGCGCCTCGCCCATGCCCTGCAGACGGGGCAGGCGGTAGCGCAGCAGGGCCAGCTCGGTCTGCAGCTTGCCTTCGTTGGTAACAGCACGGCTACGGAAAATTTCCAGAATGAGCATGGTGCGGTCGATGACTTCCAGCCCGCCCAGAGCATTGGAGATGTTGCGGATCTGGCTGCCGGTCAGCTCGCCGTCAAACACGGCGCACTCGGCACCCAAGGTCTCAGCAGCAAGGGATGCTTCTTCCAGCTTGCCGCTGCCCAGCACGATGCCGGTCTCCGGGGTCTGGCGCTTCTGGGTCACCTGCGCCACGGCCTCCATGTGGTTGGCTTCGCACAGGGCAGAAAGCTCTGCCAGGCTGCGCTCGCAGTCCCACAGGCCCTGATCCAGTGCCAGCAGAATGACCTTCGTCGGGGGTGTTTCCACCAAAATATCGTAAAGTTCGCTCAAAATAAGTCCTTTCTTTGATAATGCGCTCTTGTTAATAGATAACTTTTGCACTCCACCGGGGTGCCGTCGAATTTGTGGTCCACCGAGTCGTGGTGGTACACAAAGCCCGCTTTTTCCATCACCCGGCCGCTGGCGGGGTTCGCTTTGGCGTGGCAGCAGGTGAGGAAGGGAGCGTCCGTTTGGGTGAACCAGTAGTCCGCCACGGCCCGCAGCGCTTCGGTGGCAAAGCCTTTGTTCCACCACGCCCGTCCGAGACAGTAGCCTGCTTCCCACACGCCGTCTGCGCAGTCCAGCTGCGGCCAGAGCGCTTTCTGTGCCGGGTCACCCAGCAGGGCGTTGAAGATGCTGATGCTGCCGAACACCTGCCCGCTGCTTTTCTCCACAATGGCCCACTGGTAGTAATCCGGGTTCGGGTAAAGGGTGGCCCAGGCAGCCAGCAGGCCCACCGTTTCCAGCTCGTTTTTGTGCGGCTCCCACCGCAGAAAGCGGGTCACTGCCGGGTCGGATGCCCAGTTTTGGTACATCTGCCCGGCATCTTCCGGCAGCAGGCGGCGCAGCAAAAGCCGTTTCGTTTCCAGCTCCTGTGTCCCTACATGGCGCATGGCGCACACCTCCCCAATTTATAAAGTATGCATAGGATAGCACAAATTTGGCGTTCCTGCAAGCGCAGCGGCGAAAAAATGCTTGACCGGACCGCTTTTGTGCATTACACTTAAAACCGACTACTTTTCTAGGGAAAAAGGAGACCCCACCATGAAGGATGTGCGCGAAATTCTGAAAAAACGCCCGTTGCTGTTCGACGGCGGCATGGGCACCTATTATAAAGCTGCGCCCGGTCAGGAGTGCGAGCAGGCGAACCTGCTGGACCCGGAGGGCATTCTGGCCGTGCACCGCGCCTATCTGGCGGCGGGTGCGGATGCCGTCAAAACCAACACCTTCGGCCTGCCCCGCATGGCAGCGGCACAGAACCCGGTGTGGGAAGCGTTGGCCGACGAGGGCTGGAAGCTGGCGGTGCAGGCTGCCGCCGAGACCGGCGCGGCGGTGTTTGCCGACATCGGTCCGGCCCCGGACACCGAAGCCCAGCCTGCTGCACAGCTGTACATCGCGCTGGCGGACCGGTTCGCCGCGCTGGGCGCGAAGAACTTCCTCTTTGAGACCCTCAGCACCGACACCGGCGTGACTGAAGCGGCGCAGCACATCAAAAAAACGGTGCCGGACGCCTTCATTCTGGTGTCCTTTGCGGTGCTGCCGGACGGCTACACCCGCGAGGGCCGCCACTGCGCCGAGCTTGTGCGCCGTATGACTGAGAGCGGCGTGGTGGATGCTGTGGGACTGAACTGCGTGTCGGCTCCGGGTGCCATGCGCACACTGGTGCAGCGGCTGGGCGGGACGAAGCTGCCGCTTTCGGTCATGCCCAATGCAGGCTACCCGGTGGTCACCCGCACCCGGGTGCAGTACCAGGGCAGGCCGGAATATTTTGCCCGGGAGCTGGCCCGCATCGCGGCAGAATGCAGCGGCGTGCACATTCTGGGCGGCTGCTGCGGCACGACGCCGGAGCACATCGCAGCCCTGCGGGGGGCGTTGGACGCCCTGCCGGACGCCCTGCCCGCCGCCCCGGTGGCAGAAGTTTCCACCCCTGCGAAGCCGGAAGTGGAAAAAGACGACGCCTTCCTGCGCAAGCTGAACGCAGGGAAAAAGGTTATTGCCATTGAGCTGGACAGTCCCAAGGATGCCGACTTGACCGGCTATCTGGATGGTGCCCGCCGCCTGCAGGCCGCCGGGGCGGACCTTTTGACCATTGCGGACTGCCCCATTGCCCGGGCGCGGATGGATTCTTCGCTGGTGGCCTGCCGGGTGCACCGGGAGCTGGGGCTGAACGTGCTGCCCCACATGACCTGCCGCGACCGCAATCTGAACGCCACAAAGGCCCTGCTGCTGGGCCTGTACGCCGAGGGCGTGCGGGAGGTGCTGGCCATCACCGGCGACCCCATCCCCACCGCCGAGCGCGACGAGGTGAAGAACGTGTACCAGTTCAACTCCCGCAAGCTGGCGCAGTACATCGTCTCGCTGGCCGGGGAGGGCAGGGAGATGCCCAGCCCCATGACGGTGTTCGGCGCACTGAACCTGAACGCCCGCAACTTTGATGTAGAGCTGCGCCGCGCTGTGGAAAAGATGGAAAACGGCATGAGCGGCTTCCTCACCCAGCCGGTGCTGTCGGCGCAGGCAGTGGAGAACCTGAAAAAGGCCCGGGAGACGCTGGGCGAAAAAGCCAAACTGCTGGCGGGCATCATGCCGGTGGTGAGCCAGCGCAACGCCATCTTTATGGAAAACGAGATCAACGGCATCCATGTGGAACAGGCCATCATTGACCGCTTTGCCGGGCTGGACCGTGCCCAGGGCGAAGAACTGGGGCTGGAAGTTTCGGTGCAGGCGGCACTTGCGGCTGCCCCCTATGCCGACGGCTTCTACCTGATGACCCCCTTCAACCGTGTGGCCCTGATGGAGCGGCTCATTGCACGGCTGAAGGAAGAAGTAATCGCAGATTAAAATGGCCGACGCCTACGGGTTGCGGCACCCTGCGTCTGCTTCGTGCCTTGGAGCGGCACTCGCATCTTGCAGGCCGCTGCCCCAACAGTTCCTCCCTGTTTCTGCCACAGGCAGCGGTCGTCGCTGTTGCACTCTGGCCATCTTTAGCGGAAAAATAGTTTTGTTATAGAGCAAATCCGGCAGACTGCGGTCTGCCGGATTTGCGTTTTTCACGAATGGGGCCGAAACCACAGGACGCAGCAGAACAAATTCTGATATAGAAAAAAGTAATTGACAAACCGCACAAAAAACGCTATATTCTTTTTATAAATGCGTTGAAAAAGAGTGCGCGCTGTTTTTGCCGTTCAGAGAGCCGGGTACTTTGCTGTGAGCCCGGTACGGCCCGGCAGTGTGCTGTCACTTTGGAGCAGGAGCGGTGAGCCGGAGCCGGTGAGCCGCTCTCGGAGCTGCCCCACGTTACCGGGGCATCAAGGGGCGCAGAAGCTTTCTGCGCAATTTGGGTGGTACCGCGGTATGTAAATTTACACAGCCGTCCCATGGAACGTTCCGTGGGGCGGCTTTTTTCGTCCCACTCATCAATTTTTATTGGGAGGATACCTATGAAAGAACTCGCAAAGCAGTACGATCCCAGCCAGGTGGAAGACCGCATCTACCAGTTCTGGCTGGACGGCGGCTACTTCCACACGAAGGCCGACCCCGACAAAAAGCCCTTCACCATCGTCATGCCGCCCCCGAACGTCACCGGTCAGCTGCACATGGGCCACGCGGTGGACAACACCATGCAGGATATCCTGATCCGCACCAAGCGGATGCAGGGCTACGCCGCCCTGTGGGTGCCCGGCACCGACCACGCCTCCATTGCCACCGAGGCCAAGGTCGTGGAGGCCATGCGTGCCGAGGGCCTGACCAAGGAGATGGTGGGCCGCGACGGCTTTTTGGAGCGCGCCTGGGCATGGAAGACCAAGTATGGCAACCGCATCGTCAGTCAGCTGAAGAAGCTGGGCAGCAGCTGCGACTGGGACCGCGAGCGCTTTACCATGGACGAGGGCTGCTCCGAGGCCGTGAAGGAAGTGTTCGTGCGCCTGTATGATAAGGGCCTGATCTACCGCGGCAACCGCATGGTCAACTGGTGCCCCCACTGCAACA
>ERZ773210.2047-NODE-2047-length-17711-cov-5.498867_pt1 | contig 17711 bp, 13 predicted proteins | sample MGYA00580528_ERZ773210 | MGnify/ENA primary metagenome ERZ773210 (study PRJEB29015, sample SAMEA2737769) | human gut metagenome | biome: human gut; feature: human-associated habitat; material: faeces | place: China | collected 2012 ...
GACGCTTTGCGGCGGCTCTTGGCGCGGAGATCCGCCGGAGCGGTGCTTAAGCCGTTAGGCGGGAATTGTGCGGTGTTGCCCTAAAGGTGTCAGCATCGTCGGCGCATGTCCGCCGATGCTGACGGTTTTCAAATTTTGCACCTACTACCTTGGAGACTTACCCATGAAATTTCTGCATCTGGCCGATCTGCACCTGGGCAAACGGGTCAACGGGTTCGACCTTCTGGAAGATCAGCGCTACATCCTGGAACAAATTTTAGCGCTGTGTGACAGCAATAAGGTGGACGCCGTAGTGCTGGCGGGCGATATTTACGACGCCCCCGTGCCCCCCGCCGCCGCCTGCACCCTGCTGGACTGGTTCATGACCCAGCTGGCCGCCCGGCGCATCGCCGTGCTGGCCGTGTCCGGCAACCATGACAGCGCCGAGCGGCTGGACTACGCCGCCGGGCTGCTGGCCAACCAGAACGTATACATCGCCGGGCAGTTCCGGGGCGCACCGCGGCAAATCGTCCTCAACGACCGCTTCGGCCCCGTGGAGTTCACGCTGCTGCCCTTCGTGCGCGCCGCCACCGTGCGCCATTACATGCCCGAGGCCGACCTGCCCGATTACGACAGCGCCGTCGCCGCCGCCCTGTCCGCCTGTGCGCCCAGCGCCGAGCGCCGCGTGCTGGTGGCCCATCAGATGGTAGTGGCCGGGCTTTGCCCGCCCCAGCTTTCCGGCAGCGAGACCGCGCCCCTCACCGTGGGCACCGTGGATTCCGTCGATGCTGCGCACTTTGCCGGGTTCAGCTATACCGCGCTGGGCCACATCCACCGCGCCCAGCGGGTGGGCAGCGACACCGTGCGCTACGCCGGTGCGCCGCTGTGCTACCATCTGGACGAGTGCGGCATGGAGAAATCCGCCACGCTGGTTCGCCTGGGCCGCCGGGGCGTGGACGGCATCGACACGCTGCCCCTGCACCCCCGCCGCGCCATGCGGCATATCGTCGGCCCGCTGGCCAAACTGGTGGAGCATCCCGCCGACACCGGCGATTACATCTGGGCCACCCTGACCGACCCCACGCCCCAGCCCGACGCCATGGCCATGCTGCGCACCGCCTACCCCAACGCCATGCGGCTGGACTACCGCCCCCAGGGAGCCGAGATTTTGCCCGCCGATACTGCGCAATCGGTGCGGGGCAAGCCCTTTGCCTCGCTGTTTGAGGACTTTTTCACCCAGATGAACGGCCGCCCGCTGACCGTGGAGGAAGCCCGTGCCGTGAAAGCCCTGCGAGAGGAGGCCTCCAAATGAAACCCCTGCACCTGACCCTGAACGCCTTTGGCCCCTACGCCGGGCGCACCGACCTGGACCTGTCGGTCTTTGGCGGCAGCGGCCTGTTTCTGATCGGCGGCGACACCGGCGCGGGCAAGACCGCCCTGTTTGACGCCATCACCTTTGCCCTGTACGGCGAGACCACCGGCGAGAACCGCAAAACCACGATGCTGCGCAGTGATTTTGCCGCGCCCGAAGCCGAAACCTACGTGGAGCTGACCTTTACCCACCGGGGCCGCAGCTACACCGTGCGCCGCTGGCCGGACCAGCAGCGGGCCGCCAAGCGTGGCAGCGGCTTTGTGAAAAGCCCCGCCAAGGCGGAACTCATCCGTGAGCCGGACGAGCCGGTGAGCGGTGCCTCCGCCGTGACCGCCGCCATCACCAAGCTGCTGGGCATTGACGCCAGGCAGTTTGCCCAGGTGTCCATGCTGGCGCAGAACGACTTTACCAGGCTGCTCAATGCGCCATCCGCCGACCGCGCCGCCATTCTGCGCCAGATTTTTGACACTGCCGACCACCAGCGTTTAGGCCAGGCCGCCGTGCAGCATGCCCGCGAAGCCGAGGATGCCTGCCGCCGCCTGGATGACACCCTGCTTATGCAGATCGGCAGCCTGATGGGCAGCGGCGCCGACGAGGACACCGCCAGCCAGCTGGAAAAATTGCAGGCCGACCGCGACCCCTACGCCGCCGGTGCGGCCGCCGATCTGGGCAAGAGCCTGCTGGAATTTGACGAGGCCAACGAGAAGCGCCAGCAGAACATCGTGAACGACCTGGACGAGAAGATCGCCCGGGGCGACGCCGGTGTAAAAATTGCCGAGGAACGCGCTGCCCGCCGCCAGAAGCTGGCCGGGCTGATCGAAGAAGAAAAGCGCGCCGCCGAGGTGGAGCGCCAGATCAACGCCATGCTGGCCGAGCTGCAGACCCGCAGCGACGCGCTGAAAAAGACCATCGCCGACACCGAGGCCACCCGCGCCGCCCTGGGCCAGAGCGACGCCGAGCAGCTGAAGATCGAGCACCGTATCGAGCTGGCCGAGGGTCTGACCGCCACCTGCGCCACTCTGCTGCAGGATCTGGACAAAGCCAAAGCTGCCAAGGCCGACGCCGAAGAAAAGCAGCATGCCTATGCCGAAGCCCAGGCCGCTTTGGATGAGTTGGAGACCGCCCACATCGCCATGCAGCGCCAGCTGAACGCCAACCGCGCGGGCCTGCTGGCCCAAGAGCTGGTGGACGGCCGGCCCTGCCCGGTGTGCGGTGCAGTGCATCACCCGCACCCCGCCGCCCTGCCCCAGGACCACGTAACCGAAAAAGCGCTGGAGGATCACGAAAAGACCCTGACTGCCCAGCGCCGCAAAACCGCCGACGCCAGCCGCGCCGCCGGTGACGCTGCCGCCCATGCGGCGGAGTTGCGGGCCACCCTGCTGCGGGAGGCCGATGCCTTTTTTGCCCGCCGGGGCGCCCGGTATGAGGGCAAGCCCGCCGCTGAGCTGACCCCCGACGAACTGTGGGACACCCTGCTGGCCCAGCAGAAGAGCCTGGCCGACGGCCTGGCCGGATTGCAGGCCGACCACAAAAAGTTCAAGCAGCAGGCCGACAAGGCCCGCGCCCTGGCGGACCAGCTGGACAACCTGAACCGCCAACTGGCGGGCCTGGAAAAGCAGACCTTTGCCGCCACCCGCAAGAGCGCCAACGCCAAGGCGGGCCACGCCGCTGCCGCCGCCCGCGTGCAGCAGATGCAGGAGACGATGCCCAAGCGGGAGGACCCCGACACCCTGCCCAAGCTGCAGGCCGCGCTCTCCCGCCTGCGGGCGGACCGTGCCGCCGCCATGGCTGCCCGGGACGCCGCCGTGCACCGCCTGCACACCAACCGCGCCGCGCTGGCCGGGCTGGACAAGACGATGCGCCAGAGCGCTGCCGCCCGGGACAAGCGCGCCATGTGGGACAACCTTTCCAAAACCATCAACGGCAATCTGGCCGGCAAGGTCAAGCTACCCTTTGAACAGTACGTACAGGCGTTCTATTTTGACGGTGTTGTCGAGGCCGCCAACCTGCGCTTTACCCGCATGACCGACGGCCAGTACCGCCTGCTGCGCCGCAAAAGCGAGGCCGTGGGCGGCAAGACCGCCCTGGACCTGGACGTGTTCGACGCTTACACTGGCAAGACCCGCCCCGTGGGTAGCCTGTCCGGCGGCGAAAGCTTTATGGCCGCCCTCTGCCTGGCGCTGGGCATCAGCGATACCATCCAGCAGAACGCGGGCGGCGTGACCATTGAAACGCTGTTTATCGACGAGGGCTTCGGCTCGCTGGACGCCGACGCGCTGGAGAAAGCCGTGGATACGCTGGCCGGGCTGGCGGGCGGCGACAAGCTGATCGGTGTCATCTCCCATGTGGAAGCCTTACAGGACCGCCTGACCCGCCAGGTGCGCGTGACCAAGACCCGCGCCGGCAGCAAGGCCGAGATCGTGGTGGAGTGAGATGGCAGATTCGATTTTACAGCACCAGCTGGAAAAGCTGGCGGCGGACCGCTACCCCCTGCACATGCCGGGGCATAAGCGCCACCTGGCCCCCGCCCCCGGCCTGAGCTGCTATGCCTGGGACATAACCGAGATCGACGGGGCCGACGACCTGCACGAGGCCGACGGCATTTTAGCCGACGCCATGGCCCGCACAGCCGCGCTGTACGGTGCCCGCCGGTGCTGGTATCTGGTGGGCGGCAGCACCGTGGGCCTGCTGGCGGGCATCCGTGCGCTGGCTCCCTTCGGCAGCGAGGTCATCGCGGCCCGCAACTGCCACAAGGCCGTGTACCATGCCATCGAGCTGGGGCGCCTGACTGCCCACTACCTGCCCCCGCCGGTGGATACCGCCTTTGGCGTGTACGGCAGTGTGCCGCCCGCCGCGGTGGAAGCGGCGCTGACCGCCCATCCGCAGGCAAAATGCGTAATTTTGACCAGCCCGACTTACGAGGGCGTTTTGAGCGATATTGCGTCCATTGCCGCCATTTGCCACGCCCACAATGTGCCGCTTTTGGTGGACGAAGCCCACGGGGCACACTACCTGCCCTTTGCCGCCCGGTACGGCTGGCAGGGCGGCGCGGTAGCCGCCGGAGCAGATTTGGTGGTGCAGAGCGCCCACAAAACCCTGCCCAGTCTGACCCAGACGGCCTTTTTGCAGCTGAACGGCGGCCTGGCCGACCCCGACGAGGTGGAGCGGCAGCTGGATGTGTTTGAGACAAGCTCCCCCAGCTACCCGCTGCTGGTCAGCCTGGACGGCTGCACCGACTGGCTGGCCGCCGACGGCCCCGCCGCCTTTGCCCGCTGGCGGGACCGGCTGGAGCGGTTTTCTGCCGCCGTGGCCGATCTGCACAATATAAAAGTCATGTGCTTTGGGCAGGATGCGCTGGCTGACCACCCGGATTTTTTTGCCCATGACAGCGGCAAAATTTTGCTGCAGATCGGGGCCGAGGGCGCGGCGTTTTTGCGGGCCAGCGGCTTTGAGCCGGAGATGGTCTGCGGCCCGAACGTGCTGGCCATGACCAGCCCCTGCGACAACACCCACGCGCTGGACCGCCTGGCCGAGGTGCTGCACCACTGGGATGATTCTCCATCCCGGATCGCCCCTGCACCCCCCGCGCACCTGCTGCCCGCCCCGGGAAACGCCACGTGTACAATTGCCGAAGCCCTGCTGCGGCCTGCGCGGCAAATTCCAATGACGATCGCTGATGCCTGCGGGGAGACAGCGGCGGAGTATATCTGGGCCTACCCCCCGGGTGTGCCGCTGGTAGCCCCGGGCGAGACGATTACCCCGGAGTTTTTGGCGTCCTGCCGCGAGTTGGAGGCTGCCGGGACGAGGTTACACCACAGCAGATGCAAAGATGCAACGTGCATTGCTGTTCTGTAGGGGTCGATGCGAGCATCCGCCCCTACAATGCTACTGTAACCATCCACCATTTTACCCTTGACAATCCATCCATTCCCGTGTACAATAAATATAATTCCAAAATGTATAAAGGGGTGACTGTTTTATGAAGCACATCCAGACTCTCGAGACCCGCGACATGGCTAAGAGCCTGCTGAACGGCGGCTGCGGCGAGTGCCAGACTTCCTGCCAGAGCGCCTGCAAGACCAGCTGCGGCATTGCCAACCAGCCTTGCGAGAAGACCGACAAGTAATTGTATTGCTGGCTTTGATGCCGGGGTGCCAGATATGGCAGCCCGGCATTTTCTATGTACAGCGCGGCCGAAAAACGATGCACGGTGCGGGCATTTTATAGTACCCCTTTTCCCGTACTTTCCCCTCACCTCCCCCATCCCTTATTCTCGACCGCTTTTCTATACACTCTCGCTATTCGATTAAAAAATCTTTTGGTTACTTTTCTTATAAGAAAAGTAACATAACTTAAAGGAGCAGACAATGATTCATCAGTATAAACTCAGCGGCTACAACATTGTTTTGGACGTGTACAGCGGCAGCGTGCACGCCGTAGACGATGTTGCCTACGATGCCATCGCCCTGATCGACCAGGGGTTGACCCGCGAAGCCGCCACCGCCCAGCTGGAGCAGAAATACCGTGACCGCGCCGACGTCACCCCCGCCGACATCAGCGATTGCTTTGACGACATTGAGGAGCTGACCGCTGCCGGGCAGCTGTTTGCCCCCGACGCCTATGCCGACCATGCGTTCGACTTCAAGAACCGCTCCAACGTCGTCAAGGCGCTGTGCCTGCATGTGGCCCACACCTGCAACCTGAACTGCAGTTATTGCTTCGCCGCCCAGGGCAAGTTCCACGGTGAGGCCGGCCTGATGAGCTTTGAGACCGGCAAACGTGCGCTGGATTTCCTGATCGAGCACAGCGGCACCCGCCGCAACCTGGAAGTCGACTTCTTCGGCGGCGAACCGCTGATGAACTTTGAGGTGTGCAAGCAGCTGGTCGCCTATGCCCGCAGCATCGAGAAAGAGCACAACAAAAACTTCCGCTTCACCATGACCACCAACGGCATCGGTATCACCGATGAGGTCATCGACTGGTGCAACAAGGAATGTCACAACGTGGTGCTGTCTCTGGACGGCCGCAAGGAAGTCAACGACCGGTTCCGCGTGGACCTGGCCGGCAACGGCAGCTACGACCGCATCGTGCCCAAGTTCCAAAAACTGGTCAAGGCACGCGGCGGCCAGGGCTACTATATGCGCGGCACCTTCACGCACCACAACGTTGATTTTACCAAGGACCTGTTCCACATGGCCGACGACCTCGGCTTTACCGAGCTGTCCATGGAGCCGGTCGTAGCCGCGCCGGATTCCCCCGAGGCCCTGACCGAGGAGGATCTACCCAGGCTGTTTGACCAGTACGAGCTGCTGGCCAACGACATGCTACGCCGCCAGAAGGCCGGCAAGCCCATCACGTTCTACCATTATATCCTGGACCTGAAGCACGGCCCCTGCATCTACAAGCGCATTTCCGGCTGCGGTTCCGGCACCGAGTACATGGCCGTGACCCCCTGGGGCGACCTGTACCCCTGCCACCAGTTCGTGGGCGACCCCAACTACAAACTGGGCAACGTGTGGGACGGCGTGACCAACACCGCACTGCGGGATGAGTTCAAGCTGTGCAACGTGTATGCCCGCCCGGATTGCAAGGATTGCTGGGCCCGCCTGTACTGCGCAGGCGGCTGCGCGGCCAACGCCCTGCACGCCACCGGCGACATCCACGGCACCTATGAGTACGGATGCAAGGTGTTCCGCAAGCGCATGGAGTGCGCCCTGATGATGCAGGTCGCCCAGCGCCTGGACCCTGAACTTGCCAAGAACGCCGTGAAATTTGAGAGCGACTGCGACGGCTGCGGTGAGGGAAATGACGGGGCCTGCGAGAAGTAATGTCGCTTTCTTGAAAGAAAGTGACGCAAAGAACTTTAAATAAAATCACACATACGTGTGATTTTGGGGAAAAACATTTATATATCCTGCCCTTAATGGCTCCCCTTGAGGGGATCCTTTCGGTATAGAACACCTCTACAAGTATATTTTCAACAATCTAACCGATTCTTGAGGTATCACTATGAAATACGATTTTACCACTGTGTACGACCGCCGCGGGATGGATGCGCTGGCGGTGGATGCCCTGGGCCAGCCGGGCGGCTTTGCGCCGGGCAAGCCTAAGGACGGCTTTTCCGTCATCCCCATGTGGGTCGCGGACATGAACTTTGCCTGCGACTTCATCACCCGGCATTTCCCGGGTGTGCAGGTTGCCAAACCTGAGGGCACCTACATGCTGTTTTTGGACTGCACCGACTGGTGCGCTGCCCATAACAAAACGCTGGAGGACGTGCTGCACGCCGGCTGGGATGTGGGCGTGGCCTGGCAGGACGGCCGGATGTTCCACCACCCCTGCGCCATCCGCATGAATCTGGCCCTGCCCCGCGCCCTGGTGGAGGAAGCTTTCAACCGCCTGAGCGCCTACGTATTTGTGTGAGACTATGGAAAATCGTGAACGTCTTGGCAGCCGCTTAGGCTTTATCATGCTGTCGGCCGGGTGTGCCATCGGCTGCGGCAATGTGTGGAAGTTTCCCTGGATGTGCGGGCGCAACGGCGGCGGCAGCTTTATGCTGCTGTACATCCTCTGCCTGCTGGTGCTGGGCCTGCCCGTTATGGTGATGGAGTTTGCCGTGGGCCGCGCCGCCCAGGCCAGCCCCATCTATATGTACCAGCGCCTGGAAAAGCCCGGCCACAAGTGGGGCGTGTTCGGCGTGTTCAGCCTCATCGGCAACATTGCGCTGATGGCCTTTTACACGGTGGTCACAGGGTGGATCTTCTACTATTTTGTAAAATTCCTCACCGGCAGCAACGCCGATTTCGGCTTTGCCCAGATGATCGCCGACCCAAAGGTCAACGTAACCTATCTTTTTATCACAGTGCTGGTGGCATTTTTGATTTTAAGCTGCAACCTGCAGGGCGGGCTGGAGCGGGTGACCAAGGGCATGATGATTGCCCTGCTGGTGCTGATGCTGGTGCTGGCGGTCCACAGCCTGACCTTTTCCGGTGCGGCCGAGGGGCTGCGCTTTTACCTGGTGCCGGACTTTTCTGCTATCGACGGCTCGGTAGTGGTAGCCGCCATGAACCAGGCGTTTTTCTCGCTGTCCGTCGGCATGGGCGGCATGGCCATCTTCGGCAGTTACATCGGCAAAGACCACAGCCTGATGGGCGAATCGCTGCATGTCATCTTTCTGGACACCTTTGTAGCAGTGCTGGCAGGCATCATCATCTTCCCGGCCTGCTTCACCTACGATCTGGAAGTCACTGCCGGGCCAAGCCTGCTGTTTGACACGATGGCCAGTGTTTTTACCCACATACCGGGCGGGCGCTGGTGGGGCGCACTGTTCTTTCTGTTTATGGTATTTGCGGCGCTTTCCACTGTGCTGGGCGTCTGCGAGAATATTTTAGCCATGATCCGGGAGCTGACCGGCTGGTCCCGCCCCAAGGGCTGCGCCGTCTGCGGCGTGGGTATTTTTGCCCTGGCGCTGACGACAGCCCTGGGCTACAGCGTGCTGCACTTCCAGCCTTTCGCCCCCGGCACCGCCTGGCTGGACTTTTGGGATTTTGTTGTATCCAACAATGTGCTGCCGCTGGGCAGCCTGGTACTGGCATTGTTCTGCTGCAACCGTTTTGGTTGGGGATGGGACAATTTTGTTGCCGAAGCCAACACCGGCAAGGGCCTGAAAGTGCGCCCCTGGATGAAGCCCATCTTCCGCTATTTTGTACCTGCGGCGATCCTGTTCATCTATCTGTATGGGATGTTCACCTTTACCTGGCGGTAAAAACAGGGCAAATTGGCGCCGAATTTGCGGGGTCAGAATTATGGTTTACCGCACCTGCGCAGAACACAATTCAGCACATTTTGAAATTTAAATCGCATTTTCCTGTTACTGTATAACAAATCAAGCTACAATAAAATTTAAAAACAGCGAACCTGCGCGTTTTATGTTCCTTCTGTTGTTGAGAGAACACATTTAGCACAGTTTTCGCTGTTTTTTGTTTTTTATGGGCATATCACCCACTAGATGTGGTAGTTATGGCACAAAAAAGTAAGGCTGAACAAAAGCATATAAACAAAAAGGACGCGCCTTTTTACGGGCGCGTCCTTGCGTGTTTTTTAAGTGCTACCTGGGTTATTTGGCGGTCTTGTAGCCGTCGGGGTTGTGGCTCTGCCAGTTCCAGCTGTGGGCGCACATCTCCTCGATGCCGTACTGGGCCTCCCAGCCCAGCTCACGCTTGGCCTTGCTGGGATCACACCAGCACTCGGCAATGTCGCCGGGGCGGCGCGGGTCGATGACGTAGGGGAGCTCCTTGCCGCAGGCCTTGCTGAAGGCATGGATGACGTCCAGCACGCTGTAGCCGTGGCCGGTGCCCAGGTTGCAGATGAACAGGCCGGGCTTTTCCTCCAGCTTCTTGATGGCTGCCACATGGCCGCGGGCCAGGTCGACAACGTGGATGTAGTCACGCACGCCGGTGCCATCCGGGGTGGGATAATCGTTGCCAAAGACGTGGACCTTCTCCAGCTTGCCGACGGCCACCTTGGCAATGTAGGGCACCAGGTTGTTGGGGATGCCGTTGGGGTCCTCGCCGATGAGGCCCGACGGATGGGCGCCGATGGGGTTAAAGTAGCGCAGCAGCGCAACATTCAGCTCGGGGTCAGCCTTGCAGCAGTCGGTCAGGATGCGCTCGGTAAAGACCTTAGTGGTGCCGTAGGGGTTGGTGGTGCCGCCCACGGGGAAATCCTCGCGGATGGGCACGCTGGCGGGGTCTCCGTAGACGGTGGCGGAGGAGGAGAAGATGATGTTATGGCAGTTGTGGCGACGCATAACATCCAGAATATTCAGCGTGCAGGCCAGGTTGTTGGAATAGTACTCGATGGGCTTGGAGACGCTCTCGCCCACTGCCTTGTAAGCAGCAAACTGGATGACGCAGTCGATGTCCTCGTTCTCGGCGAAGATCTTTTCGACGGCGGCCTTGTCGGTCATGTCGGCCTCGACAAAGCGGAAGTCCTTGCCGGCGATCTTTTTCACGCGGGCCAGGGCCTCGGGGCAGGAGTTGTAGTAGTTATCGGCCACGACGATATCATACCCGGCGGCCAGAAGTTCCACGCAGGTGTGGCTGCCGATGTAACCGGCGCCACCGCTTACCAAAATTGCCATAACGATCGTCTCCTTATCACTTATGTTAGTGGGCAGTTCCGCATAATCGTAGCACCGCTCCGGCGGCTGCGGCGCACCATCTGCGGCGCAAAAATGCTCGGTAATACACAAAGTATTACCTGCGCTTTTTGCTTAGCAGCTGGCACGCCTCGCTCGCCGTATCGGCACTCCGAATTATGCGTCGCTGCCCATCTTGTTGCTTTTATGCGGGGCATGTTCCCCGCTTGTTACCCCTATTTTACTTTTTTGGCGGTGTTTCTGCAATAGAGGTTTTCGATTCGTCTTTGTCTTTTTGTTGCCTGTTTAGGCGGCGGGCCGGCAAACCCTGCTGCAGGCGGCGGTAGGCGCTGGGGGTGTTGCCGGTGGCCTCCTTGAATTTTTGGCTGAAGTAGGCCCCGCTGCGGTAGCCCATGCGCTCGGCCACCTCGCCGGGGGTATCGCCCCGGGCCAGCAGCTGAGCGGCGTAGTCCAGCCGCATGGCGGAGAATTCCTCCATAGCCGTATGCCGCAGCCGGGTGCGGAAGGCCGCCTGCAATTGCGGCCTGGTGCAGCCGATGGCCTCGCACACCTCGTCCACCCGCAGCTCCCGCTCCAGGTTTTTGGCAAAGTAGGTGCGGGCAGCGTCCACCAGGGCGGTCTGGCGGCGCTCCCGCCGCAGGCGCACGCCGGGCTTGCGGGCACGCTTGTACCGCCGGGCCAGCAAGATCAGCAGGTTTTCCAAATGGATGGTCAGCTGCTGCTGGGCTCCGTAGGGCTGTTCTTCTTTGGGGACCGTGGCCTGGCCCAGGGTGTCGGGTGGCTCAAAATATTCCGTTACAGCGTCCATCAACCAGTTTAAATCATGCTGTTCCTGGGGTTCGGCATGGAAAACGGCACCGCGAAAGCGGTCCATCCCGGCCTGGGTACACAAAAAATCCAGGCGCAGCACATCGGGCGGCACCTCGCCCACCGGGCGCATGCCAAAGGTCTCTGCCGGCTGGTGGAACAAAAGCCCGCCGGCCCGCAGCAGCACGCGGCGGTCGTCGCAGCGTTCCTCAATGGTGCCGCTGCGCACGTAGACCAGCTGCCAGGCGTCGGTCCGGGCGGCGGGGATCACATCCTCGGGGCGGCGCTCTGCCGCCCAACCGGCGGTCACGCCGTCCACCCGCAGCGGAAAATCCTCGTTCGGCAAGGTGTGCGCCCCCTTTCACTGCTTACACCGCCACGGCGCCGGGCCATGCCTGGGCGCTGTCGGGTTCATCCCCGACTTCGCCCCCACCGTCAGCATCGTTCCCGGTATCGGGTGTGCTGCCGCTGTCGGCCGGGTAGCGGAACACTCCCGGCGTTATGTTGGCCAACTTGGGGAACTGCTCCAGTTCGGGGCAGGTGTCGGTCAGGCCCAGGCAGTAGGCGGTCAGCGGGCTGATGGCCTTATGCACGCTGTCAAAGCTGCTGGTGCCGTCGTCATTGTAGGTGCTGTTCATGATCTCGTCGGGGTAAGTCTCCTCGACGTAGGCAATAAGCGCATCGTCCACAAAGTCATCGCTGCTGCCCTCGTACAGGTCCGGCGCGCCGAATAAATGCAAAATTTCGTGGGCATAGGTCGCCGGGGATTCGCTCTCGCCCTCCCCCGCATAGACATCGTATCGGTAGAGGCAGCTGTACTCGTGGTAAAAATTGCTGCCGTCGTCGGCGTAGTGGACCATCGTAAAGGACGCCCCGCTGACCGGCAGGAAATACAGAAACGCCACCCGGTCGGTGCCGTAGGTCTTTTGCAGCGCGGCGGTATCCAACGTGGCGCTGACGGCGTCCAGCTCGGTCAGCAGCGCGTCGCTCTCCTCGGAGCTCCGCCCGCCGCGGATGGCCGATTTGGGCGTGTAGGTGCGGCACAGCGGGCTGTTGACGGTGCCGTCGTCATAGTACAATTGCAACGTCCGGCCGTAGGTTTCGGCCTGTTCGTTCAGCCATTGCACGGCGGTGGCCAGGTATTGGCGTGTCTCGGCCTTGGCATCCTCGGTCCAGACACGACCGCCGGCGGCATCGTTTAAGTAAACGCTGACCAGCACGGTCGGCTCAGTCAGCAGCCCGGCGCTGCCGTACACCATCTGGCGGCGGCTCAAGCCGGAATCCGGCTGGGGCATGGCCGTGGGGGCCGGGGTCGGCGCGGGCATCTGCTGGGTCTGGGGGATGTTGGTCGTGATCTGCCACCGCACATAGGGCACACAGCCCGTCAGCAACAGCACGGCCAGCAGCAGTGCAGCAAGTTTTGTACGCATCACAGCTCCAGTACGGGCTTGCCGTCCTTAGCCGTCAGCGTGACGGCGGCGGGCTGGCTGCCCAGGCGGCCGTCCACCAGTGCCTCGGAGATGGGGTCCTCCACTGCCTTGCGGATGGTGCGGCGCAGCTCGCGGGCGCCATAGCGGGTGGTGCTTTCGGCCACGATGGCGGCCAGCGCCTCAGGCGTGGTGTTCAGCGTGATGCTGTGGGCGGCCAGGCCGGGCTTGTATTCATCCAGCATCAGCTGGGCGATGCGCTCCAGGTCGGACCCGGACAGCGGGCGGAAGGTGATGACCTCGTCCACGCGGCCCAGGAACTCGGGGCGCAGGAACTCCTGCAAAGCCTTCATGCACTTGTCGGCGCTGGCGGTCTCAGTGCGCTTGCCAAAGCCGGTAGCACCGCTCTGATCGGTGGAGCCAGCGTTGGAGGTCATGCAGATGACCGTGTTGGAGAAATCCACCACGCGGCCCTGGGCGTCGTTGATCTTGCCCTCGTCCAAAATCTGCAGCAGGATATTCATGACGTCAGGATGTGCTTTTTCAATTTCATCAAACAGCACAACGCTGTAGGGGTGGCGGCGGACCTTCTCGGTCAGCTGGCCAGCCTCATCGTATCCCACATAGCCCGGGGGCGAACCGATGAGGCGGGACACCGCGTACTTCTCCATATACTCGCTCATGTCGATGGAGATGAGCGGGTCGACGGTATCGAACAGCTGGTTGGCCAGCTGCTTGACCAGCTCGGTCTTGCCGACGCCGGTGGGGCCGACGAAGATGAAGCTGGCGGGGCGGTGGCGGCCGGACAGGTCAGCCCGGGCGCGCTTGATGGCGCCGGCCACGGCGTGTACGGCCTGATCCTGGCCGATGATATGCTCTTTCAGGGCTTCTTCCAGGCCCTGCAGGCGGCCGTACTCGGTCTCTTTAATTTTGACGGCGGGGATACCGGTCCACAGCTCGATGACCTGGGCCACATCGTCCATCGTGACCTCAATTTCGGCCACCTTCAGCTGCAAGGCGGGCAATTTTTGGCGCTGCTGGGCCAGCTCCGTCTTAACCGAAGCCAGGGCCTCGTAGTCGATGGCGGCATCCTGGCCGTTCTCCGGCTCGGGGTTCTCCAGCTCATGCTCGCGGCTTTCCAGCTCGGCTACACTGCGCTGGGTCTCCACCAACTCGGTAATTTCGGGGTGGCGCAGGTTGCAGCAGGCGCAGGCCTCGTCCAGCAGGTCGATGGCCTTATCGGGCAGGAAGCGGTCGGTGATGTACCGCTCCGACAGTTTGACCACGTTGGTGACCACGGGGTCCGGCACGCGGACGCCGTGGTGCTTTTCGTAGTAGATGCGGATGCCTTTCAGCACCTCGATGGTATCGGAGATGGAAGGCTCCTCGACTTTAACGGGTTGGAAACGGCGCTCCAGCGCAGTATCTTTCTCGATATACTTGCGGTACTCGGCAAAAGTGGTCGCACCGATGACCTGCACCTGCCCGCGGGAGAGGGCGGGCTTCATGATGTTGGCAGCGTTCATGGCGCCGTCAGAATCGCCCGCGCCCACGATGGAATGGATTTCATCGATGAACAGGATTATGTTGCCGGCGGCCTTGACCTCGCTGATAAGGCCCTTGACCCGCTGCTCGAACTGACCACGGAACTGGGTGCCCGCAATGAGGGCGGTCATATCCAGCAGGAAGATCTCCTTGTCCCGCAGGCGGGCGGGCACCTGGCCCTCGGCAATGCGCTGGGCGATGCCCTCGGCGATGGCAGTCTTGCCGACACCGGCCTCACCGATCAGGCAGGGGTTGTTCTTCTGGCGGCGGCACAAAATCTGGATGGTGCGGTAAATTTCGCGGTCGCGGCCAATGATGCGGTCCACCTTGCCGTCCCGGGCCTTCTGGGTCAGGTTCTCACAGTAGGTATCCAGGAACTTGCGCTTGGGGGCTTTGTCCTTTTTACCGTTTTTGCCTTTGGCCTTGTCGTCGCCGCTCTGGCGGGCTGCACCAAAGCCAAACGGGAACACCGGCGAACCGCCGGGCACAAAATCGTCCTGACTGTCGCCCTCCTCGGGGGCGTCCTCACCTGCTGCGGTGGGCAGCATACCGGACTCGGCAGCCTCCTGCAGGAAGCTGCTCATGCGTTCTTCCATGTTCTCCAGATCCTGATCGGACATGCCGAACTGTTTCATCAGATCATCCACGGGTTGGATGTGCATCTCGCGGGCGCAGGTCAGGCAGTAGCCCTCCTGCACCGGCTTGCCGTTGTCCATCCGCTGGATGAACACCACGGCCGTGCGTTTTTTGCAGCGTACACAAACCATAATTTCTTCACCTCTATAGAAAACGCCCGGTATAGGCGCATAGTCTTGCAAATATTATGAAACGAAATGGGCTGTTTTGCAAGTTTTCGGGCGGAATGTTCAGAATTTATTCATTACATGCCCATCAAACAAAGGGGTTGATGCTGCCGAAAATGCCGTAGCCCACGCTTTGGCTGAGTATGTAGCCGTTCAGCCAGGAGAGCTTGCCCCCGGTAACGCCCACCAAAAACCACAGCGCCAGCGCCAGCAGCCAGCAATCCACCGCGCCGTTGGCCAGGCCCAGCACCAGACCCAGCAGGCGATTGACGCTGCCCAGCAGCGGCACACCGTTGAACCAGCGCAGCGCGCCCACCAGCAGGCGGAACACCCACCGCACCAGTACGCAGAGCACCACAAACAGCAGCACCTGCACAAAGGGCAGGATCAACGGCTGCAAAGCCTCGGCGATCTTGGCAGGCACGTCGCTGCCCGCATCGTTCAGCAGGTTCAGCAGGCTTTGCTGCATGGATTCCGGCAAAAAGCTGATGCCTTGCAAAGCCTCGGCAATGTTGCCGTTGGATTCACGCAGGGCCAGCTCTACCCGGTTGGCCACCGAAGCGCTTAAAAACTTTTCGTAGATCTGCGGGGCGGCGGTCTGGCTGGCCCAGACGGCGATGCCGACGCCAAACACAGCACCGATCAGCTCAGCCAAACTGGCCAGGAAGCCCTTGTGCCAGCTGCACACAGCCACCACGGCAAACACGATGAGAAAGAGAAGGTCATAAACCAGAGAAATGTTTTGCTGCATAGGAGATTTCGGGTCCTTTCGTATCAGGAATCATTTGTGTTATTGGCATTATCCGGCGGGGTCAGCACCTCGGCGCGGCTGCCGGTAAACACCAGCAGTTCCGAGGCTTTGAGCACCTGGATGGGCCGGGCGGAGAAGTTATCCTGCACCCAGTTCTGCACGCCGTCAAAGCCGTAGCACTCGACAGCGTTGGGACACAGCAGGTAGACCGACATGTCCGTGGCTTTGATGCCGTAGGCCTGGCGGGCGGGGATCTCGGCCAGAGGGGTCAGGTCGTTGTCCAGCGTGACCAGGCTGTTGCCGCCGCGGATGTTTAGCAGCAGGGCGGTCTGGCGCTGGCCGGGCGCAGCACTTTGCAGCGTAGCACCGCCGAAATCATAGCGGGCGGTCTCGGTGGCCGTGCGGGGGTCCAGCACCGCGATGTAGGTATCGAACACCGCCACCACCCGGCTCTCGCTTTGCCAATCCAGCGAGAGGAGCATGCTGCCCTGGCTGGCGGTGTAGGCCGGACCTTCGGAGTTGGAGGAGGTACTCATAAAATACACCTTGCACCCCAGCTGGCCCTGCCGCGCCGCCAGCGTACCGGCGGCGAACTGGCGGTTATCCGGCGAGAAAGCTACGGCAATGGGGGTCCCCTCGTTCTGGGTCATCTCCCAGCTGTAGGTCTGGCGGAAAGAGGGGTCAAAAATTTGCAGCTGCGCGGCATACCGGCCCGACTCGGTGACAACGGCCAGCGTGTTATTGTTGGACATGGCACAGAGCAGGATGCTGTTATCAAAGGTTTTGGTGTACAGCGCCTTGGTGCGGCTGGAGACCTGCAGGTCGCTGCCCGCGCGGTTGTACACCACAAAGTGGGTGCCGCCCACGGCCATAACGGGCCGGGCATATCCGGGCTGAAAGCTGCGTACCTTAGCCCCGTAGGCCGAGTAGACGACCACGTCTTCGCTGTCCAGCTCCACAAAGCCGCCCGCCAGTTCGGCAATTTGGATCGGCTCACTGATGCCGGTATTGACCGGCCAGCCGCCGTCGCTGCGGTTGAAGTAGAGGGACAGGCTGTCCGCCGCATCGCCCAGCAGAGCGATGGACGCCGACATGGCACCGGTAAACACAAAGACGGCCGCTGCAATGCACAGGATCAGCACCGCCAGAACGGTATAGTGGCGGCGCTGACGCTGCTGGATCAGCGGCGTGAAGGACTTCACGTTGTCGGGTTGTTTTTCCGGCGTTGGGGGCGGGGTGGTACCGCGGCTGCGGCGCACCGGCTGGGGGGTGCGCAGGCCGATGTCCCCGCTGGTACCGGGGATGGGATAGGTGGAGGTATGCCCCCGCTCCCGCGCCAGCATCCGCTGGCGGCGCGCCTGGCGTTCCTTATCCGCTTTGCTCATGAGTGGGGGTCACCTTCTTTCGCTTATGATTTGGTCAGTTCCGAGTACGCCACATCCTCCAAAAACAGGCCTTTGGCGGGCAGGGTCTGCCCAGCCCGGCGGCGGTCGCGGCTGGCCAGCAGGGCGGGGATACTCTCCGGCGTGCGCTTGTGCAGGCCTGCTTCCACCAGTGTCCCGGCCAGAATACGCACCATGTTATACAGGTACCCATCCGCCGTGACGGTGATGGTCACCCTGTCCCCTGCCCGCTCCACAGTGCAGCGGGTAATGGTCCGCACTGTGTCACCATGGGCGGCCACGCTGGAGCCTGACGCACACAGCGCCAAAAAGTCGTGCGTGCCGACGAACCGTTCCGCCGCCGCCTGCATGGCGGCTACGTCCAGTTCCGGGCCGATCCGGCAGCAGGTATCAAAGGTAAAGGGGTCATCCACCCGGGCATTTAAAATATAGTAGCGGTAGGTCTTGGCGTGGGCGGCGTAGCG
>ERZ773210.2051-NODE-2051-length-17696-cov-10.637606_pt1 | contig 17696 bp, 20 predicted proteins | sample MGYA00580528_ERZ773210 | MGnify/ENA primary metagenome ERZ773210 (study PRJEB29015, sample SAMEA2737769) | human gut metagenome | biome: human gut; feature: human-associated habitat; material: faeces | place: China | collected 2012 ...
GTGCTTTTGCCGTTACGCACCACGCCTTCAGTAGCGGAGCAGGAAGGACATCTGATGGAAATGGAAGCCACCCGCACAGCGCGCTGGGATATCACTCCCCGAGGGAATACCGGCAGCGGACATCGTTAACTTAAGATACAAAAGCTGTTCGGAGATGGAGGGTCAAGATCAGGGTGACCTGCGCCATGATGTTATCCGAGCCCTGTTTCCTAATCACTACACCGGTATTTGATTACCCAGGTCAACTTCAGGCTGTTACAGGGACGGCAACCGTGTCAGCACATCCTTGAGATAGGCATACGGATCGTGCCCATTATTACGGGCCGACTGGATCAAACTCATGATCGCAGCAGCGCGCTTGAGTATGCGAACCCACGCCGAGCATTTGAGAAGGCAACGGGATGAACGCTGGCTGGATAGCCGTGGTTTTCTGGGTAGGCAGCCGAATCCATTTGTGATCGAGGTTGGCATTGAGGCTGTAGCCCAAGGCGATGTTTGCGATGGAGGCACCGGGTTCAGAACACTCCTGAATGACCTGAGCCTTGAAAGATTTGCTGTAGGTACGGCGCTGAGGGCGCATGGAAAATCCGCTTGATGGGCCATGGCCTTCGGCGGCGGTGTCGGGAAGGTGTGTTGGCCGGACGGATACTGTTGAACTACGTTGTCTGGGGCAACGGAAGTGTTTCGGCCCGACTCTGGAACACGATCCGCAGCGACGACTGGGCAATTCCGCACGTTAGCCTGAGCAGCCTCGGGGAAATCGTCGTCTGGGCGCGCCCAGACGAGTTTCCGTCAAGGAACATGCAGACGAGCAAGGGGCTGCGGGCACTCGGCTACAACGTGAGGATCGGTGTTTGATCGAGGCGCCTGTGGTACACGCAGGCTGACGAGCCAGGCGCTGTCCATTGCCTGATCAGACCGCCCCGCTGCGCCTTGCCTGAGCAGTTGACCTGCATCAATGGGGCGGGAGAACGCTGTACATTGACTCTTGAAGGCTGTCATGGTAAGCGTAATATCTTACAAAGTATTACAAGGATTTCCTTGGCCGGAACCGCAAAGCGACGCGATTGGAGAGGGTGAGATGAAAGCGCACCTACAGGGATGAAAGCGCACCTACAGGTGATTTTCACGCTCGATGAATTGGCTGCGTACTTGAAAGTCGGCAAGCGGACGCTTTATCGGCTCGCCGCGCACGGGGAAATTCCGGCTTTCAAGGTGGGCGGGACGTGGCGGTTTCCTCAAAGTGAAATCGATCAGTGGATCAATGATCAGACCCGAGCCGCAGCAAAGAAGGAGGTGATGCGCAAGCGTGAACAGCAGAAGTCATCCGAGCAGCCCGTGTCGCCTGGGCGCACTGCCCGTCACAGCAGGCAAAGGGCTTGAGTAACTCGTTTTCCAATTTTTCTGGAGGTATGACATGGACATCGATTTCAAGAAGTTGGCTCCCTGGAACTGGTTCAAGAACGAGCAGCAAGAGCAGCAGACCGTCTCTTCCCTGCCGGTGCAGCGCAATGACCTGCCAGCGGCGAGCGGGCCAGTCAGCCCGATCCTGCAACTGCATCGGGAAATCGACCGGCTGTTCGATGACGCATTCCGGGGCTTCGGTTTTCCGGCGTTGAACATGCCGCAGTGGCCATCCGATTGGTCGGGCATGCTGAAGCCGGCCCTGGACATCCAGGAAACCGACAAGCAGTACAAGATTGCCCTGGAAGTGCCCGGTGTCGAGGAGAAGGACATCCAGATCACTCTCGACAACGACGTGCTGATGGTGCGTGGCGAGAAGCGCCAGGAACAGGAGAAGAAGGAAGGTGGCTTCCACCGTGTGGAGCGCTCCTACGGCAGCTTTCAGCGTGCCTTGAACCTGCCTGACGACGCCAACCAGGATTCGATCAAAGCATCGTTCAAGAACGGGGTGCTCACGGTCACGATCGACAAGCGCGAGGTCAGCGCGCCGAAGCAGGGACGCTCGATCCCGATCAACGGCTGACGTCGCCGGCTCGTTCGTCACAAGAAAAACCCGGCACGAGACGAGGAGTCGCGGTTCGCGATGCCTCGTCGCCTCAACCTTGTCAACCTTCTCAGGAGCATCAGCATGGCCAGAAAACAATGCCAGGTCTGCGGCCAACCCGCCACCGTGCGGGTGGAAGCCAATCTCAACGGTCGTAACAGCACCATGCTGTTGTGCGACGACCATTACCGGCAATTAGTGCGCCAGCAAAAGCGCACCGTTTCGCCGCTGGAAGCCTTGTTCGGCTCGCGCAGCGGCCTGTTCGAGGACTTCCTCGGCAGTGACTTCTTCCGCATCGGCGACGACGCGACGCCAGTTGCCGCCGATACCGATGACGTGGTCGATGCCTCGTTTGGCGAGCCCGCCACCGCAGGTTCGGGTGCGCCGCGCCGTCGCGGCAGTGGGCTGGCCAGCCGCATCAGCGAACAGTCGGAAGCCTTGCTGCAGGAGGCCGCCAAACACGCTGCCGAATTTGGCCGCTCCGAGGTGGATACCGAACATCTGCTGCTGGCGCTGGCCGACAGCGACGTGGTCAAGACCATCCTGGGTCAGTTCAAGATCAAGGTCGATGACCTCAAGCGGCAGATCGAGTCTGAGGCCAAGCGCGGGGACAAGCCCTTCGAGGGCGAGATCGGCGTGTCGCCGCGCGTGAAGGATGCGCTCAGCCGCGCCTTCGTGGCCTCCAATGAACTCGGCCATTCTTATGTCGGTCCAGAGCATTTCCTGATCGGTCTGGCCGAGGAAGGCGAAGGGCTGGCCGCCAACCTGCTGCGCCGCTACGGCCTGACGCCGCAGGCGCTGCGCCAACAGGTCAGCAAGGTGGTCGGCAAGGGCGCCGAGGATGGCCGCGCTGAGACGCCGACCAACACGCCAGAACTCGACAAGTACTCGCGCGACCTGACCAAGATGGCGCGCGACGGCAAGCTCGACCCGGTGATCGGCCGCGCGCAGGAGATCGAAACCACCATCGAGGTGCTGGCCCGGCGCAAGAAGAACAACCCGGTGCTGATCGGCGAGCCGGGTGTGGGCAAGACCGCCATCGTCGAAGGGCTGGCGCAGCGCATGGTGGCGGGTGAAGTGCCCGAGACCTTGCGCGACAAGCGCCTGGTGGAACTCAACATCAACGCCATGGTGGCCGGCGCCAAATATCGCGGCGAGTTCGAGGAGCGCGTGCAGAAGGTGCTGAAGGAGGTGACCGAGCACCAGGGCGAGCTGATTTTGTTCATCGACGAGGTGCACACCATCGTCGGTGCCGGCCAGGGCGGTGGCGAAGGCGGGCTGGACGTGGCCAACGTGTTCAAACCGATGATGGCGCGCGGTGAACTCAACCTGATCGGCGCCACGACGCTGAACGAGTACCAGAAATACATCGAGAAGGATGCCGCACTGGAGCGGCGCTTCCAGCCGGTGACGGTGCCCGAGCCGACGGTGGCCCAGGCCATCATGATTCTGCGCGGCCTGCGCGACACCTTCGAGGCGCACCACAAGGTCAGCATCTCCGAGGACGCGATCATCGCGGCGGCCGAGTTGTCCGACCGCTACATCACGGCGCGCTTCCTGCCGGACAAGGCGATCGACCTGCTCGACCAGGCGGCCGCGCGCGTGAAGCTGTCGGCCACGGCCCGGCCGGTGGCCGTGCAGGAGCTGGAGTCCGAACTGCACCAGCTGCGGCGTGAACAGGATTACGTGGCCGCGCGCAAGCAGTACGACCAGGCCGCCGAGCTCGGGAAGCGCATCGAAGCCAAGGAGGCCGAGCTCAAGAAGCTCGTCGAGGACTGGGAGCGGGAGCGGGCCTCCGGCAGTGCCGAGGTCAAGGCGGAACACGTGGCGCAGATCGTCTCGCGCCTGACCGGCATCCCGGTCAACGAGTTGACGGTGGAAGAGCGCGAAAAGCTGCTGCACTTGGAACAACGGCTGCACGAGCGCCTGGTGGGACAAGACGAGGCGGTCCGTGCCGTGGCCGATGCCGTGCGGCTGTCCCGCGCCGGCCTGCGTGAAGGCAGCAAACCGGTGGCTACCTTCCTGTTTCTGGGCCCGACCGGGGTGGGCAAGACCGAGCTCGCCAAGGCATTGGCCGAATCGATCTACGGCGATGAGCACGCCCTGTTGCGCATCGACATGTCGGAATATGGCGAACGCCATACCGTGGCGCGATTGGTGGGCGCGCCTCCGGGCTATGTCGGTTACGACGAAGGCGGTCAGCTCACCGAGAAGGTGCGGCGCAAGCCCTACAGCGTGCTGCTGCTCGACGAGATCGAGAAGGCACACCCTGACGTCTACAACATCCTGCTGCAAGTGTTCGACGACGGTCGCCTCACCGACGGCAAGGGCCGGGTGGTGGATTTCACCAACACCATCATCATCGCCACGTCCAACCTGGGTTCGGACATCATCCAGCGACGGCTGAAGGCGCGTGAGGCGGCTGGCGAGGAGTACGAAAAGACCAAGGCCGAGGTCATGGACGTGCTGCGCGGCCACTTCCGGCCCGAGTTCCTCAACCGCATCGACGAGATCATCGTCTTCCATGCGCTGGGCAAGGAGGAGATCCGCCACATCGTCGGCCTGCAGCTCGATCGCGTGGCGCGCAGCGCCGCCAGCCAGGGCGTGACGCTCACTTTCGATCAGACGCTGATCGACCATTTCGCGGAAGAAGGCTACAAGCCCGAGTTCGGTGCGCGTGAACTCAAGCGCCTGATCCGCAGCGAGCTGGAAACTGCGCTGGCGCGCGAGATGCTCGGCGGCGGTATCGGCAAGGGCGATCACGCCAGCGCACGCTGGGACGACAAGGCCGAACGCGTGGTGTTCGAACGCAAAGAGCCACCGCAGACCCCGGCCGAGCCGGAGCAGCCGGATGTCGCGAAGGCGACCGAGACGCCGCACGGCGACGCTGGCAAAGACTCGAGCAAGAAGAAGTCGGCGAGCGACGCATCTTGATGGCGGGCGAGGCTGCCGTGTCCGACCCCATCGGCCTGGCACTGGCATGGGCAGCCTCCCTGGCCTCGATCGCGGTGGCGGTCGTGGCCGCAGGTCACGCGGGCGTCTACAAGCGTGATGAGCAGTCGGCCACGCCGTGGGGACTGCTCATCAGCGGCGGCACTGCCCTCCCGCTCGCTGGCCATCCGTTTGCGTGACGGTGCGGCCCGTCTGTTCACCTGATCCTCTGGCAACTCGACTTTCGAGGAACACGGTCCATGGAAAAAAAGAATCAATGGAATACCGGCTACTGGATCGTTGCCCTCCTGCTGTTGCTGAGTTTGCAGAGCTACTGGCAGACGGCGAAAACCGTCGAGCCGGTGCCCTACAGCGAGTTCGAGAAGGCGCTGGACGAGGGGCGCGTGGCCGAAGTGCTGGTGTCGGATCGTACGGTGACCGGGCGCCTGAAGTCGCCGGACAGCCGGGGCAAGACGACGATCGTGGCAACGAGGGTCGAACCCGATCTTGCCGATCGCCTGTCGAAGTACGACGTACCCTATGCCCGCGTGTTGGAGAGCACCTGGCTGAGCGATGTGCTGTCGTGGATCCTGCCAGCGGTATCCTTCTTTGGCGTCTGGTTCTTCCTGTTCCGCCGCTTCGCCGAGAAGCAGGGCATGGGCGGGTTTCTCAACATCGGTAAGAGCCGCGCCAAGGTGTTCGTGGAAAAGAACACCGGTGTGACGTTCGCCGATGTGGCGGGGGGGGGATGAGGCCAAGGCGGAGCTGGTCGCGATCGTCGATTTCCTGAAGAATCCGCAGGACTATGGCCGTCTCGGGGCGCGCATTCCCAAGGGCGTGTTGCTGGTCGGCCCACCGGGCACCGGCAAGACATTGCTGGCCAAGGCTGTTGCCGGGTGGCCGAATCGACCCAGGCGCGCATCGATCAGGCTATCCGCGACATCGTGATGGGCGTGTTCGAGCGCGCCTACCGGATTCTCGACATCAACCGCGCGGTGCTGGAGCGCTGTGCGCGCGAGCTGCTGGCGCGGGAAACGCTCGACGAAAGCGATATCCGTCAATTGACTCAAGGACTTGTTCGGAACTGAAAACAGTAGTAGGTGCCATTCAGAGTAAACCGACGGCTCTGTTCAGTGCGTCATCCAATTCGTCGGCATTGTTCAAGGAGAACCGATATGTCTGCATTGACTCCGTGGGACCCCTTCCGGGAACTGGATGAATTGCAAAACCGCCTGGCGACGATGTTCGGACGAATACCCCAGCGACAGGGCGCCCGTACCGGCAACGAAGCCATGACCACGGCGGACTGGGCTCCAATGGCGGACATCAGCGAGGATGAGAACGCATTCCTCCTCAAGCTGGATCTGCCGGAGGTCCCCAAGGATGCCGTGCGCGTCAGCGCGGAAAACGGTGTGCTCACCATCAGCGGCGAGCGCAAACTGGAAAAAGAGGAGCAGGGCAAGAAGTTCCACCGCATCGAACGTGCGTATGGCCGCTTTGTGCGCAGCTTTGTCTTGCCTGACAACGTTGATCCGACCAAGGTGACGGCTTCCATGAAAGACGGCGTGCTGGAAGTGCGGCTTGTCAAGGCCGAGCAAGCCAAACCGAAACAGATTGAAATCTCAGTCAACTAACTTCAATCAAGAGCCCAAGATCATGAATATCAAACAGCCACAATACACCTTCTCCGCACTTGCCCTGGCGGTCGTCGTCGGACTGAGCGGACCGGCTCTGGCCCAATCGGCGGCAGGTTCTAGCCCAGGTGCTGCAGCACCCTCTGCCGTATCCAAGGCGGCACAGCCACAGGTAGATGACAAGGCCGCCCAGGAAGCCGATAAAAAGCGTGCCGAGCTCACTCAAGACGCCATCACGGCGCTCACCAAGACCCAGGAGGCTTTGACCCTCCTTGATGCAAACAAGACCAAGGAGGCGCTTGCTGCGCTGGAACTGGCCAGCGGAAAGCTGGAACTGGTATTGGCACGCGACGCCAAACTTGCTTTGGCGCCGGTCGATGTACGCGTCATCACCCACGATATCCACGCCAACGTGGAATCGGTAAAGAAAGCGGTCAAGTTGTCTCGGGAGTTGTTGGGTGATGGCGAGGTGCAAAAGGCCCGGCCCATCGTTGCCAATCTGGCCAGCGAAATCGTAATCCAAACCGACAACCTTCCGATGGCAACGTACCCGGCAGCGATCAAGTCGGCCGCACGGCTCATCGACAGCGGCAAGATCGACAACGCCAAAGCGGAACTCGCCCGAGCACTGAACACGCTGGTGGTGACCTCGGTCGCCTTTCCTCTGCCCGTGCTACGGGCCGAAGCCGCGATGGCAAAAGCTGAAAAGCTGGCCGAGACCGACAGGCGCGATGCCAAGCAGAACGAGGAGCTCAGCACCTTGCTGTCGTCCGTGCGCACGGAGATCGAGATGGCGCAGATCCTGGGTTATGGCAAGAAGGCGGACTTCAAACCCATCTTCGATCAGGTGAAGTCCATTGAGCAAAAGTCGGCTGGTGGCAAAAGCGGCAAGGGATGGTTCGACGAGTTGAAGACGCGCATCCAAAAGCTGTTTTGAGGTGATGAAGGGGCTGACTGATCTGTCGGTCAGTCTCGCGATGTTCGCATTCAGCCCCAATAGATTCGCCTATTTTCACTATCTCATACGAGGCATATCACCATGAATGAGCAAACACCGAATCCCAATGCGACGAACGAAGGAAAAAACGAACAGGCCGCGGTAAGCAGCCTTCCTGTCAGTCCAGAGTCCAAGCCTGAAGTCGTCACGGAGGTACAGCCTGAGGTTCAGAAAGAAACGGACTCGCAGGCGGCAGACAAACGTAAACAAGTCCTCGATGAGGCAGTCTCGGCCTTGTCGCTGACCAAATCAGCGCTGGCCGCACTTGACGGCAAGGACACTGCACGCGCATTGGCAACGCTGGCCGAAGTGACGGGAAAGCTGGAGCTGATCGTCGCGCGCGAACCCACGCTAGCCCTGGCCGGCGTTGATGTGCGCACCATCGTGCACGACTTGTTCGCCAACACGGAAACCATTGAGGCGATGACCGACGAGGCGCTGGATGCCCTCAAACATGGCGAGGTGCAACAGGCTCGCCACGTGCTGGCTTTGCTGGCCAGTGAAATCGTGATCACGGTCACCAACATCCCTTTGGCGTCCTATCCCGCAGCCGTGAAGGCAGTCGTGCCGCTGATCGATCAGGGCAAGATCGAAGAAGCCAAAGCCGCGCTGCAGTCAGCGCTCAGCACGCTGGTCGAGGAGCGCAGCGTGCTTCCGCTGCCCGTCCTGCGTGCGAAGCTGCTCCTGAAGCGCGCCGAGCCCCTGGTAGAAGATGGTCAGCGCAGCGAAGCATCCAATGAGCGCCTGGAGACATTGTTGAACGAAGCCCGGCAGCAGTTGGAAATGGCAGAACTGCTGGGCTATGGAAAAAGGAAGGACTTTGAGCCCCTGTACGCTGAACTCAAGAAAATCAAGGAAAAGACGGGAGGGGGAGGCTGCGGAAAAGGCTGGCTCGATGAAGTCAAGGCAAAACTGTCCAGGTTGTTCTGAAACCGCTGGAGAGGGGGCGCATAGCGCCCCCTCTCTTGTCCCATGAGTGTTTGATTTTTTATTTTGTATAGATCTTTAGGAGATATTGCATGAACACAGACACCATCGCCAATTCCAATGCGGATGACCCCACCAAAGCACTGTGTTCGCTGAGCCAAAATTGGTGGCTTTTTGTGCTGCGCGGTGTCTTGGCATTGATTTTTGCAGCCCTCGCGTTCTGGATGCCACAATCGGCTCTGTTGGCCATGACCATCATGTTCGGCGCATTTTCCTTGGTCAATGGCGCGTTCAACTTGTTTGCAGCGGTGCGCCATATCCAGAAAAAAGAGCGCTGGGGCTGGCTGCTGTTCAGCGGCATTGTCGGCATACTTACGGGCGTCGTCGTCCTGGTTGCTCCTTGGGTCGCCACGATAGTCTTGGCTTCTTTTTTATGGGCTAGCGTGGGCTTCTGGGCGATTTTCACCGGTGTGCTGGAGATATCCGCCGCCGTTCGGCTGCGTCGGGAAATCAAGGGTGAAATCTGGCTTGCCCTCAGTGGACTGCTCTCGATTATCCTTGGTGCTATCGTCTTGTGGATATTTTTTACCCGTCCGGTCGAGTCATTCGTGGCCGCAGGCTGGCTGTTGGGTTTCCATGCGGCAGTCTATGGCGTCACGCTTTTGTTCTTGAGTTGGAGTCTTCGCAAAACGCGCCTGGGGTAAGAGCGTGCCAAACCAAAATCTATGGATATGAGCATCCTCGATTCATGCCTCCATAGAAATGACATCGAAGGAGTCATACATGCAGATACAATATAGCTATCGAGCTATCGACAAAGAGTTTCATGAACCTTGGCAGAGAGCTTTGGGAAATGTGATCGAGCACGCCCTCAAGCCATTGCTCGACAAACACACTAAAGATTCAGCGCGACTTCAAATCGTCCTTGATCGCGACAAGATCAAGCGGCAATTTCTGGCCAGTGGCTATATGCACCTGCCCGGCAAAAAGATTGTCAGCGTTACTGCATCACATGACGAGCTGACGCCCCTCGCGCAGATGCTCGCACAGTCGTTGTTCCGTCAGGCCAAGAAGCATTTTGACCGACTGCATGCTCAGGATCAAATCAAGCGCAAAGCACGACGCGAGCGCTTGCGCGAGCTCAAGGTGCGGATTGCCGCAAAACCCGCATCAGCCGCCCATGAGGCCGAGGTGACCCGAATGCCTCTACTGTCGAAACTTGAGGCTGTCGCAAGGCGTGAGCTGGCTTATCTGCGGGCCGTCGGCGATTTACCGCGCGATTATCCGACGCTGCGCGACGTGGTGGATGAAGCGATTGTCCGAGCTAAGGTGGAATGGCAATCCGTGCCGGGGGAAAAAGAGGCTTACACCGGTCTTTTGAAGCATCTGTTCGCCGTCCTGGATAACGAAGTGGCAAGCAGCCGGCAATTTGGCGAATTCGTTTCTCTGGACGCGCCGGTCGAACCGGATGCCCAAGACGTGGCCGAGGCCATGGTGGAAGAGGAAATCTTCGAATTTTATCAGCACGATGACACACTCAAGCTGGCCGATATTTTCGCTGGCAGTCAGCATCCCGATGTCGCAACGATCGCGGAACAGGAGGAGCTGATTGATCGGTCGAGCGAGTTCGCTTTTGCATTTGACCTGCTGAAGGACATGCCGCGTTTGTGGCGGCGCATTTTTCTGCTTATCCGTGTGGACGGGCTGAATGCCAGCAGCGTCTCTGAAATCCTGCTGATTCCTAGTAAGGAAGATGCTGTCCGAAGGTGGCTCATGCAGGCCGAAGCATTCATCGCTGCTCATCTGGAAGAGGCCGGAGTAAGCAAAAACGGGAACGATTGGCTCCAAGGCGTTGATTGGTCGGCATTGTCTGTGACCCGAAACGAGGCAGCCTCACTGTGGTCCAAGGAGGCGAACCATGAAGAATGATCTTCACCTTGTCTGCCCGCATTGCCAGTCCATCAACCGCGTACCGACTGCGAAGCTATCGGAACATCCCAACTGTGGCCGCTGCCAGCAGCCCTTGTTCACGGGCGAGCCCATCGAGTTGACCACGGCGACGTTCTCGCGCCACGTGGAGCGCAGCGATCTGCCGCTGCTGGTCGATTTCTGGGCGCCATGGTGCGGGCCGTGCAAGATGATGGCGCCACAGTTCCAGCAAGCGGCGCACCAGCTCGAACCGAGGATCCGGCTGGCGAAGGTGAATACCGAGGCTGAGCCCCACCTGGCCACGCAGTTCGGTATCCGCAGCATCCCGACGCTTGCCCTGTTCCAGGGTGGGCGGGAAATCGCCCGTCAGGCCGGCGTGATGGGCGCGCAGGACATCGTGCGCTGGACGTCGACGCAAGTGGGACGCTGACCGATGCAGGGCTTGCTCGGCACTACACTAATCCTGCTGGCAGCTTGCAGCCTGGCGGCGATGGCGACGGCGGCGTTCAGAGTGCCCGCCTTGCTGGGGTATCTCTCTGTCGGCGTTGTACTGGGCCCCTCAGTCATCGGCGTGATCGCGCCGGGGGAGACGCTGAGCTTTCTGTCCGAGCTGGGCGTGGCGCTGCTGTTGTTCATGGTCGGACTGGAATTCTCCCTCGGAGACTTCTGGCTCGCCCGCAGGACGGTGCTGATGGCGGGCGCTCTGCAGATGATCGCCGTGGCCCCGCCGCTGATCCTGCTATTGATGTGGCTGGGGCAGCCCGGCCAGAGCGCCGCGCTGCTCGGCACTGCGGCGGCCATGTCGTCCACGGCGCTGGTCAGCCGACAACTGGCCGACCAAGGCGAGCTCACCACCCGCCACGGACGCAGTGCCATCGCCGTGCTGGTCTTTCAGGACCTGGCCAGCGTGCCCCTGCTGGCCTTGCTGGCGATCTGGGCGCGCGGCGAGTCGCCGAAGATCGAGCATGTGCTGCTCGAAGTATTCGGTGTGCTGCTGCTGTTCGCGGCAGCGGCCCTCGTCTCGCGCCGTCTGTTGCATGGCCTGCTGGGCTGGGTGGCGCGGCGGGGCCACGAGGAATCGTTCGTGCTCGTCTCCTTGTGCGTGGTGGTGGCTGCCGCCGCTGCTGCGCACGCGGTCGGCGTATCCGCCGCCCTGGGGGCCTTCCTCGCCGGGATGGTGCTGGGCGAGAGCGACTTCCGGCACCACATGGAAAGCCACCTCAGGCCGTTTCGCGATGTGTTGTCGGGCGTGTTCTTCGTGACCATCGGCCTGCAACTGGACGCAGCACAGATTCTTTCGGCACCGCTGGCGGTGCTGGCGTGGCTGGTGGTGCTGGTACCGGTCAAGATCCTGCTCAATACGCTGGCCTTGCGGGCGACGCGCCTGTCCGCCCTCGATGCCTGGCGCACGGGCATAGCGTTGGGGCACGGCGGCGAGTTCGCCCTGCTGTTGTTGGGCACGGTCTTGCAGCAGCATCTGATCCCCGCGACCGTCGTCCAACCCATGCTGGTCGCGCTGGTGCTCAGCATGGCCCTGGCACCGCTACTGATCCGCCATCACGATGTACTTGCCCGGTTCTTGAGCCGCACCGGCGGCGTCATTCAGCCACCCCAGGCTGAAGAAGTCGAGATCGCCGCGCAGACGACGCGATATCGAGACCATGTCATCGTTTGCGGCGCGGGCGAGCTTGGCCTGACAGTCAGCGAGATTCTTCGCCACGCCGGCGTGGCGCATCTGCTGCTGGAGGCGGACGCGCAGAAGGTAGAGGCCGCGCGTGCCGCCGGCGCGCCGGTGTTCCATGGCGATGCCAGTCGGCCCGATACCTTGCTGGCTGCCGGCTTGACGCATGCGCACTTGGTGGTGCTAACGTTCGCCCATGCCCAGCAAGCGTTGCGCATCGCCCAGGCGATTGCCGAGCGCCGTCCGGCGCTAACCTTGTGGGTGTCATGCAGAAGTACGACCGCGGCCGATGCATTTCGCGCCATGCCTAACGTGCGCGTTTATCAGCAATCCTTTGCCGCAGCTATTGGGCTGGCGGAACAGGTGATGTCGACGCTTGGCATGTCGACCGAGTTGATTGAAGGACACATCAGTGCAATGCGCCGCCGTCTCGACAGCAGCCGTTTTCCAGGGAGTTCATAGTCATGAAATCAAAACGCCTTAACCCATTTCAGGTCTTGCGTGACCAATTGGCCATCATGAGTTTTTACGAGCGCTTCGAGCAGGTCGTCGCGCTCGTGCTGTCGGCGGTGATCGCCGTCATCATCATGGTGTCGCTGTTCCAGCTCATCTCCATCGTCTTCACGCTGCTGGTTCTCGATGCCTTCAATCCCCTGGACCACAAGGTATTCCAGAGCGTGTTCGGCATGATCATGACGCTCTTGATCGCGATGGAGTTCAAGCATTCCATGGTGCGCGTGGCGCTGCGTCGGGACAGCATCATCCAGGTTAAGACGGTGGTCCTGATCGCGGTGATCGCACTCTCCCGCAAGTTCGTGATCCTCGACTCCGACGCGAGCCCCGCAAAGATAGCCGCGCTGGCAGGCGCCACGCTGGCTCTGGGTGCGACCTACTGGCTGCTGCGCAAGCGCGGCGACCGCGCCGCCGAGACCTCTGAGCATGACCCGTCATCATCCGAGTGATCCGCGCACTGCGCTCTTGCAACACCGCTGGCTCAACCGCCTGCAGACCGGGCTGTTGGTCCTGACCCTGGTCGGGATCGCAGCCGCAGCAGGGAGACTGCTATTTGGGGAAGGCTGCCTGTGGCTCGCGCTGTTTGCCGTTGCAGGTGCGTTGCTGCTGGACCCGGTAGCCGCGTCGGCGCTGAGCTTGCGCCTGTACCGCGTACGGGCCTTGCACCCGCAACAAGCCCACGAGATGTGGGCCCTGTTGCGCGAGCTGCCCGCCACGCCGGTGCCGCACTATGTGCCCAGTGCCGTCGTCAACGCCTTCGCCACCGGATCGAAGCAGGAGGCATCGATCGCCCTCACCGATGGCCTGCTGCGCAGCCTGAGCCCACGCGAGCTGGCGGGTGTGCTCGCGCACGAGGTCGCGCACATCACTAATGAGGATCTGCGTATCATGGGGCTGGCGGATTCCGTCAGTCGCCTCAGGTGCCTACTGGCCCTTATGGGACAGATCGCGATCCTGCTCAGCCTGCCCGCGCTGCTGGTTGGCGCGGCGGAGGTCTATTGGCCTGGTCTATTGTTATTGGCCGCATCGCCCCAACTGGCCCTGCTCGCACAGCTCGGCTTGTCTCGCGTGCGTGAGTTCGACGCTGACCGCCTTGCGGCGGAACTGACTGGCGACCCGCAGGGGCTGGCGTCCGCGCTGGCGAAAATCGAGCGGGTCAGCCGCTCCTGGCGTGCCTGGCTATGGCCGGGATGGGGCAATCCCGAGCCCTCCTGCTTGCGCACGCGCCCGGTAACGCAAGAGCGCATCGCACGCCTGCTGACGTTGGCGCCTGGGCCAGCATCAGCGTTGCCACTCCGCGCGCCCCATTTTTTGCCGGAATCCGCTTTGGCGACGCGCCCACCGCGCTGGCGCCCGAGCGGGCTGTGGCGCTGATTGCCCATCAACAGGAGACGTCTCATGGCCTATCTCGACCCGTACCAACGCCCCGCGCCGGACCGCTTCGTCCGGCGCTGGCTCTTCATCACCGCCTGTATTGCCGCGCTCATGCTGCTGTGGCAGTTTCTGTCTGCCATCGAGGCCTGGTTCAGTCCGCGCGAGGCAGCAGAACGCACCGTGATGGCGCGTGGCGATCTGGCGGCGGACGAGAAAACCACCATCGAACTGTTCGAAAAATCGCGCGCCTCGGTGGTCTACATCACCACCGCGCAATTAGTACGCGATGTCTGGACGCGCAACGTGTTCTCCGTGCCGCGCGGCACTGGCTCGGGCTTCATCTGGGACGACGCCGGCCACGTCGTCACCAACTTCCACGTCATCCAGGGCGCGTCCGAAGCCACCGTCAAACTGGCCGACGGCCGCGACTACCAGGCCGCGCTGGTGGGGACGAGCCCCGCGCACGACATCGCCGTGCTCAAGATCGGCGTCGGTTTCAAGCGCCCGCCGGCCGTGCCGGTCGGCACCAGTGCCGACCTCAAGGTGGGTCAGAAGGTGTTTGCTATCGGCAACCCCTTCGGCCTGGACTGGACGCTCACCACTGGTATCGTCTCCGCGCTCGACCGCTCGTTGCCGGGAGAAGCGGGCGGCCCGGCCATCGATCACCTGATCCAGACCGACGCCGCCATCAACCCCGGCAATTCCGGTGGCCCGCTGCTCGATTCGGCTGGGCGGCTGATCGGCATCAATACCGCCATCTACAGTCCGTCTGGCGCCTCGGCCGGAATAGGCTTTGCGGTGCCGGTCGATACCGTCATGCGCGTGGTGCCGCAACTCATAAAGACCGGCAAGTACATCCGTCCGGCGCTGGGCATCGAGGTGGATGAGCAGCTCAACACGCGTCTGCAGGCGCTGACCGGCAGTAAGGGCGTATTCGTATTGCGCGTGACGCCGGGCTCGGCGGCGCACAGGGCCGGGCTCGTCGGCGTCGAGGTCACCGCAGGCGGCATCGTGCCCGGCGATCGCGTTATCAGCATCGACGGTATCGCCGTTGACGACGTCACCACATTACAGGCCCGGCTAGACGACAAGAACGTTGGAGATGTTGTGGTCTTGTTAGTGGAGCGGGCCGGCAAGACTCGCGAGATGCTTGTGGAACTACGACCGGGAGTTTGATGGAAAGTGGGTCATGGATCTGCACAGCGAAGCAGCCAAGCGACTTCAGCCTTGCGCCGAACTACGAGCCCTAGCTAGGGATGGTCTGAAGTAGCCCTGTATTTCCGGCTGACTTCTGCCACTGCTGATTTTGAAAGCGGTGAACCGATCAAAAACGATCGGATCACCCGCTCATTTCGGTGCTTTCAGCCGTCGCGAGCACCTTGCGACGGCCATTTTCCGCATTACAGGCGCACCTCTCCTGCGCTTGCCAGCAAATGTCGGCGGGCCATCCATAGGTTCGACAGGGCAAACAGCGTCACCAGTTGTGCAGTGTTCTTCACCAGCCCTCGGAAACGTACCTTGGTGTAGCCGAACTGCCGCTTGATCACGCGAAACGGGGGCTCTACCTTCGCTCGCACTTGCGCCTTGGCCTTCTCGATCTTGCGCTTGGCTTTGTACAGGGCGCTGCGTTTATCGAGCATCTTGTAGGTGCTGCGGCGTGCTGCGACCTGCCAGATCACTTCTCGGTCGGCATGCTCGGAGCGCTTTTCGACGCCTGTGTAGCCGTCATCGGCGCAGACGACGTTCTCGTCGCCGTGCAGCAGTTTGTCGACCTGGGTGACATCCGCCACGGTGGCTTGTATCTAACAGTTTGTGGTGATTAGCTACCACCACTGAAGCAGAGTGAGCTGCCCCCTTCCCTTAAGGTCAGAAAAGTCGGCACCGCTGAACCTTGATTTGCAGCACATGGCCCTCCGCTTCACCTTTCACGCCAGCACATAAGGTTGAACGGTTACCGGGAGCTCGACTCCGTATGTACAAGGCGAACAGGCGTGACGGTTTATGTGAGAGGAGTTTGACCATGTTTCCAGTCGGCATTGACGTAAGTAAAAAAAACCTGGATCTTTGCATGCTTTATGACGGTATCAAAGGACGCATAAAAACCCGTAACATCCAGAATAACAGACATTCAGTTGAAAATATTCTTCGCTGGCTCAGGCTTCAACATTGCAGTCCGGAAGATGTTCATGTGGTAATGGAAGCTACCGGTGTTTATCACGAACGGCTGGCCACTGAATTACATGATGCCGGTTTCCGGGTTTCTCTGGCCAACCCTCACCGTAGTCGGGAGTTTGCGCGTGGCATGGGAATCATGACAAAAACGGATAAGGTGGATGCGTATATGCTGGCCTGTTACGCATTCCTTAAGAAGCCACACCGCTGGGAGCCGCCGGCACCCGAAATCAGATATCTCGGTGCACTCCTGCGACGGCGGGATGTTCTGCTGGGTGATGCCCTGCGTGAGGAGAACAGGCTGGAAAAATACCTGTCGACAGACACACCTGCAGATATTATCAGTTCCTGCAGGCGTATGGCGCAGCTTCTGCGCGAGGAGGTAAGTAATATCGAGCGGCAGATAAAAGCACATATCAAAGCCAGCCCTGCACTGAGGCGTGATTATACACTGCTGACCTCAATTAAATCGGTTGGTCCCCAGCTGGGGATGCATATGCTGGTCGTGCTTCGCAGCCATAACTTTGTATCGGCTGAGCAGGCTGCCGCCTTTCTGGGCGTGGTGCCGATCGAGAAACGCTCAGGCACATCGGTCCGGCGCCGGCCGCGGATGTCGAAAATCGGCCCCCCTCAGTTGAGAGCGAAGCTTTACATGTCCGCCCTGTGCGGAAAAATCTACAATAAGCGAATGCGTGATATTTACGATGAGATGTGCCTGCGGGGTAAACCTAAAATGGTGGCCATTGGCGCGCTGATGCGGAAACTGGTGCACTGGTGTTATGGCGTCCTGAAGACCGGAACCGTTTTTAATGACGAAGACCTGAAACCGGTACTGTCAACCTGACTATACCAGGCTGGCATTAAACACAAGGTAACGCTCACTGCAATAAGTGAGCGCAGTCCGTTATGAGCGAAGAGCGGATATTCAGACCGACTGATAGCTGATTTTGAGTTGCCAAAAAGAGCGCTCCTATTCAGTACAAAAAAGATGGTAATGTTTCATAAAATCTCTTAGGCCTTGCAGGAATGGTTTTGAAATGAATGGATCTTGTTTGTGTGGAACAATTGAATTTGAACTTACTCATAAACCAGCAGTGTTTTATCGTTGTCATTGCTCGCTTTGCAGAAAGCAGAGCGGCGTGGGTTACAATCTCGCCACACTAGTCAAAGACAGTGAGTTTCGCTGGATTAAAGGGGAAAACTGCATTGCTTCATGGTCTAAGCCAACGGGGTACCGTACAGATTTTTGCAATGTATGTGGCTCAACTGTGCCTAACAGTCTGCGAGATGTACCTTATGTCTGGGTTCCTGTTGGTTTAATTGACGAACGTCTTGAAATGGAATGTGCAGGAGACTTCTGCACTGATGATGCAATGCCCTGGGATGAAACCCGCTCACCTAGTTGTCACGCTGGACCTGTCGAGTCTCTAGCCTCGCTTTTAAAGTACCTGAAGCTCAATTCCTGAGCGTCAGCATTTGGCACAAAGCAGACGTTAAGACTTACAGCATCGGGAAACTTCTGGATGCCGC
>ERZ773210.2059-NODE-2059-length-17656-cov-3.765411_pt1 | contig 17656 bp, 15 predicted proteins | sample MGYA00580528_ERZ773210 | MGnify/ENA primary metagenome ERZ773210 (study PRJEB29015, sample SAMEA2737769) | human gut metagenome | biome: human gut; feature: human-associated habitat; material: faeces | place: China | collected 2012 ...
CGCCCATCGCGCGGTAAATTGCCTCAAAGTCGCCGCGCTGCATCGGCAGGATCTTCGCCAGTGCGGCCTTGCGCTGCTCGAGCGTGTCAGCGATGATCATCTCGCGAACCGCCTTGATACGGGTCGGCTCGAAGAACATATGCTCGGTACGGCACAGGCCGATGCCTTCCGCGCCGAACTTGCGTGCCTGCGTAGCGTCGCGCGGCGTATCGCCGTTGGTGCGGACGTGCAGGGTACGGATCTCGTCAGCCCAGCCCATGAAGCGGCCGAAGTCGCCGGTCAGCTCAGCTTCCTGCGTCGCGATAGCGCCGAGGTAAACGTTGCCGGTCGAGCCGTCGAGCGAAATAACGTCGCCTTCCTTGGCAATCGTGCCGTCGGCGAACGTGATGGTCTTGTCCTCTTCGGAAACCTTGATGCCGTTTACGCCGGCAACACAGCAGGTGCCCATGCCGCGGGCAACAACGGCTGCGTGAGAGGTCATGCCGCCGCGTGCGGTCATGATGCCCTCGGAAACCGCCATGCCGTCGATGTCCTCCGGGGAGGTCTCCTGACGAACCAGAACGACCTTGAGGCCGGTCTTGTGTGCCTTTGCAGCAGCGTCAGCGGTGAAGTAAACCGCGCCGCAGGCAGCACCGGGAGATGCCGGCAGGCCGGTGGTGATCGGGGTAGCGGCCTTCAGTGCTTCCGGATTGAAGGTCGGATGCAGCAGTGCGTCGAGCTGCTTCGGCTCTACCTTCATAACAGCCTGCTCCTTGGTGCATACGCCCTCGTCTACGAGGTCAACTGCGACCTTGAGCGCTGCCTGAGCGGTACGCTTGCCGTTACGGGTCTGGAGCATATAGAGCTTGCCGTTCTCGATGGTGAACTCCATATCCTGCATATCGCCGTAGTGCTTCTCGAGGCGGCTGGAAATGTCAACGAACTGGTTGTAAACCTCCGGCATGGTGTTGGCCAGTGCGGAAATCGGCTGCGGGGTGCGGATGCCTGCTACGACGTCCTCGCCCTGTGCGTTCATCAGGAACTCGCCGTACAGCTTCTTCTCGCCGGTTGCCGGGTTACGGGTAAATGCAACGCCGGTGCCCGAAGTCTCGCCCATGTTGCCGAATACCATCGACTGAACATTGACTGCGGTGCCCCAGGAGTGCGGAATGTCGTTCATGCGGCGGTAGGTGTTAGCACGCGGGTTGTCCCAGGAGCGGAATACTGCGCGAACAGCTTCCATCAGCTGCTTCTTGGGGTCCTGCGGGAAGTCCTCGCCGAGGGACTTCTTATAATGATCCTTGAACAGGACGATCAGCTCGGACATATCGTCTGCGTCCAGCTCGTTGTCCATCTTGACGCCCTTCTTGTCCTTGACCTGGTCGATGAACTGCTCAAAGGTGGACTTCGGCAGCTCCATTACGACGTCGGAGAACATCTGGATGAAGCGGCGATAAGAGTCGCGTGCGAAACGCGGATTGTTCGTCAGCTTAGCAACGGCTTCGCAGATCTCGTCGTTCATGCCGAGGTTCAGGATGGTGTCCATCATGCCGGGCATGGAAGCGCGCGCACCGGAACGAACCGATACAAGCAGCGGCTTCTCAGCATCGCCGAGGGTCTTGCCGGTGACCTTTTCGAGCTTATCGAGATATTCGAGGATCTGTTCCTGGATATCCGGGTAGATGGTCTTGCCATCTTCGTAGTAACGGGTGCAGGCTTCGGTGGTGATGGTAAAGCCCTGCGGAACGGGCATGCCGAGACCGGTCATTTCTGCCAGGTTCGCGCCCTTGCCGCCGAGCAGCTCACGCATTTTGCCATTGCCTTCCGGGAACATGTAAACATATTTCTTCATTGTGGATCTTTCCTCCATTCGGTTGATGCGCTCTTTTTACTCACACTTCAATCACACAACCGTATTATAGCACGCCTTTCCGCAAATCCGCTATTGTGGTATTACACCGAATTGCCAAATCGTTCTTGTGCATTATGCACAACCACCCTGTTTTTATTCGTTTTTTCCCTGATTTCATTTTTTTATTTTGTATGATTTCTTTTTCTTTCTTTTACTTTTTCTTCTCATAAAACGGCATTTTCCCTGTTATTCAGATGTTTTTGTGCAAATACTCACAGAGATTTTTTGCATTCATTTTTACGGCTCAGCTGCACAAATTCTTGCAATCCTTTGCGGATTTTCTCGTCTATTCTGCAAAATTTTTTCATGAAATCTGCTTGAAATTTCAAAATCAGGTCATCTGGTGCTATCGCAATCATAAAATAATATTCAAGTCACCATGTCAGTTGTCCGCTATTTTCTTCCATTTCGAACTATTTTCCCTGATTTCCTCTCATTCTCTATTCATAGCTATCAATCCTGCACAACGCAAACGTTTGCAATTTTATATATACACGGACAGAAAAAAGCCGCCTCGCAGGAGGCGGCTGGAGACTGTCGGAAAACGCCGGTTCTGCCGGCATCCAGTCCTTTCCGGTTTTATCCGAGCACGCCGAGATGCTCGAGCAGGATCTTAATGCCCATAAGGATGAGCACAGCGCCGCCGAACAGCTCCGCGCGGGATTTGTACTTGAGGCCGAACACATGGCCGATCCGGATGCCGATGCAGGACAGCACGAAGGTCGTCGCGCCGATAAAGCAGACCGCCGGAAGGATGCTGACCTGAAGAAAGGCGAAGGTGACGCCGACGGCGAGCGCATCAATGCTGGTCGCGACAGCCAGCGGCAGCATCGTGCCGAACGAGAACGAGTCGCTGAGGTTCTCCTCATCGTGCTCGCGCGACTCGCGGATCATGTTCGCGCCGATAAGGCCGAGCAGAACGAACGCGATCCAGTGGTCGATGCTTGTGATAAACGACTGAAAGCGCACGCCGAGCGCGAAGCCGATGAGCGGCATGAGCATCTGAAAACCGCCGAAATAAACGCCGACCGTGAGCGCGTGCTTCGGCTTCAGCTCCCGCACACTCAGCCCCTTGCAGATCGAAACGGCGAAGGCATCCATTGAAAGCCCCACTGCAATGACAAACAACTCCAGTAATCCCATTTTTCTTGTCCTCCTTGTCGTATGAGCGGCAGCGGAGCATAAAAAAAGAGACCCATCTGCCGAAAAAAACAGATAAGTCTCGTCATTTCATGCAAAACCAGAGAAGCATCCTTCTCAGTATGTTGGCTCTGCCGCGTGCATCGGAACAAATGCACGCCGACTACTCCCTTATTGCATCTGATTATAGCATATTCGGGGAGAAGTGTCAATATGCAGGGCGAAAACGTTTGCGGAAGCGTTTTCTGCGGTAAGATGTTGCTAACTCAGTCGATATTCTGCGCGCAGATGATCGAGATGCTGGTGGCGAGCTGATCCCTGCCGGGCTGTGTGCCGAGCTGAAGCAGATCGCACAGCAGTATGAGCGGCTGGCTGCCCTGACGGAACATGTCCTGCGTGATAGTGAGGTCGAGCGTGCCCTCGCGCAGCATCTGGGCGCGGCCGGGAGACATATCGTGCGCGATCACGCGGACACGGCCGGTGTAGCCCGCGGCGCGAACCGCGTCTATGCAGGCCGTGACCGAACGGTTTGCCATATAGATAGCGTCGGGCGGCGTGGCGCTCTTGAGGGCGGTGGCCACTCTATTATAGGTAACGCGGTAGTCGTTGTAGGTTTCACCGATGTCGATCTGGGACGAGGAGAAGCCTTTTTCGCGCATATGCGAGCAGAAGCCGTCCAGACGGGTGCGGTGGCCGTTGTATTCGAGGTTGCCGGCGAGGGCAAGCACGTGCGCATCCGGCGCGATGCACTTGGTCAGCAGCTCGGCGGCGATGCGGCCGCTCTTCGCGTAATCCTGACCGACGAAGCACAAACGGCGGCTGTTTGGCAGGTCGGAGTTGAACGTGATGCAGGGAATGCCGCTGTCGGCCAGCTCGCCGACCTTCGCTTCTATTGCAATATCGTTCAGCGCACACAGCGCGATGCCCTGTGCGCCCCAGTCGACCAGCTCGTCGAGAAATTTGATGGCCTCGCCGGGAATATCGGTTTCACAGGTGCACACACGGATTTCCGCGTGGCGGCCGGACAGCTTGACGCGGGCGCTTTCGATGCCGCGCGTGACCTCCTCGCGGAACGGGCCTGCCCAGTTGGGCAGAAGCACGCCCAGCTTCACGGGCGAGTAATTCTGCGGCCGGTCTGCGGTCTGACGGTGCGCCTCGCGCGGCGACAGATAGCCGGTCTCACGGATCGCGTCGAGCACACGCTCGCGCACATCCGCGCGTACATAAGAACGATTATTCAGTACACGGTCAACGGTTCCGCGCGAAACGCCTGCGCGCTCCGCAACTGTCTGTATGGTGGGTCGTTTGTTCATATTGATCAGCATCCTTCAAGATGAGAGGTTTTCTGTAATCATTATAGCATAAATGTGTGCGTTGTAAAGAAAAGTATCATGCACACAGAAAATATGTGCAATCACACACACAGAAATTATCACTTTCACGCGCCTGTTTTCTGAATAAATGTACGAATAACCGTTGTAAATCCAACTAAAAATCAAAAACACGGAAAAACACAGATGCACAGGTTTGTTGTGTGTCAACAAATACAGGTCCATGAGTTTGGCACATCAGACAAAATCCGAGATTACATTCATTATTTGTTCAATTATTATGATATATTTCCGTATAAAGCAATATAAATCAGCAAAAAGGTTCAAAACTCCAATCTGTGCCTTTCTGAAAATGATGTTGACAGCCGGCAAGGGTCACGCTATAATAAGCACATAAAGAGCACGGACGCACAGAAAAGCACACAGATGCCCGTGCAGCACACAGAGTGCATGAGAAAAGGAGAGAGAACTATGAAAAAGAGACTTCTGGCAGCGCTGATGACAGCAACGATGGCAATGAGCCTCGCAGCCTGCGGCGGCGGCGACGCCCCGGCAGGCGGTTCGGACAACGCTTCGAACGAGCCCTACAAGATCCGCATGACGCTCAAGACCAACGCCGCTGAGTTCTGGAACATCATTCAGGCCGGTGCGGAAGCCTACGAGAAGGAACACCCGGAAGAAGTCAAGCTGTCCATCTACGGCCCTCCGGGAGAGACCTACTACGAGGAGCAGCTCAACTCCATCCAGACCGACCTCGTTGCCGACTATGACGGCTACCTGATCGCTCCGCTTCAGTCCGAAGCAGTTGCAACCGCTATCGCAAGCACCGACAAGCCGGTCGTAGCATATGACACCAACATTGACTCCGACAAGTGCCTCGCTTTCGTCGGCACCGGCAACAAGGAAGCCGCTAAGGAAGGCGCAAAGGCCGCAGTCGAGGCCGCCAAGGCAAACGGCTGGGACGAGATCAAGTGCATCGAGATCGCAGGCGTTCAGGGCGACTCCACCAACACCGCCCGCATGGACGGCTACCGCGAAGGCATCACTGAGGCCGGCGGCGAGTTCCTCGACAACGAGACCCAGTACGCAAACGCAACGGCCGACCTCGCAGTAACCGCGATGGAAGGCATCATGAGCAAGTATCCGGACGGCGTGGCGATCATCTGCTCGAACAATGACGATATGGCGCTGGCAGCAGCCCGCACCGCAAAGAGCAACCCGAACTACGCAAAGACCATCTTCCTCGGCTTCGACGGCCAGAAGTCCGCTTGCGAAGCAGTCGCAGCAGGCGAGCTGACCATGACCGCCGCACAGAACAACTTCGACATCGGCTACAAGGCAGTTGAGACCATGGTCAAGATCCTCAAGGGCGAGCAGTACGACAAGGTCGTAGACACCGGCACCGAAATCATCACCAAGGACAACGCAGAAGAGCGTCTGACCAAGTTCAACGAGTGGATGAAGTAAGCTCGTAAATTTTCCCCAACCTGTTGAAAACGCGGAGCCGGTCTCCGCATTTCCGGGGAAAGCACCCGCTTTCCCTATATTATATTGATTTATTCTGCAAGAATCGCGCTCCAACGCTCTGACAGAATAATAAAAACCTCTCAAAAAACCATCACACCCAATGCTAAGGAGGCATCTTCCCATGAAAGTAGGTATCATCGGTGCAGGCCGCATCGGCAAGGTACACGCAAAGAACATCTCCATGTTCGTTCCGGAGATGGAGATCAAGACCATCGCTGACCCGTTTATGAATGAGCAGACCGAGGCATTTGCCAAGTCCTGCGGCATTCCGAACACCACCAAGGACGCAAATGACATCCTGAACGATCCCGAGATCGAGGCAGTGCTCATCTGCTCCTCTACCGACACCCATTCCAAGTACATCATCGAGGCTGCTCACGCAGGCAAGAACATCTTCTGTGAGAAGCCGATTGATTATGATCTGGAGAAGGTTCACGCTGCTATCAACGCAGCCAAGGAAGCCGGCGTAAAGCTGCAGATCGGTTTCTGCCGCCGCTTCGACCACAACCACCGCGCAGTTTACGACATGGTTCGTGACGGCAAGGTCGGCAAGGTCAACATCATCAAGATCTCCTCCCGCGATCCGGAGCCGCCTCCGGTATCCTACGTCAAGGTTTCCGGCGGTATCTTCTATGATATGATGATCCATGACTTCGATATGGCCCGCTTCCTCGCAGGCAGCGAAGTTACCGAGGTAAATGCAGTTGGTTCCGTTCTGGTCGATCCGGGCATCGGCGAGGCCGGCGACGTTGACACTGCGCTCGTTACCCTCAAGTTCGCAAACGGCGCAATCGGCGTAATTGACAACAGCCGCAAGGCAGTTTACGGTTACGACCAGCGCGTCGAGGTATTCGGCTCCGAAGGCTGTGCCGAGGACCAGAACGACACCCCGAACACTGCTGTCCTGTCCACCGCAGACGGCGCAGTTCACGGCGTCGCCTACAAGGTCATGTGGGACCGCTACACCGGCGCATTCGTTGCCGAGATGCAGGCGTTCGCAGATGCCGTTATCAATGACAAGGAGACTCCGGTTACCGGCGAGGACGGTCTGTATCCGGTACTGATGGCAGCTGCTGCTACCAAGTCTCTGCATGAGGGCCGTCCGGTCAAGATCTCCGAGATCGAGGCTTAATCACACACACCTTTAGTTGCGGTCATCTCCTATGTCAAGACCAAGGGTGATGACCAGACCACCGCCGACGGCTATTTTCTAGCAGGACGCGGTCTGCCGGGCATTGTCATTGCAGGCTCGCTGCTGCTGACCAACCTTTCCGCAGAGCAGCTTGTCGGCACGAACGGACAGACCTGGGCGATCGGCATGAGCCCGATGGCATTCGAGGTCATGGCAGCCACCGCGCTGATCGTGCTGGCGCTGTTTGCCGCGCCGCGCTATCTCAAAAGCGGCATTACCACCATTCCGCAGCTGCTCGGCGAGCGCTACGACCGACCCACCAAGCTGTGGTTCTCCATCGCGTACATTATTCTGTACCTGTTCGTGCAGATCCCGGTCATTCTGTACTCCGGTTCGCTGGTGTTTGAAAACATTTTCAACCTGTCCGGCACGCTCGGCATTACCAAGTTCCAGTCTATCGTTATTCTCTGCATTCTGATCACCATCATCGGTTCGATCTACGCCATCTTCGGCGGTCTGAAAGCGGTTGCGGTATCGGATACCATCAACGGCGTCGGTCTGCTGATCGGCGGACTGATGATCCCGTTCCTCGCGCTCAACGTGCTCGGCCATGCCTCCGGCAGCGACAGCGGCGTTGCCATCATGGACGGCGTGCGCTACCTGATCCACAACCACGCCGATATGCTCAACTCCATCGCACCCGCGCAGAGCGAAGCACCGGCGGTTCCGTGGCCGACCGTTTTCCTCGGTCTGGTATTCCTCGGCTTCCAGTCGTGGTGCACGCATCAGTCGTTCATCCAGCGCGTGCTGGCTGCCGAAAACCTCAAGGAGGCGCAGAAGGGTGCGCTCTACTGCGCATTCCTCAAGATTCTCGGCTTTATGTTCCTTGCGCTGCCGGGCGTTATCGCTTACGCGATCTTCAACATCGAGGGCACGCAGGTATCCATGATGGATGACGCATATCCGGCACTCATCACCCGCGTTGTTCCCCAGCCAGTCATGGGCTTTTTCGCAGCCGTTATGTTCGGCGCAATCCTGTCCTCGTTCAACTCGGTGCTCAACTCGGTAAACACCATGTTCACGATGGACATCTACAAGGAATTCATCAACAAGAACGCCAGCGATAAAAAGCTGGTCTCGATCGGCAAGAATATCGGCATTGTGTTCGCGATCTTCTCGATGATCGTCGGTCCGATGGTCTACTTCTTCCCTGCCGGACTCAAGACCTTCCTCGATTCGTTCGTTATGCTGGTCGGTCTGCCGGTCCTGTCCGGTGTATTCGGCGGCTTCTTCTTCAACCGCCTGCCGAAGTACAGCGCACGCTTCATCATGGTATTCCACATCATCTGCTATGGCGGCTTCATGCTCCTGTCTCCCAACTATTCGCTGTTCGGCGGCAACGAGGGCACCATGCACTATCTGTACGCCGTATCCGTTCTGTGGCCGCTTGAAATGCTGATCATGTACCTCATGCACCGTCACAATAAGCGCAAGGGTGCTGAGGTCTGGGTGCAGGAGGACGTCGGCGCGGTAGACCTGACGCCGTGGAAGTACCGCAATATCGTCAGCGCGATCGTTATCGTATGCGTTGTGCTGGTTTATCTGGCATTCTCGCCGCTCGGAATCGGCGCGTGACCCATTTTCACCAATCAGCGTATTGCATATCCGGTACGCTTGATGTATCATCAACTTACAAGAGTAAAATTTGTCTGGAGGTAAATTATTATGGCACTGAGAAAATGCGCTTGCATTGATACCCTTTACACCGAGCTGGACTGGCTCGACCGTTTCCAGGCTGCAAAGAACGACGGCTTTGAGGCCGTAGAGTTCTGGGACTGGCGCATCCGCGATCTGGATGCAACCCGTGAGGCTGCCGAGAAGGCAGGCATCGCGATCTCCGGCTTCAACGGCGATGCAGACTACTCGCTCGTCGACCCGACCCACAAGCAGAAGTATCTGGACTACCTCAAGCAGTCCATCGCAGCAGCGAAAAAGGTCGGCGCCGCCAGCGTCACCATCCATTCCAACGCACTGGGCGACGGCGGCATCGTTGTCGACCACTACGATAACCTGTCCCACACGGTCAAGCTGTGCTCGATGTATGACACCCTGCTCGCCTGCGCAGAGCTTGCAGAGAAGGAGGAGATCAACCTCAATCTCGAGGCTCTGAACATCACCACCGACCATGTCGGCAACTTCCTCGCGACCACCCAGATGGGCGCCGAGATCGTTCGCCTGATCGGCTGCCCGCGCCTCAAGCTGCTGTATGATGTATATCATATGCAGATCAACGAGGGCTGCATCTGCGACACCATCTCCAACTACGGCGATACCTTCGGCCATATCCATGTGGCTGACGCACCGGGCCGCCATGAGCCGGGCACGGGCGAGATCAACTACACGAAGGTGCTCGCACATCTGGAGAAGTGCGGCTATACCGGCCGCGTCGGCTACGAGCTGTTCCCGGAGACCGACACCGCGACTGCCGTCAAGGCGATCATGGAGCATTCGCCGAAGGCGTAAGCTAAGGCTTCCATCTTCACTGACGCTCTCCCCTTAACACAAAACCGAGGCACATGCCCGCTGTCAGCCTGAGCCGCTGACAGTGTGCGTGTACCTCGGTTTTTTCGTCGTCCTGTGCAGCTGTATGCTGACGCTGCGCGGAGATGACGCTCTCTTTATTTCTTATCGATCTTTGGCGTGCGGCCGTAGATTTCGCGCACCTGATCCAGACTGTTCTCAATGCTCCGGCGCACTGCCTCCATATCCTCTTCCGGGATATTCCGCTCAAGGAACATCAGCTCGACGGCATGCGTAAAGCGCACCATCGCATGAGCGGTCTCGAGAAACTTCGGGAAGTTGTGCGACTGCATCGCGTTGCGGAATTTGGTGATATCTCGGCGCACGAACTCGATCACCTCGTCCGCGCTCGCAAAATCACCGTGCGAGATCGGATACGGCGCGATGCGCTGGATATAATACTTGTCGTGCTTGGTGACGTCGAACACATAGGTCACGGTGAGGTCATCGGACAGCTTGAACTCGACCTTGTACATAATGCCGTTGCGCGTTTCGACTATGCGCGTCGCGCCCAGCTGGCGCAGCGCGACATTGATCAGCTCGCCGGAAAATGTGGTTGTAAACATATTAGTCCCCTCCTGCTAAGATCAGTGAAAACGAACAAGAAGATAAACGGTAGAAATCGCGACCGACAGAACCATGGTCGGGAAGCCGACCTTGAGATAGTGGCCGAAGGTGATCGGATGACCGTGCTTGGCCGAAATGCCGGACAGAACGACGTTCGCGGACGCGCCGATCAGCGTGCCGTTGCCGCCGAGGCACGCGCCGAGCGACAGCGCCCACCAGAGCGAGGTGACATCCATGCCGTCCGCCTGCATGGACAGGATCAGCGGGATCATGGTCGCAACGAACGGGATGTTGTCCAGAACGGACGAGAACACCGCAGAGCCCCAGAGGATGAGGATCATCAGCAGCGTGACGTTGCCGCCGGTCACGGAAACGAGCGCGTTGCCAAGCGCGCTGATCACGCCGCACTTGACCATGCCGCCGACGATGACGAACAGGCCGGTGAAGAACAGGATGGTCGACCATTCGACGCCCAGAACGATCTCCTCGATATCCTGACGGCCGATCAGCAGCATGATGGACGCCGCGGCGAGCGCGACGACGCAGGACTCAACGCCGAGCGAGGAGTGGCAGACAAAGCCGAGAACGATGAGCGCGATCATGACAAGGCTCTTTTTCATCAGCATTCCATCCTGCACAGCGCGCTTTTCGTCCAGCTCCATGACGGCTGCCATGCGCTCGGGCGCGACCACCATGCGCCGGCCGTATACCACATAGAACAGCGCACAGATGACGATCATGATAAGGATGACCGCCGGGCCGGTCGTGACGACGAAATCCGCGAAGCTCAGACCGGCCTTGGAGCCGATCATGATGTTCGGAGGGTCGCCGATCAGCGTCGCCGTGCCGCCGATGTTCGAGGCTAAAATCTGCGTGAGCAAGAACGGCACCGGGTCGATGCCGAGAATGCCGGCAATTGAGATCGCCATCGGGCCGACGAGCAGAACGGTCGTTACGTTGTCGAGAAACGCACTGAGCACCGCGGTCAGGATCATGAACAGCAGCATGATCTTCCACGGACTGCCCTTCGCGATCTTCGCGGACTTGATCGCCATATACTCGAACAGACCGGAATTTCGCACGACCGCAACGAACAGCATCATGCCGACCAGTACGCCGATCGTGCCGAAGTCAATGTAGCTGACCGCCTCGTCGACGCTCAGAATGCGCAGACACAGCAGCAGCACAGCGCCGGAAACCGCCGCCGCCGTGCGATGCACCTTTTCTGTAACGAGCGCGATCATGACGACGAGAAACACCACGACAGAGATGATCTGCATGGAATTCATAAATAGTAGTCCCCTTTCCTTTGCGTGCCCGCTTTTCCTTTTTACGGCACGCATTCCGTTTTTTTCATTCGGTCTACTATTATACGCCCCTGTGCGCCGCGATTTCAACGGCAAAACACCAGAATTTCACTGTTTTTTCGTGGTTTCTTTGACGTTTTTGCGCATCAACGGTTAACGTTTTCTTAACACGTCCGCCCCACGCGGAGCATTGTGCGCGAAGCCGCCTGATAAAAAGAACTGCCGCCGCGCTTCCCCCTTCAGTCCCTCGCGCGGCAGCGCGCATAAAATAGAAACTGCCTTGCAGTTTCATAAAAAGTCAGGGCGTGCACCTGACTTTTTATCCCCTGAGAGCGAGAAAGCTTCCGCATGGGAACCTTCGGACGTCCGTGTTTTGCGGGGCAAAACACTTCTTCCCTGCAAAATGAGTTTTGCAGGCAGAATAAAAAAAATCCCGTTCCAAAAGGAACGGGGTTTTCTTCACATCTCAGAATTAGCCCTGAGAAATTGCGCCTACCGGGCATGCGCCAGCGCAGGTACCACAATCTACACAAGCGTCTGCGTTGATCTCGTACTTGCCGTCGCCCTCAGCGATAGCGCCAACCGGGCACTCGCCCGCGCAAGAGCCGCACATAATGCAGCCGCCACCGATAACATATGCCATTGGTATTGCACCTCCAAATGTATTTTACAAATATATTGTACCACATGTTCTGAAAAAAGCAACAAAAACAGGTGGTTAGTCTTTGGTAACTTTTATCATAGTGCATAGTTTGCGTGTATTTTCAAAAAATAATGAAATAAAGAGATTTCATGAGAACAAATGAGAAAACACCATGTTTTCCTGTGATTGCTTTTTATTTTAGTCAGAAAAGGTCAGATTTTTCTCTTGCTTTTAGACGCTGAAAATTATACAATATAGTCAAAGGTCAGGGAAGGTCAGTAAGAGACCGAAACCGACAGAAGGAAGTGAGCCAAATGAAAATGTCCGATGTGATAGCAGATTTCATCGGTGAGATGCTGTCGAACGGCGGCGGCGTCGCAGAGTTACAGCGAAAAAGCCTTGCAGACCGATTTTCTTGCGTACCAAGTCAGATCAATTATGTGATCGAAACGCGGTTCACACCGGAAAACGGCTATCTGGTGGAAAGCCAGCGAGGCGGCGGCGGCTTCATCCGCATCATCCGCCTGCTCGACGACAGACAGCGCACACTGCTCGAGGCGGCGCGCGGCATCGGCGGCCGGCTGAGCCAGAATGATGCGGCGCGGCTGACACGCGCACTGGTTTCCGCCGATCTGCTCACCCAGCGTGAGGGACAGCTTCTCCTGTCCGCGTGCTCGGACGGCGCACTGGCGGAGGTCGAAAAGACCGACCGCGACCGCCTGCGAGCCGCGATCTATCGCTGCTCGATCATGGGTATCGCAACGATCTGAGAGGGACGCAGTCCCCCTTAGATCCCATCTCTCGTTCGCACAGCGAACGAGAACACGCCGTCACGGCGTAGGCAGCGGTATGCAAGGCAGAGCCGGACTTGAATGAAACTTTATTATATAGTATATGATCTCTCAGAGAGGAGTTTTGACTTATGAAATGCGAAAAATGCGGCAAGAATGAAGCAACCATGTATTATAAGGAAACCGTAAACGGTGTCACCCGTGAGATGCACCTGTGTCCGGAATGTGCACAGAAGGAAAACCTCGGCGGTGCGTTTGAAAACGCATTTCAGTCGATGAACCACTTCTGGAGCGATCCGTTCCATTCGTTCCTCGGCGGCGGCTTTGGCAGCCTGTGGAATGGCATGCTGGGCGAAGCGGCTCCGACCGCTACCATGCTCGACACCGAGCGCAAGTGCCCGACCTGCGGCATGACCGAAAGCGAACTGCGCCGCACCGGCCGCGTCGGCTGCCCGGACTGCTACTCCACGTTTGCGGACATTCTGAATCCGTATGTGCAGAAAATCCACGGTGCAACGCGTCATATCGGCACGGCACCGGCGGCGCCCGAACAGCCGAAGGCCGATCCGGTCGCTGACCTCAAGGCTCAACTGAAGGCGGCTGTTGAAAGCGAAGATTACGAGCGCGCAGCAAGCCTGCGCGATGAGATCCGCAGAATGGAGGGTGAACAGAAATGAGTATGTTTGAGATTCACGGCGGCTTCACCGGTCTGGCAGCATCCAGCCGTGTGCGCCTTGCACGAAATATCAAAGGTTATCCGTTCCGTCTGACCGAACAGCAGCACAGCGAGATCGCTGATAAGGTTTTCGCCGCGCTGAAGGAAAATCCGACCATCGGTCCGGAATTTGAAAAGAAGCAGATCATCCCCCGCTCGACCGAAGCGTCCCGTCTGGTCGAGGAGCACCTGATCTCCCCCGAGCTGGCGCAGAACGGCGGCTGGCTGATCGTTTCTAAGGACGGCGGCGTGTCCATCATGATCGGCGAGGAGGATCACCTCCGTTTGCAGGTCATCGGCACCGGCCTCTGCCCGAAGGAATGTCTGGACACGGCGAACCGCGTTGCCTCGCTCATCGAGTCCGCGCTTCCGTTCGCGTATGACGAGCGCCTCGGCTATCTGACCGCCTGCCCGACCAACATCGGCACCGGCCTGCGCGCATCCATCATGCTGCATCTGCCCATGCTGACCGCAACCGAGCAGATGGACCGCATCATCGGCTACGCAGGCAGCCGCGGCTGTGCGGTGCGCGGCACCTACGGCGAAGGCTCGCAGGCCGTCGGCGGCTTCTATCAGGTCTCCAATCAGATCACCCTCGGTGCGTCTGCCGCAGAGCTGACCGACAAACTGGTCGAGACCGCAACGACCATCATCGACGCCGAAAAGAAGGCACGCGAACAGGTGCGCAGCCAGAATGAACCGGCGCTGCGCGACCAGATCTACCGCGCGGCCGGCACACTCAGAAGCGCCTACCTCATCGAGAGCAGCGAAGCGGTCGAGTGCATCTCGAATGTGCTCATCGGCTTGCAGATGGGATTCCTGTCCGGCATGGACGCACAGAAGCTGTACTCGCTCGAGGAGCATATCCGCCCGGCCATGCTGACCGGCGCGCCGCAGGACCGCGACAGGAAGCGTGCGGAAATGCTGCGTGAAGCCGCAAAGACCATTCAGTTCAACTGATTTCTGCTTCCACAGGGGCGTTTTATCCCAAATCAAGATATCTTTCTACTCTGAAAGGAGTGTTAATTTATGTTCTATCAGAATCGTTTTACCGAGCGTGCCCGTCAGGCACTGACTCTTGCACAGGAAGCGGCCGCATCGTTCGGCCACAGCTACATCGGCTCGGAGCATCTGCTGCTCGGCCTGCTGCGTGAAGGCGGCGGCCCGGCAGCCAAGGCGCTGTCTGCCGCCGGCGTGACCGACGAGGCGCTCGTTAAGCAGATCGAAGAGCTGTCCGGCCGCGGCACGCCCGACGCTGCCGCCCCGCAGGGCATGACGCCGCGCACCAAGCGCATCGTCGAGCTGTCCGTACAGTCCGCGAACGAAATGGGCACCGGCTATGTCGGCACCGAGCATCTGCTGCTCGGCATCCTGCGCGAAGGCCAGAACGTCGCGCTGACCGCACTGGCAAATCTGAAAATCACCCCGGAGATCCTTGTTCGCAAGCTGAACGAGGCGCTCGGCGGCGCACAGGACGGCGTTTCCGGCGAGACCGGCGCCTCCGCAGGCGGCGCTGACAGCAAGGATGCACTCGCCCAGTTCGGCCGCGACCTGACCGCCGCCGCCAAGGAGGGCAAGCTGGACCCGGTTATCGGCCGCTCCAAGGAGATTCAGCGTGTCATCCAGATTTTGTCCCGCCGCACCAAGAACAACCCGGCGCTGATCGGTGATCCGGGCGTCGGCAAGACTGCCGTCGTCGAGGGTCTGGCTCAGAAGATCGTATCCGGCGATGTACCGGAGACCCTCAAGGGCAAGCGCATCATCTCGCTCGATCTGACCGGCATGATCGCGGGCACCAAGTACCGCGGCGAGTTCGAGGAGCGCATCAAGAAGGTCATCGAAGAGCTGACCGCCAAGAAGGACACCATCCTGTTCATCGATGAGATGCACATGCTGATGGGCGCAGGCGCGGCAGAGGGCGCGGCAGATGCTGCCAACATCCTCAAGCCGGCTCTGAGCCGCGGCGAGGTGCAGGTCATCGGCGCGACCACGCTCGATGAGTACCGCAAGAACATCGAGAAGGACGCTGCACTCGAGCGTCGTTTCCAGCCGGTACAGGTCGGCGAGCCGTCCGCCGAGGACGCCGTCGAGATCCTGAAGGGTCTGCGCGACAAGTATGAAGCGCATCATCGCATCAAGATTCCGGACGAAGCCATCGAAGCCGCTGTCAAGCTGTCCGTCCGCTACGTCACCGGCCGTTACCTGCCGGATAAGGCAATCGACGTCATCGACGAGGCCTGCTCGCGCGTCCGCCTGTCCGCGCTAACCGCTCCCCCGGACCTCAAGCAGATGGAGGACGAAATCGCCGCCGTCGCTGCGAAGAAGGAGGAAGCCGTCAAGGGTCAGGACTACGAGAACGCCGCCAAGCTGCGCGACGAGGAGAAATCCAAGCGCGAAGCGCTGGAAGCCCGCAAGAAGGAGTGGGCTGACCAGCAGACCAAGTCCCACGGTGCTGTCACCGAGGACGATATTGCAGCCGTAATCTCCGGCTGGACCGGCGTTCCGGTCGCTCAGCTGACCGAGGACGAGGGTCAGCGCCTGCTGCACCTCGAAGATACGCTGCACAAGCGTGTCATCGGCCAGAGCGAAGCCGTCACCGCAGTTTCCAAGGCCATCCGCCGCAGCCGTGTCGGCCTGCGTGACCCGAAGCGTCCGATCGGTTCGTTCCTGTTCCTCGGTCCTACCGGTGTCGGCAAGACCGAACTGAGCAAGGCGCTGGCAGAAGCGATGTTCGGCGATGAGAATGCGCTGATCCGTATTGATATGTCCGAATACATGGAGAAGCACGCCGTTTCCCGTATGATCGGTTCGCCTCCGGGATATGTCGGCTATGATGAGGGCGGCCAGCTTTCCGAAAAAGTTCGCCGTCATCCGTACTCGGTCGTCCTGTTCGATGAGATCGAAAAGGCGCACCCGGATGTGTTCAACATCCTGCTGCAAATCCTTGAAGATGGTATCCTGACCGACGGTCAGGGCCGCCATGTAGACTTCAAGAATACCATCATCATCATGACCTCCAACATCGGCGCACAGAAGATCACCGGCAGCGGTCGCAAGTCGCTTGGCTTTGCGGACGGCAAGCCGGAGGACGCTGCAGAGCGCACCTTTGAGCAGATCAAGTCCGACGTTATGGCGGAACTCAAGACCGCAGTTCGTCCGGAGTTCCTCAACCGTATCGACGACATCATCGTGTTCAACCGTCTGAATGAGGACGAGATTGCACAGATTGCCGACGGCATGCTCCGCAAGGTTGCTGCCCGCATGCAGGATATGGAGATCACCATGGATTGGACCGAAGCCGCCAAGAAGCACCTTGCCAAGGCCGGTTTTGATCCGGTTTACGGTGCCCGCCCGCTGCGCCGCGCCGTTACCAACGAGGTCGAGGATCTTGTTGCTGAGGAATCCCTTGAGGGCAAGATCAAGAAAGGCGACAGCGTAACGCTCGATGCCGCCGACGACAAGCTGGTACTGACGTATAAGGACGCAAAGGCTCCGGCAGAAAACGAAAATAAGGACGAATAATCCTTATCTGGATAGCGAAAGAGGTACGATTCGTGAGAATCGTACCTCTTTGGGTTTTGCGTCTTTTTGGTCTGTGCACAGAATTGAGAATGAAAAATGGAGAATGGAATCACCCGTAATTCGCAACCAATCGAAATCTATTCTTCCAAATCGGACCGATTTTATAGTATAATGAACATATACAAGACAAGGCGGTGATACCATGCTGAAACCACGAATCAAAGCACTTTTCGTCCTGCTGTTCGCCACCATTGTGATTATGACCGTTGCAGTCAAAAACACGCCGCCGGTTTCGGAATATATGCGGACCGGAATCCGGCTGTCCGACCTGTCAGACCTCGAACGCACTGAATTTATAGTAGCAAAAGGTGCAACCGCAGTACCATATAACTACAAAACCTCTGCCGGTTTTCAAGAGTTAACAACCGATCTTGTCACTCGATACGAAAAAGATCCGTACAAAATATTAACCGGTACTTATGGCAGCCTTTCTACAAACCTCTACGCCGA
>ERZ773210.2077-NODE-2077-length-17538-cov-4.542927_pt1 | contig 17538 bp, 15 predicted proteins | sample MGYA00580528_ERZ773210 | MGnify/ENA primary metagenome ERZ773210 (study PRJEB29015, sample SAMEA2737769) | human gut metagenome | biome: human gut; feature: human-associated habitat; material: faeces | place: China | collected 2012 ...
CCGAGAAGCCTACAAAAAAGCCCTCTACGCTCGCGAAGCCGAAGCGTCCACCTACGTGGATAACGGCATCACGGTGCCCCACGCCCGCACTGCCTGTGTGACCCGCCCCAGCCTGGCCGCCATGCGTCTGGCCGCGCCCGTGCAGTACAACGCCGAGGATGACGGTAAGACCGACCTGCTGTTTGCCATCGCTGCGCCGGAAAACGGCAGCCTGCACATTGACATGCTGGCCCGCATGATGCAGATGCTGATGAACGACGATTTTGTCGAAAAGCTGCGCGCCGCCAAAACGCCCGCCGAGTTCCTGGCTGCCATCGATGTCCAGGAAGACGCCCAGTTCGGCGAAGAGAGCTTCACCCAGCAGGAGATCCCCCAGCAGGGCTACCGCGTGCTGGCTGTGACCGCCTGCCCCAACGGCATCGCACACACCTACATGGCCGCCGAGGCGCTGACCAAGGCCGGTGACCGTCTGGGCCTGCCCACCAAGGTGGAGACCAACGGCTCGGACGGCGCGAAAAACGTGCTGACCGTCGAGGAGATTGCCGCCTGTGACGGCATCATCATTGCAGCGGACAAAAACGTCGAGACCACCCGTTTTGACGGTAAGCCGGTGATTTTTGCCCGTGTGGATGACGGCATCCACAAACCAGAGGAACTTATTAAAACCATCGCCCACGGCGAAGCCCCCATCTTCCACGCCAAGGGCGGCGCACCGGCGGCCAACGAGGCCAGTGCCAACGACTCTGTCGGCCACACCCTCTACAAGCACCTGATGAACGGTGTCTCTCACATGCTGCCCTTCGTGGTAGGCGGCGGCATCATGATCGCGCTGGCGTTTTTGCTGGACGATTACACCATCGATCCCTCCAACTTCGGCATGAACACCCCGGTGGCGGCCTTCTTTAAAACTGTAGGCAACGCAGCGTTCAGCTACATGCTGCCCATCCTGTCGGCCTACATTGCCATGTCCATTGCTGACCGTCCCGGCCTGGCCGTGGGCTTTGCAGGTGGTGTGCTGGCTATGAACGGCACCAACTTTGCCGGGCTGGCCCAGGGCGACACCAGCGGCATTTCGGGCGGCTTTTTGGCTGCGTTGCTGGCCGGTTTCGTCTCCGGCTATATCGTCGAGGGTCTCAAACGCATCACCGAAAAGCTGCCCGCCAGCCTGAACGGCATCCGCCCGATGCTGGTCTACCCGCTGGGCGGCATGCTGGCCATCGGTGCCGTAATGTGCGGCATCAATCCGGTCATGGGCGTGATCAACACCGCCATGACCGATTGGCTGAACGCCATGGGCGGCACCTCCAAGGTGCTGCTGGGCGCCATCGTGGCTGGTATGATGGCGGTGGACATGGGCGGCCCCGTCAACAAAGCCTCCTACGCCTTCGGCATCGCGGCGCTGGCCTCCGGCAACTACGGCGTCATGGCCGCCGTCATGGTAGGCGGTATGGTCCCGCCGATCGCTATTGCGCTGTCCACCACCTTCTGCCCCAAAAAGTGGACCGAGGACGAGCGCCGCAACGGCATCGTCAACTACGTAATGGGTCTGTGTTTCGTCTCCGAGGGCGCTATTCCGTATGCGGCGGCTGACCCGCTGCGCGTGCTGCCAAGCTGCGTCATCGGCGCGGCACTGTCGGGTGCGCTGTCGATGACCTTCGGCTGCGCCTTGCGTGCGCCCCACGGCGGAATCTTCGTCTTCCCGGTCGTGGACCACGCGCTGCTGTACTTTGTGGCGCTGGCCATTGGCAGCGTGGTGGGCGCAGTAATTTTGAGCCTGCTGAAAAAGGACCGAACCGACGCTTGATACTATAATAGAACAGACGGCCCCCGCCGGAGATTTTCTCCCGGTGGGGGCTGTTTTGGCTTGGTTGATGTGTTTGCCGGATTTTGCAGTACGTGTCTCCCCGGCCGCAGCATACAGGTCTGGTCGTTTGCAAACCCGCCACGGCTGTGCTATAGTAGTAGCAACACACAAAATGGAGGATCGCTATGCTGCCTGTTACAACGCCGGGAGCCGAGATCGTTTTTGAGGGCACCTGCAATTTCCGCGAGCTGGGGGGCTACCGCGCTGCCGATGGCCGCCATGTGCGCCGCGGGCTGCTGTACCGCGGCTGCAGCCTGGATACGCTGCAAAGCCCCGCTGACCGTACCAAGCTGGAAAGCCTGCACCTGCGGGAGATCCTGGACCTGCGCAGCGCCGGAGAAGCCGCCCGCCAGCCCGACGCGGCCGTGTCCGGGGCGCATTACCAGCGTATCTGCGGCATGCGGTACGCCGATGGCAGCGAGATGGACTTTTCGCCCGCCGGCATCCAGCGCATTGCCGCCGAAAAGGCCGCCTACGAGGCCAAAGCCGGCCACCCCGTACACGATTTTTACTGGTTCACGGACCTGTACAAGCAGATGCCTTTCGGCAACCCGGCCTACCATGAGCTGTTCCGCCTGCTGGAGGAGCATCGCGTACCGCTGCTGTTCCACTGCACCTGCGGCAAGGACCGCACCGGCATTGCCGCTATGTTGGTACTGCTGGCGCTGGGTGTGAGCCGGGAGGATGCCATCGCCGACTACATGCTGACGAACGTTTACCGCAAAGCCATCATCGATAAATTCATGCAGGATAAACCCGCCGACCAGTACGACCTGCTGCTGCCTGTGGAGGGCGTAAGCGAATCGATGGGGGCAGGGTCCATCGACGTACTGCTGGAAAAGTACCCCAGCTATGAGGCGTATTTTGAGGCTGAATACGGCCTGACCACGGCACGCCTGGCCGCGCTGCGGGATTTTTATCTGGAATAATTATTTTGGAATCATGCGTCGCCTGCGGTGATAAGAACTACACCGCCGACCAGCTGAAAAAGGGGATATGGCACGTGACCATCATCGCGTTCGTGTTCTGCGCGTCGGTGTGGTCGCTGTCGATGGCCGTGCCCCAGGTGTACGCGCGCATCTTTTCCGCCAGCAAGAGCAGTTGGTGCACGCAGGCAGGGCAAAAAAGTAAGGCGCAGCTGCGCGGATTTTCGGATTTTTACAGATTTTTGCAAAAAAGTTTGAAATAGCTGTTGACAAACGGTTTCCCACACGCTATAATATATGAGCGTTGAGGGCAGACGCCCAAGACACAAACCCGATGGGGATTCGCATAATGGTAGTGCAGCGGACTCTGACTCCGCCCGTGGGAGTTCGATCCTCTCATCCCCAATCACACCGCAGCAGCGCAGCTGCTGCGGTTTTTTCTTTCCGGGGTGTAGCGCAGTTGGTAGCGCGCTTGGTTCGGGACCAAGAGGCCGTGGGTTCAAATCCCGTCACTCCGACTTTTAGCCTGTGACATACATGTTGTCACAGGCTTATTTTTTGTTGTACCGAAAAAAATCAGGCATATTAACGGCCACTTTTTAAAGTATATTTTGTAATGTTGCCCAACTTTTTGGTTGGCTTTTAAAATCTGGCAGGGGAGAGGGTAATATTTCCGCGTCTGTCTGATTCGTTTTGCGCCGCCGGGTTTGTTCCGGCGGCACTTTTTGTTCATAGCTTATTTACACGTTTCATCTTGAATTTGGGACCATGCAGCAAGTAGAATAGCTGTAATATTACCGCGCACTTTCCGCGCGGGCAAGGAGCGTGCAACTATGGGCAGTGAAAAGAAATCTTCCCCCAACGTCGAGAGCCGTCGGCGGCATATTTTGCGCATGCCGCAGGCGGTGTATTCGGCCAGCGGCATCGTGGTCAACGGGCGGCGGCTGAAAAGCTTTGTGTTTACCACCGACATCGCCATCATCCGCAACTGCGATGCCGACGCCGTTTTTGCGGTGTATCCCTTTACGCCCCAGCAGGCCATCAGCCAGGCAATCATTCAATCTTCCTACATCCCGGTGTTTTGCGGCATCGGTGGCGGCACCACCCAGGGGCTGCGCACCCTGACGCTGGCCCAGAGCGTGGAAGGGCAGGGGGCTATGGGCGTTGTAATGAACTCCCCCATTACCAACCGCAACCTGCTGGCAGTGTCCCGCGTGGTAGACATCCCGGTCATTATCACGGTAACCAAAGCCGATACCGATATTACCGCCAGGCTGATGGCAGGGGCGTCCATTTTAAATGTAGCCTGCGGTCCCGACACAGCCCGCGTAGTGGGGCTGATCCGCGCGCAGTTTCCAGAGGTCCCTATCATTGCCAGCGGCGGAAAAAACGATGAGAGCATCGCCGCCACCATTGCCGCCGGGGCCAATGCCATTACCTACACACCGCCGTCTGCCGCCTTTTTGTTTAAAGAGATGATGGAGAAATACCGCGAAGAAACTTGACAAGCCTGCCCCAACGGCGTACATTTATACTATAATAAAATATCTATCAGGGAGGTTTTCTTATGGCGATTCGTGTTGGCATCCTGACTTCCGGCGGCGACTGCCCCGGCCTGAACGCCACCATCCGCGGTGTAGCCAAGGCGCTGTACCACCGCATGGGCAGCAAGGTCGAGATCGTAGGTATCATGAACGGCTACGACGGCCTGATCAACGGCAACTACCGCGAGATGAGCCCGGATGAGTTTTCCGGCATTTTGACCGTGGGCGGCACCATCCTGGGCACCAAGCGTACCCCCTTTAAAAAGATGCGTGTGGTCGAGGAAGACAAGGTGGACAAGGTAGCCGCCATGAAGAAGAACTACCGCGCCGCCAAGCTGGATTGTCTGCTTTGCCTGGGCGGCAACGGCACCCACAAAACCGCCAACCTGCTGAGCCAGGAGGGCCTGAACGTTATTGGCCTGCCCAAGACCATTGACAACGACATTTACGGCACCGACGTGACCTTTGGCTTCCACACCGCCGTGGACATTGCCACCGAGGTCATCGACCGCATCCACACCACCGCCGGCAGCCACAGCCGCGTGATGTGCATTGAGATCATGGGCAACAAGGCCGGCTGGCTGACGCTGTATTCCGGCATTGCGGGCGGCGCGGACATCATCCTGCTGCCCGAACTGCCCTACGACATTAAAAAGGTTGCTGCCGCAGTGGAAAACCGCGCCAAGGCAGGCAAGAACTTCTCGATTTTGGCCGTGGCCGAGGGCGCGTTCTCTCAGGAAGAGGCTAAGATGAAGCGCAAAGAGTGGACCGCTCAGCGTGCCGCCGCCGGTTATACCACCGCCACCGCCCGCATTGCCAAGCAGGTCGAAGAGCTGACCGGCGCTGAAACGCGCATCTGCGTGCCCGGCCATATGCAGCGTGGCGGCAGCCCCAGCGCCTATGACCGTGTGCTGGCCACCCAGTTTGGCGCCTACGCCGCCGGGCTGGTTGCCGACGAACACTACGGTGTGACCGTTGCCATGGTGAACCGCCACGTGACCGCCAACCCGCTGGCTGACATTGCCGGCAAGACTCGCGGCGTGCCGGGAGATTGTGATATGCTCAATGTTGCCCGGGCTATGGGGATCTGCCTTGGTTAATTTGTTCGTTTATAGTTTCTTGCTTTCAAGAGGGGCCACGTTCTGGCCTCTCTTTTTTTATAAAAAATCAGCAAAGACTATTGACATTAAACCCGCGTTTAATGCTACACTGGTAGTGAAAACAACCCCAGGGAAAGGACCTGTTACCTATGGATAAATTACAAGCATTGCAAGACTATCTGCGTGAGCTGGGCAGTGTGGCGGTGGCGTTTTCCAGCGGGGTGGATTCCACCTTTTTGCTGAAAGTCGCCCACGATACGCTGGGCGACAAGGCCATCGCCGTGACAGCTAAGTCCTGCTCGTTCCCCAAGCGGGAACTGGAGGAGGCCACTGCCTTCTGCAAGGCCGAGGGCATCAGGCAAGTCATCGTTGAGTCCGAGGAGCTGAACATCGAGGGCTTCTCCCATAACCCCAAGAACCGCTGCTACCTGTGCAAGCATGAACTGTTCGAGAAAATTATCGCAGTTGCGAAAGAAAACGATTTGCAGTACGTAGCCGAAGGCTCCAACATGGATGACAACGGCGACTACCGCCCCGGCTTGCAGGCCGTGGCCGAGCTGCAGGTCAAAAGCCCGCTGCGCCACGTGGGATTGACCAAGCAGGAGATCCGCGACTACTCCCACCAGCTGGGGCTGCCCACCTGGGACAAGCAGTCCTTCGCCTGCCTGTCCTCCCGCTTTGTGTACGGCGAGGAGATCACCGCACAAAAGCTGGGCATGGTGGACAAGGCCGAGCAGCTGCTTCTGGACCTGGGATTTCACCAGCTGCGGGTGCGCATCCACGGTACGATCGCCCGCATCGAGGTGCTGCCCGCCGAGTTTGAAAAGCTGCTGCAAAACCGTGAGCAGATCGTGGCCGAGTTTAAAAAATACGGTTTTACGTATGTTACTATGGACTTGCAGGGCTACCGCATGGGCAGCATGAACGAGACCCTGAACCTGAAAGGCTGATGCTATGGACGAAAAACAAGTGTTGGAGCAGGTGCGCAGCGGCGCGATAAGCGTCGAGGACGCCGAGCAGTTTTTCCGCCGCGCACCCTACGAGGAATTGGGCTACGCCAAGCTGGACACCCACCGCAAACTGCGGTCCGGCTTTGGCGAGGTGGTCTTTTGCAGCGGCAAGGCCGACGAATTTTTGTCGAGCATTTTTGAAAAATTGGCCGCCGAAGACGGTGAGGTACTGGGCACCCGTGCCACGCCCCACCAGTTTGAACTGGTCAAGGCCGTCTGCCCCAGTGCAGTGTACGATTCCATTGCCCGCATTATAAAGGTAGAAAAGCCCGGCAAGGTGCTGCGCGGCTGCGTGGCCGTCTGCACCGCCGGCACTGCCGACATCGCCGTGGCCGAGGAAGCCGCCCAGACGGCCGAGTTTTTCGGCACGAAAGTGGAGCGCATCTACGATGTGGGCGTCAGCGGGCTGCACCGCCTGCTGGGCAACCTGGAACCTATCCAGCGCGCCAACTGCGTAGTGGCCGTGGCGGGCATGGAGGGGGCACTGGCCAGCGTCATCGGCGGGCTGGTGCAGAACCCGGTCATTGCTGTGCCTACCTCGGTGGGGTACGGGGCCAGCTTCGGCGGGCTTTCCGCACTGCTGACGATGATCAACTCCTGCGCCAACGGCATTGCCACCGTCAACATCGATAATGGCTACGGCGCCGGGTATCTGGCCACCCAAATCAACCGCCTGGCCCTGGGCACGAAAGAGGATTAACGTATGAACGAAAAAAAAGACGCCCTGTATCTGGAATGTTACTCCGGCATCAGCGGCGATATGGTCACGGCGGCGTTGTTGGACCTGGGCGCGGACGAGGCTGTGCTGCGCAAAGCGCTGGCCAGCCTGCCGCTGGATGGGTTCAGCATCAACATCAGCCGAGTGAAAAAGGCCGGGCTGGACGCCTGCGATTTTAACGTGGTACTGGACGCCGAGCACGAGAACCACGACCACGATATGGCCTACCTGTACGGCGGGGTGGAGGAGTGCGGCCACACCCACGATGTGCATGAGCACAACCATGACGAGCACGACCACCATCATGACGAGGATGGACATGCGCACCGCCATGGGCATTGCTGCCACGACCACGAGGCTGAACATTGCCACGACCATGAACATAACCACGCACACCGCGGGCTGGCCGAGGTGCTGGACATCCTGAACAAAGCCGATCTGACCGACCGCGCCCGCGCCACGGCCGTGCGCATCTTTACCATTTTGGGCCAGGCCGAGGCAAAGGCCCACGGTGCTACGCTGGAAACCGTGCACTTTCACGAAGTCGGCGCGGTGGATTCCATCGTGGACATCACCGCTGCGGCCGTATGCCTGGACAATCTGGGCATCGAGGACGTCATCGTCCCCGTGCTGTACGAGGGCACCGGCAGCATCCGCTGTGCCCACGGCGTGCTGCCCATCCCGGTGCCCGCCGTGGTGAACATTGCCGCCGCTGAGCACCTGAACCTGCACATCACCGGCGCCAAGGGCGAGTACGTCACCCCCACCGGCGCGGCCATTGCTGCCGCTGTGCGTACCAGTGACCAGCTGCCCGCCGAATTCACCGTTTCCAAAATTGGTCTCGGCGCCGGAAAGCGGGAGCAGGAACTGCCCGGCCTGGTGCGGGCGATGCTCATCCGCCCCGCAGGCAGCGAGTATGCCGCGCAGGACGTCATCTACAAGCTGGAATCCAACATCGACGACACCACCGGCGAAGCGCTGGGCTACGTGATGGAGCGGCTGCTGGCCGCGGGTGCACGGGACGTGCAGTACAGCCCGGTCTACATGAAAAAGAACCGTCCTGCGTACCTTTTGACCGTGCTTTGCCTGGAGGAGGACATTCCCGCACTGGAAGAAATCATTTTTGCGGAGACCACCACCATCGGCATCCGCCGCGTGCGGATGGAGCGCAGCATCTTGAAGCGCCATATTTACACCATTCCCACCTCACTGGGTGATGTAGAGGTCAAAATGTGCCTGGTGCCCCATTGCAATGGGAACGAAGTTTTCGAGGATGTAGAAGAGCGCTGCTATCCCGAGTATGAGAGCATCAAGGCCATCTGCAAGCGCACGGGCCGCTCCTATCAAGATGTAACACGCCAGGTCCTGCGCGAACTGGCCGAAAATAAGGAGGACTAACCATGCATATGGCAGACGCATTATTGGCGCCGGGTGTTGCCGGAGTCATGTACGCCTGTTCGGCGGTGGCGGCGGGGCGCTCGGTGCGCAAGCTGAACCAGCAGCCCGATGACAAGGCCGTGCCCGTGATGGGCGTGATGGGTGCCTTTGTTTTTGCCGCCCAGATGATCAATTTTACCATCCCCGGCACGGGTTCCAGCGGTCATTTGTGCGGCGGCATGCTGCTGGCCGCCATCGTGGGTCCCTACGCCGCGTTTTTGACGATGATCGGCGTGCTGCTCATCCAATGCCTGCTGTTTGCCGATGGCGGCTTGATGGCGTTGGGGGCCAACATCTGGAATATGGCGTTCTACGGTTGTTTTGTGGGCGGGCTGATCTGGCGCGCCTTTACCCGCAAGGGGCTGAACCATGCGAAAATTATCGCCGCATCGCTGATCGGCTGCATCCTTTCGCTGCAGCTGGGGGCGTTCTCGGTATCCGTAGAAACGCTGGCCTCCGGCATTACGGCGCTGCCCTTTGGTGCGTTTTTGCTGGCCATGCAGCCCATTCATCTCGCCATTGGCGCGGTGGAAGGCTGCATTACCGCCGCTGTGCTTGCGTTTTTGTACGAGGCACGCCCCAGTCTGCTGTGGCAGGGCGGCGTGGCCGCCGGGGCGAAGCAGCGCCTGACCTTACGCGGCACGCTGGGCGTGCTGGCGGGCGCGGCCGTGGTCGTCGCAGGCGGGCTTTCGCTGCTGGCATCTGCCTTCCCCGATGGGTTGGAATGGTCGCTGCAGCGTTTGACCGGCAGCACCGAACTGGAAACCACCGGCCCCGTGCCGGCGTTTTTTGCCCGTATTCAAGAATGGACGGCCCTGCTACCGGACTACAACTTTGCAGGCTCCGACGCAGCTGCCGGAACCAGCGCGGCGGGCATCATCGGCGCGGTCGTGGTGCTGGCCGTGGTGATTTTGGGCGTAAAACTGGTAAAAAAGGCGGTGCATCGACGTGGATCGTCTGCACAGAGCCATTAAGGATGTTCACCGGCTGGACGATCTGGCCGCGCGGGATACCTGGCTGAACCGGCTGGCCCCGCTGCCCAAACTGCTGGCGGCGGTAGTGTATCTGGCCGTCACGCTGTCCTTTGGGCGATATCAGCTCACCGGCGTACTGGGTATGGGACTTTGGCCGCTGCTTTTGCTGGAGTTGGCGGACTTTACCCCCGGCGACGCCTTGCGGGCGTTTAAACCCGTGGCTGTGCTGCTAACCGTGGTGGGGCTGTGCAATCTGCCGTTCGACCGCGCCGTACTGCTGCATGCGGGGCCGCTGTCCGTGACCGGGGGCATGCTCTCGCTGGGCGTGCTGCTGGCCAAGGGGCTGTTCTGCTTTCTGGCCGTGTGGGTGCTGATTGCCTCCACCGGGATGGAATCCGTCTGCGCGGCTTTACAGCAATTGCACTGTCCGCGGGTGCTCACCACCACAATTTTACTGATATACCGTTACATTGTGCTGCTTTTGCAGGAGGGTATCCGCATTGCCACCGCCTATGCGCTGCGCGCACCCGGGCAAAAGGGTATCCAGTTCCGGGCGTGGGGCTCACTGCTGGGGCAGCTGCTACTGCGCAGCATCGACCGCGCCCAGCTGGTGTACGAGAGCATGCAGCTGCGGGGCTTTGCAGGATCTTTTCCGCCAGGGCAGAAAAAGCACGGCGGTTGGCTGTTTTTTGCAGTAACGATTTTCTACTGCGCCGTTTTCCGCGCCGTGCCGGTGTTTGAGCTGGCCGGACGACTTTTGTAAAAAAGGGAACAATATTATGGCAAATTCCGAGTCTATCCTGACGATGCAGGACTTGACTTTTTGTTATGATGGCCACAGCGCCGCGCCGGTCTTGCAGGATATAAACCTGAACATTGCGTCCGGCCAGCGGGTGGGCCTTGTTGGCTGCAACGGCGTGGGCAAATCTACACTGTTAAAGCTGCTGGTGGGTATTCTGCCCATGCAGCAGGGCACGCTGGAAGTGGCGGGCCTTGCGATGCAGCACGAAAATTTGGCATCTATCCGGCGGAAAGTGGGGTACATTTTCCAGGATTCGGACAGCCAGCTGTTCATGCCCACAGTGGCGGCGGACGTCGCCTTTGCGGCGCAGAACTACGGTTACCCGACCGAGGAAGTAGCCGCCCGCAGCCACCGCGCCTTGCAGCAGGTGCACATCGAAGATTGCGCCGACCGGCCGGTGTACCGGCTGTCCGGTGGGCAGAAGAAACTTGCGTCTATCGCAGGCATCCTGACACTGGACCCGGAGCTGATCTTGATGGACGAGCCGTCCGCCGCGCTGGACCCGAAAAACCGGCGCAACTTAATAGAAATTTTGCGGGGACTGCCCTGTGCGATGCTGATTGCCTCCCACGATCTGGATTTTATCTACGATACCTGCGACCGGGTGGTGCTGCTGTACGAAGGGCGCATTGCCGCCGACGGCCCGGCCGAGGAAATTTTGCACGACGGTGCGTTGCTGGCTGATTGCGATTTGGAACTGCCTCTGCGGTTTCAATCGATATAATGTAGTTTAAAGGAGGAAACCTTTTATGGCAAAGTCTACTGTCTATTTCACCAAGGAGATCACCCCTGAGGCCGTGTTGAAGATGTACCGCCAGCTGGGCGTGGAACTGCCCGGCAAGGTGGCCGTTAAAGTCCACAGCGGCGAGGATGGCAACCAGAACTTCCTGCGTCCCGAGTTCATGAAGCCGGTCATCGACGCCGTCCACGGCACCGTGGTCGAGTGCAATACCGCGTACGGCGGCGCCCGCAACGAGACCCCCAAGCACGTACAGCTGATGAAAAAACACGGCTGGAGCGACCTGTTCGACGTTGACATCATGGATGCCGAAGGACCTGACGTTGTCTGGCCCGTGAAGAATGGCAAGGTCCTGAGCGAGAACCTGCTGGGCAAGGACATCGAAAACTACGACAGCATGCTGGTTTTGATCCACTTCAAGGGCCACCCCATGGGCGGTTACGGCGGCGCGCTGAAGCAGCTGTCCATCGGCTGTGCTTCCAGCGCCGGCAAGGCCTACATCCACTCCGGCGGCAAGGTCAAGGATCAGGCCGTGCTGTGGGAGAACATCTGCCCGCAGGATACCTTCCTGGAAGCCATGGCCGACGCCGCCAGCACCGTGGCCGACCACTTTGCCGGCAAGATTGCCTATGTGGCCGTGATGAAGAACCTGTCCGTCGACTGTGACTGCTGCGCCGTGGCTGAGAACCCCTGCATGGGCGACATCGGCATCCTGTCCTGCCTGGACCCCGTCGCGCTGGACCGCGCCTGCCTGGACCTGGTCGAGCACAGCGCCGACCCTGGCCGTGACCACTTTATGGAGCGCGTCAACAGCCGCCACGGCGCCCACACCATCGAGGCCGCCGAGGCCCTGGGCGTTGGCACCACCGAGTATGAGTTGGTGAGAGTGTAATAGCAATTCTCCAATCAGGGAGCGGGCCTGGCGGCTCTCTCCCTGATTTTGTTTCTGGCCTTTTTGGGCGATGTGCGATATAATAGACCTATACAAACCAGGGGAGAGGGGGCGCGCCGCATGCCGCAGAGAATTTATATGGCCATCGACTTGAAATCGTTCTACGCTTCGGTGGAGTGTGCGGAGCGCGGGCTGGACCCGCTGCAAACCAACCTCGTTGTGGCGGACCCCTCCCGCACCGAAAAGACCATCTGCCTGGCGGTGTCCCCGGCACTGAAAGCCTACGGCATCCCCGGCCGCGCCCGGCTGTTTGAAGTCATCCAAAAGGTGGGGCAGGTCAATGCTATGCGCCGCCTGAACGCCCCCAACCGCACCTTTACCGGCAAAAGCTGCGACGCGCGGGAGCTGGCCAACCACCCGGATTGGGCGCTGGACTACATCATCGCGCCGCCCCAGATGGCCCACTACATCCAGCAAAGTACACGTATCTACAACGTTTATTTAAAGTACGTCGCGCCGGAGGACATCCACAGCTACTCTATCGACGAGGTGTTTCTGGACGCCACCGCCTACTTGAAATTATACGGCCTAACGTCGAAAGAATTTGCCCGCAAGATGATTTTGGACATTTTGGCCACCACCGGCATCACGGCCACGGCGGGCATCGGCACCAACCTGTACCTGGCCAAGGTCGCCATGGACATCCGCGCAAAGCACATCCAGCCGGACGAAAACGGCGTGCGCATCGCCGCGCTGGACGAGATGCGCTACCGCCGCCTGCTGTGGGACCACACCCCGCTGACGGATTTTTGGCGGGTGGGCAAGGGCATCGCCCAAAAGCTGGAGACCCACAATATGTTCACGATGGGTGACGTAGCACGGTGTTCGCTGGGCGGGCCGCAGGATTTTTACAACGGGGAGATGCTTTACCGGCTATTCGGCGTCAACGCCGAGCTGCTCATCGACCACGCCTGGGGCTGGGAACCCTGCACCATTGCGGACATCAAGGCCTACAAGCCCGCCGCCAACAGCTGCGGCAGCGGCCAGGTACTGCACTGCGCTACGCCCGCCGACCAGGCACGGCTCATCGTGCGGGAAATGGCTGACCAGCTAGCGCTGGACCTGGTGGACAAACACCTGATGACCAACCAGTTGGTGCTGACCGTGGGCTACGACCGAGAGAATCTGACCGACCCCACCCGCAATGCGGCCTACCATGGCCCTGTTGCCACCGACCGCTACGGGCGGCAGATCCCCAAGCATGCCCACGGCACAACGAATTTAAGGCAGTACACGTCCTCCACGCGGTCGATTTTGGACGCTGTGACAGAGCTTTTTGACCGCATTGTAGACAAGCGCCTGCTGGTACGGCGGGTGAACCTGGTGGCCTGCCGCGTGCTGGACGAAGGCGCCGCCCGTGAGAAGGACAGCTGCGAGCAGCTGGACTTTTTTTCCATCACCGAAAGCGCCCAGCAGCAGGCTGCCGCCGAGGAAAAGGAGCTGGAGCGGGAGCGCCGCCGCCAACAAGCCATGCTGGCCATTAAAAAGAAGTTCGGGAAAAATGCCATCATCAAGGGCATGGACCTGCAGGAGGGTGCCACCGCCATGGAGCGCAACGCACAGATCGGAGGGCACAAGGCATGACCCACCGCTATGACGACATTATCAACCTGCCGCATCATGTCTCGCAGAAGCACGCACCGATGGCTCGGGCCGACCGCGCAGCGCAGTTTTCGCCCTTTGCAGCGCTGACCGGGCTGGACGCCGCCCTGCGGGAGACCGCCCGCCTGACCGACCAGCGCATCACCCTGGACGAGTACGAGCAGGCCGCACTGGACGAAACGCTGCAAACCGTGCGGGATGCACTGACCAAAAAAGAGCATCCTACCGTGGAAGTCTGCTATTTTGTGCCCGACACCCGCAAGCCAGGCGGTGCCTACTGCACCGTGACCGGCGTGGTAAAGAAGATGGCAGAGTTTGAGGGACTGCTGATTTTGGCTGACGGCACCGAGGTACCAATGGGGGAGATCGCGGTTTTGGAACTACACGGATAACGGAACGGAAGGGTCAAAAACAACACAGCTATTTCAAAAGCATCAAGAAAACAAGATCGACATGCTGAATGGGTCGATTCGGAACAAGCTGCCGCTGTTTGCACTGCCTGTGGCGGCTACCGCTGTGCTGGAGCAGCTGTTCAACGCGGCGGCCTGGCCGTGGTGGGCATAGGTGTACCCTGTCTCCCCCTGCAGCCGCACCTTCCAAACTATCATGCTGGTGTATCCGATTAGTTTGTCGTTTACCGCGCTGTTGATTTTGTTTGCACTGGGGTGTGGTATAGACCGACCAGGAGATTTGCTTGATTTTTTGTTTCGGTGCTTCGGCCCCGCCTACTTTGCGGCAGGGCTTTTTTATTAAGAAAAGAGGGACCGCAAGGTGGTCCCTCTTTCGCACTGCATGCTATTATACTTTTTTCAGCAACCCATCAGCAGTTAAAACCGCCGTATCCCCTTCGTTAATATCCGCGGCAGCCAAAGCTGCATCGGGGTAGGGGAGTACCCGCTTCACCCCGTCGGGCGCAACCAGGGTCACATCGACCAAAACCTCCGCCCCCGGGGCGGGTTCCTCGCAGCCGTACATCTGTTCGTCTATGCGTTTTACTACGTAAGTCATGGCGGCACCTCACTCGCTGCGCAGGCGCTTGTGCAGCTTTTTCTGCTCGTACATGGCGGTGTCAGCCTGCTTTAGCACGCTGTCCAGTACCTGCAGGCCGGAGCAGCAACCCACCCTACCCATATTAAATATAGTGTAACACACCATTTCCCAAAAAACAAATATTCCGACAAAATTCTTTTTCGAGCGTAAAACCCGTGCAGTGCTAAGTTGTGCGGATTGCATAAAGGTTTGGTTAATCCCTACAAACTGCAGGGTAATCTATCGTACTTCATAACTTTTTCACCATGAGCGAAGAATGAGCGATACATCGTTTGTTAACGATTATTTCAAACTTTTTCTATTTTCTTGAAATATATTATTGCTATTTTGCACAAAATCTGCTATACTTAGCACGATCTTTCAATCACATTGCGCTTACGCACCTTTGTAAGCGACTACCATGAGAAGGAGGAATTTTTTTATGGAATTTGTGATTGGCATTATCCTCGTCCTGACCTTTTTCGGCCTGGCCTACTACTGCGTAAAAGGTCACAACCTGATGATCGGCTTCCTGATCATCTCCATCGTCTGGACTGCCCTTTCTCTGCTGGGCACTCTGGTCGCATCTCCCACGTTTATTGCAGAGAACCCCATCCTGCAGTTCGGCGGTGACTCCGGCACTACGCTGGTTTCGATCCTGAACAAGATCTACCAGTCCGCCCCTGAAGGCTGGGGCACCACGCTGGTCAACGTCTGCTGGGGCGCCTGGTTTGGCCGCGTCCTGATGGAGACCGGCATCGCCTCCACCCTGATCCGTAAGACTGTTGAGCTGGGCGGCGACCGTCCCATCATCACCATCGTTCTGCTGAACGTTGTGACTGCCTTCATCTTCACCGCCATGATGGGCGCCGGCCCCGTTATCGCCATCGGCGTTATCGTCCTGCCCATCATGATGTCCCTGGGTGTTCCCAAGGCAATCGCCATGTTCAGCTTCATGGAGTCTGTTGCCGCTGGTATCTATCTGAACCCCGTCAACTTCGCTCAGTATCGTGCTTTCTTCATCGACGTCGATGAGATGCCCAACTTCACCCTGGGCTGGTACGCTGGCAAGTGGGGCTATGCCGCTCTGATCATCTCTGTTGTCGTCACCACCATCCTGGCCGGCTTCTTCCTGAAGAAGAGCAAGACCAGCCATGCTTGGGCCGCTCAGACCCGTGGCGCTTCCGAGCAGAAGGATGCTCCTCTGTATACCTTGATCCTGCCCATCGTTCCCGTTGTGCTGAAGATCTGGCTCGACTTCTCCGTTATCGGCGGCTTCGTCATCGCTGGTTTCGCTGCCCTGTTCCTCTGCGGCAAGATGAACAAATCTTTCAAAGAGAACTGCCAGCTGGTCAACAAGCTGTACTATGACGGCGTAGTCGACACCGCTCCGCTGGTTGGCTTCCTGCTGACCCTGCCCATGTTCAACAGTGTTGCTTCTTACGCTTCCCCGTTCTTCAAGGCCGTTCTGGGCCCCGTCATGCCGAAGAGCGAGCTGGTCGTCTGCATCCTGTTCGCCGTCCTGCTGGCTCTGGGCCTCTTCCGTGGTCCTATGACCCTGGTTGGCTGCGGTGCTGCTACTCTGGGCGTTCTGCGCGGTGTCGCTTCCTTCAGCGTCCCGTTCCTGTATTGCGTCTTCGCAATCCCCACCATCACCGTCAACATCGGTTCCTGCATCACCCAGTCCTGGGTTGCTTGGGGCCTTGCCTACACCAAGGTTGAGTCTAAGGATTACCTGAAGCTCTCCATCCCCATGACTTACATCGGCGGCATCCTGCTGTACATCCTGACCTTCGTCACCATGAGCGGTCTGGGCGCCGAGTGGTTTGTCTGATCCACTTTGAACCTGTAAGTTAAACCGTAAATTAGGGTGCCGCCGCCTCGAAGGCGGCGGCACCTTACTTTTTAAGGAGAAGAAACACTCCCCTACCCTACTGAGAAACATTTAGGAGGAAAACTGAATGGCAGAACATCGCGCTGTTCGCATGGGCATTGACGTCGGCGGTACTTACACCAAGTGTGTCGCCATGGACAACCTGACCCATGAGATCATTGGCAAGAACGAAGTTAAGACCACCCACGACGACAAGGACGGCGTTGCCGCCGGCGTTGTGCAGTCCTTCAAAAACTGCATGGCCGAGAACGACATTGCCCCTGAGGACGTCGTCTTCGTTGCGCACTCCACCACCCAGGCAACCAACGCCTTCATCGAGGGCGACGTTGCTTCTGTCGGTGTCATCGGTGTTGCAGGCGGCGGCCTGGAAGGCTTCCTGGCAAAGCGCCAGCTGAACCTGAAGGACATCGTCCTGGACGAGAAGGTCGGCCGTAAGATCCCCGTGCATAACAGGTTCCTGAAGAAGAAGGAAATGACCGACGAGAAGATCAATGCCGCCATCAAAGAGCTGTGCGGTGAAGGCAGCCAGGTTATCGTTGCCTCCATGGCTTTCGGCGTTGACAACATGGACGAAGAGGTCAAGATCCATGACCTGGCCGAGGCCCAGGGCCTGCCGGTTTCCATGGCTTCTGACATCACCAAGCTGTACGGCCTAACCCGCCGTACCCGCACTGCCGCCATCAACGCTTCCATTCTGCCCAAGATGATGGCTACCGCAAACGCCACCGAGAGCTCTGTCCGCAACGCTGGCGTTACCGTTCCCCTGATGATCATGCGCGGCGACGGCGGCGTTATGGAGATCAGCGAGATGCGTAAGCGTCCCATCCTGACTGCTCTGTCCGGCCCTGCTGCTTCCGTCATGGGCTCCCTGATGTATCTGCGTGCTTCCAACGCCATCTACTTTGAGGTCGGCGGCACCACCACCAACATCGGTGTTATCAAGAACG
>ERZ773210.2094-NODE-2094-length-17408-cov-5.300755_pt1 | contig 17408 bp, 14 predicted proteins | sample MGYA00580528_ERZ773210 | MGnify/ENA primary metagenome ERZ773210 (study PRJEB29015, sample SAMEA2737769) | human gut metagenome | biome: human gut; feature: human-associated habitat; material: faeces | place: China | collected 2012 ...
GACTTCGTGGCTTGCCACAACCCCAGCTACATCACCAAGGGCTTCAAGATGGTTCAGGACGTCAAGCCCGGCGGCGTGTTCATGATCAACTGCGAGTGGACGCCCGAGGAGCTCAGCCACCATCTGGACGCCTCCGCTAAGCGCTACATTGCCCGCAACAACATCCAGCTCTACACGATCAACGCCATTGACCTGGCCATCCAGATCGGTATGGGCAAGCGCAACAACACCATCCTGCAGTCCGCATTCTTCTCTCTGGCGAAGATCATGCCGGAGGAGGACGCCATCCGCTACATGAAGGAGAAGGCCAAGGCCTCCTACATGAAGAAGGGCGAGGATGTGGTCGAGATGAACTACAAGGCCATCGACCTCGGCGCGACCGCGTATGTGAAGATCGACGTTCCGGCCGACTGGGCCAACGCCGTGGACGAAGCGCCCGCCAAGGAGCTGACCGGCCGTCCGGCCACCGTCAAGATGGTGCGCGACATTCTCACCCCGGTCGACAAGATGGACGGCGACAGCCTGCCTGTCTCCGCGTTCGTCGACCATGCCGACGGCACGTTCGAGCTCGGCGCCTCCGCGTATGAGAAGCGCGGCGTGGCCGTCTCCGTGCCCGAGTGGGACAGCGCCAAGTGCATCCAGTGCAACCAGTGCGCCTATGTCTGCCCGCATGCGACCATCCGCCCGTTCGCGCTCACTGCCGACGAGCTGGCCGCCGCACCCGCGCAGACCAAGGCTGTCGACTTCAAGGTCGGCGCCGGCAAGGGCGTTTACAAGTTCTCCATGGCCATCTCCCCGCTCGACTGCATGGGCTGCGGCGTCTGCACGCACGTCTGCCCGGTCGGCGCGCTGACGATGCAGCCGCTGGAGGGTCAGGAAGCGCAGCAGCCCGTGTTCGACTACATGGTCTCCGCTGTTGCCGAGAAGAAGGAGCTTCAGGACTTCACCGTCAAGGGAAGCCAGTTCCGTCAGCCCATGCTCGAGTTCTCCGGCTCCTGCGCCGGCTGTGCCGAGACGAGCTATGCCCGCCTGATCACGCAGCTGTTCGGCGATCACATGATGATCTCCAACGCGACCGGCTGCTCGTCCATCTGGGGCGGCCCGGCTGCCACCAGCCCGTACACCGTCAACAAGGAAGGCAAGGGTCCCGCCTGGGCCAACTCCCTGTTCGAGGATAACGCGGAGCACGGCCTCGGCATGTACCTCGGCCAGAAGAAGATCCGCGACGATCTCGCGGAGGACATCCGCTACATCGCCGAAAACGGCAAGGATCCCGACAAGGTCGCGGCTGCCAAGAAGTACCTCGAGACCTACAACGACGGTGAGGCCAACCAGACCGCCACGGCGGAGTTCCTCGCTGTGATGGAGGCCAAGCCCGCCTGTGACTGCGAGCGCTACCAGCGCATCATGGCCGGCAAGGACTTCCTCAACAAGAAGAGCTGCTGGATCTTCGGCGGCGACGGCTGGGCCTACGACATCGGCTTCGGCGGTCTGGACCATGTCCTGGCGCAGGACGAGGACGTGAACGTGTTCGTCTTCAACACCGAGGTCTACTCCAACACCGGCGGACAGGCGTCCAAGGCCTCCAACATCGGTCAGGTCGCGCAGTTCGCGGCTGCCGGTAAGGAGCTCAAGAGCAAGAGCCTTGCCGAGATCGCCATGAGCTACGGCTACATCTACGTGGCGCAGGTCGCCATGGGTGCAAACCCGGCGCAGACCATCAAGGCCATCAAGGAAGCGGAAGCTTACCCCGGCCCGTCCCTGATCATCGGTTACGCTCCCTGCGAGATGCACAGCATCAAGAAGGGCGGCATGACCAACTGCCAGGGCGAGATGAAGCGCGCGGTCGACTGCGGCTACTGGAACCTGTTCCGCTACGATCCGTCCGCCGAGAAGCCCTTCGCGCTCGACAGCAAGGAGCCGGCCGACGGCTACCGTGACTTCCTCATGAACGAGGCACGTTACGCCCGCCTGACCAACGAGTTCCCGGATCGTGCCGAGGAGCTGTTTGCCAAGTCCGAGGCCAACGCAAAGAAGCGCTACGAGCACCTGCTCAAGCTCAAGAAGCTCTACGACGAGGCATAATTTTTCCTACCCACGCAGGCGGGGCTGATTTCAGCCCCGCCTTTTCTATCCGGCTCGTCTGCGAGCCGGATAGAAAAGGCGCGATCCTGCTTGAGGCAGTATCGGACACCGTGCACGCACGCATTTTTCTCCAACGCTCCGCCTGCGCGGAACGTGTTGAAAACCGGCGGGGTATGGCGTATACTGAACATCAGATCATTCACGAAAGGGGAGACCGCCATTTGAATACGGACACCTATCAGAGCGCGCTCGAATCGACAAAAGACAGCATCGAGGACGTGAACAAAGCCATCGGCTTCAGCCTCGGCAGTCTCACACTGGAAAAGCTCATCACTTCTGCCATCACGCTCGTGATCTGCATTGTTTGCATCTGGATCATCATGCGCATTGCGCGGCGCATATCGTCGCACTCGCGCCTGTCCGAGAGCCTGAGCAGGTTCATTCTCAAGGTGCTCAAGATCACGCTGGAATTCATGGCGATCCTCATCGTAGCCGACAGCCTCGGCTTTAATGTCACAGCACTGCTGGCTGTGTTCAGCCTGCTCGGTCTGGCTCTGTCGCTCTCGGTGCAAAACTGCCTCTCGAATGCCATGAGCGGTATCATCATCCTGCTCACACGGCCGTTTGAGGACGGCGATTTCATCGAGGCCGGCAATGTCAGCGGCACGGTGCGCGACATCGGCCTCATCTACACGCAGCTGTGCACGATCGACAATAAGGACATCTATGTGCCGAACAGCGACCTGTCGGCGTCCAAGATCGTCAACTACAACCGTGAGCCGCAGCGGCGCGTGGATCTCACCTTCGGCGCGGACTATACCTGCCGTCCGGAGCAGGTGAAGGCGGCGCTGCACAATGCCGTCTCCCTTGTGCCCGGCATCCTGCCGGAGCCCGAGCCGTTCGTGCGCGTGTCGGGCTACGGCGAGAGCAACATCGACTACGTCGTGCGGGTCTGGTGCAAGACGGCCGATTACTGGACGGTGTACTACGACCTCATGGAGGCCGTCGGCGCGGCGTTTGACGCCCACGGTGTGTCCATGTCCTATCCGCAGATGAACGTGCACGTGCTCGACACACCGGAAAGTGCAAAAAAAGATTGACTTTCCCATATTTTCAGGTATAATAATATGGCCTGTGTGCTGACACAGGTGATCCTTGCTCTCATTTGAGATGAGGGCCATCAGACCAGAAGGAGGTGCAACTGAAATGGCAAAAACCACCGAAAAGTACGAACTGATGTACATCATCAACCCCAACCTGTCGGAGGAAGAGACTGCAGCAGTCGTCGAGAAGTTCAAGGCGCTTGTCGAGCAGAACGGCACGCTGGAGGAGATGGAGGAGATGGGTAAGCGCAAGCTCGCTTACGAGATCAACTACATTTCCGAGGGCTACTACGTGCTCGTCAAGTTCACCAGCGGCCCGGATTTCCCGGCTGAGCTGGATCGTGTGCTGGGCATCACGGACGGTATTCTCCGCTCCCTGATCACCCGTCGCCCGGAATAAGGAGGCGCGGCAATGCTGAATCACATTGTGCTCATGGGCCGTCTGACCCGTGACCCCGAGCTTCGTTATACCCAGTCCCAGATCCCCGTTGCGTCGTTTTCGCTTGCGGTCGACCGTGATTTCGGCGGTCGTGACGGAGGCGAGCGGCAGACGGACTTCATCGATATTGTCGCGTGGAGAAGCACGGCGGAGTTCGTCTCCAAGTACTTCACCAAGGGCAGCATGGCCGTTGTGAGCGGCCGCCTGCAGATCCGCGACTGGACTGACCGTGAGGGCGGCAAGCGCCGCAGCGCGGAGGTCGTGGCGGACAATGTCTACTTTGGCGAGAGCAAGCGCCGCGACGGCGGCGATACGTCTCGCCCGGCAGCGCCGAGCGCATCGGCACCGGCTCACCGCGGAAGCTATGGCGGATATGACAATGTCCCCCAGGGCGGCAGCGCGTTTTCCGAGCTGGACGACGATGACGGCGACCTGCCGTTCTGATTTTGATAAAGGAGGATTACAGTCTTGGCTTTTGACAGAGATAAGAGCAAGAACCGCAAACGCAGAAAAGTTTGCCAGTTCTGTGTTGACAAGTGCACTTATATCGACTACAAAGACACCGCGAAGCTTCGCCGCTTCCTGTCCGAGCGCAGCAAGATCCTGCCGCGCCGCACGACCGGTACCTGCGCGATGCACCAGCGCGAGCTCACCGAGGCCATCAAGAGAGCGCGTCAGATCGCCCTCCTGCCGTACGTGACCGACTGAGTTTTTGTTCCCGGATGCAAACCTGCCCCCATCGCACGATGGGGGCAGGTTTTTGTTATGTCCCTGTTCAGCTCTCGAGATGCAGCGGGATTTTTTCCACCTGCGCAATGCAGGAGACCATAACGCGGATCTGCGGTGTGAGCACCTTGTCGCGGTGGTGCACCAGCTGGCTCCACTGCTCCATGTGGCAGTCCGTGACCGGCAAAATGGCGAGGCGGCCCTCTTCCGCGCGGCGGCGCGCCGTGTAGCGCGGCAGCACGGACAGGTACGGGCTGTGCTCGAGCAGCTGCATGACCATGCTCGTGCTCTCCAGCTCCAGGAACGGACGGATCGTCAGCTTCTGGTGCGCCAGCTCCACATCGAACTGGTGGCGGTAGCTGTTGGACTGCGGCATGAGCACGAACGGCTCGTCCACGAGGTCCGCCAGCTTGAGCTGTTTTGCCGCGGCGAAGCGGTGCTTGGGGCTGGCGACGATGACGATATCCTGCGGGCATTCAAAGAGCTTGACGCGCTGCGCGTCGTAGCCCATATCGTCGAGCGTATAGATCAGGTCGACCTCGTTGTGCATGAGCATATCCGACAGCGTCTTTGTGTCGCTCTCGATCAGCTGCGTGTTCACGTGCGGACAGCGCTCATGATACAGCGGCAGGATCTCCCCGAAGCTGGCCGTCATGATCGACTCGATCGTGCCGATGCGCAGCGTGCCGGTCAGATCGCGCTCCTCGACCGTGAACGACACGGCGCGCGCGGCAGCCGACACGACATCGCGCGCATAGGGAATGAATTCCTGCCCATAGTGGGTGATGGACACCGTTTTGCCGATGCGATCGAACAGACGCACGCCCAGCTCATTTTCAAGCTGCTGAACCTGCACCGTAACTGCGGACTGGGAATATCCCAGAGATTCTGCGGCCTTGGAGAAGCTCTGCAGCTGTGCGACCTTTAGGAATGTGGTCAGCAAACGAAGTTCCATAGGCAATGCCTCCTTATCCCGAATTGGATCCGTTTTTTTCTCAATCATATAATACGTCGCAAATCCAGCCTGCGTCAAGCATTATTTCCGGTATTCAACACGGAGCAGGAACGGTCTGACAATTATTTATCACAATTTCGAAAGCACCTTATTATTTTTTTGAATTGCATCAAAACCAAAAAAGAGGACATTCGAAATTGTGAATTTTACAACACACGTTTTCTGTGCTATTCTGTCATCGTAAAAGGGGATCAGAAGCGCCCCGAAGCGAATCTTTCAGGAGGGATCCGTTATGAAAAACATCTTGCTGAACGTTTTGGCTTTTGTTGCGTTTCTCGCGATCGAGATCGTCGCTGTTGCCTTCATGAGCACATATCCCGCAGGTTCGGCCGCCATGGTGCTGCTGGGACTGCTGGCACTCGTGATCGGCGGGGCGTACACGGTGCTCCTCGGCAGAGACATTGTAAACCTCAAGCTCTGATAAACCGCTTTTCTATTTGCTATCTATCTTTCATTTCTGTTTTTTCTCCTTGGTTTCCGGGAGTAACCGCCTCCCGGTGACCACCCCCCAACGTGTGGTTTTCTGCACGTAAAAAATCTCCTCCCGTTAACCGCCGGGAGGAGATTTTTTTGCCCGGTTTCGTGCCCGCAGAGGGATTTACAACGGCGGCGCACTGTGATACACTGAATGTGGTTTTTCATATTGCGCAGCCTTCGCCGCTACGGGCGGCAGGGGAAATGGGGTGCAAGGCCCCGCGAGTCGGTCACTGTGAAGCCGCCGTCCGGCGGATGAGTCAGAACACCCGAAGGCTGCAGGCATTTCCGCCGGAACCGGAAGCTGCAGGGCTGAACAGGATGCGTTGTTCAGCCGGTTTTGCTGCATCTGTCCGCCGGTCCCGGCGGGCAGAATTTTATTGTTTCAGGAGGAACGTACATGAAAAAACGGTTTCTGTCGCTGCTGCTGGTGCTGGTTCTGATCATGAGCCTCATGCCGGCGGCGCTGGCTGTGAACGCAGACGATGCGCAGCCCAAGACGATCAGCGTCACCTTCCGGCTGCACACGGACACGGATGAGTGGATCGCACCGACCGAGGTCAGCGATCTGCCGGAGGGCACGTCGGTGTTCACCGTGTTCCAGAAGGTGCTGGCCGACAAGGGCTACACCTATGAATACCACGAGCAGTACTGCTACGTGCAGGCGATCACTGCGCCCGACGGCACGCGGCTGGCCGAGTTTAGCAAGGGTCAGAACTCCGGCTGGCTGTTTCGCGTCAACAACGACTTTGCGGACGTCGGCATGAACGATTTCGTGCTCATGGACGGCGACGAGATCGAGGTGCTCTACACCGCCGATTACGCGAAGGAGCCCGGCATGTCGCTGCCGTATACCGACGTGTCGTGGGATCACTGGGCGTACACCGCCATCAAGCGCATGTATACCCGCGGCCTCATGGTCGGCGTGAACGAGACGACCTTCGCGCCGAGTCAGGAGCTGAGCCGCGCGATGCTCGCGGTCATCCTCTATGCCAGAGCCGGTCAACCGGCGGTCGAGGCGGCGAACCCCTTCACTGATGTCCCGGCTGACAGCTGGTATACCGATGCCGTCGTCTGGGCGGCGGAAAACGGCATCGTCTCCGGCTTCGGCGACGGCACGTTCCGCCCGAATGACGCACTCACGCGCGCACAGGCAGCCGTGATGCTCTGTGCCTTTGCCGCCTTCACGCAGGACGACGTGACGGCGCGTGCAGACCTCTCCGCCTACAGTGACGCCGGACAGATCCCGTCCTGGGCGATGGATGCGATGCAGTGGGCAAATGCGCGGCAGCTCATCATCGGCCGCGACAGCACGCATCTCGCGCCGGCTGCTGCGACGACCCGCGCCGAGATGGCGAGCATCCTCAGCGCGTACATCCGCAAATGACAGACGATCGTCAACACCCCCGGGCTGCGGCCCGGGGGTGTTGTGCGTTCGGAAAAAAGATTTACAACCTTGCTGCGCTGTGCTACACTGAAAACACAACTGTACATTGCGCAGCCTTCGCCGCTTCGGGCGGCGGGGGGAATGAGGGTGCAAAGCCCCGCGAGTCGGTCACTGTGAAGCCGCCGGATGGCGGATAAGTCAGAATACCTGAAGGCTGCAGGCATTTCCGCCGGAACCGGAAGCTGCATGGCTGAACGAAGCAATTTCGTTCGGCCGGTTTTGCTGCATCTGTCTGCCGGTCCCGGCGGGCAGATTTTTTCATTCAGGAGGGAAACACATGAAAAAACGGTTTCTGGCCCTGCTGCTGGTGCTGACGATGGTGTTCAGCCTCATGCCGGCGGCACTGGCCGCGGACACGCTCAGCGGCAGCGGTACGGAGGACGATCCGTATCTGCTGGCCACGGCGGCAGATCTCAAGGCGTTCCGCGACATGGCCAATGCGGAGGCGTCCAGCAAGCTCTGCGCGACGCTGACGGCCGACATTGACCTGGGCGGCGAAGCATGGACACCATTTGAACCGTCCGGCTTTGTGACAGAGGCATATGCCGGCACATTTGACGGCGCGAACCACACCATCAAGGGCCTGTCGGTGAACTCGACTTCGAGCAAAGGTGCGGGCTTGTTTGGCACGGTTTGCGGCGCGACCATCAAGAATCTGAAGGTCGAGGGCAATGTTTCTGCGAGCAGTAGTGTTTTTGTGGGCGGCATTGTCGGCAGAACGCAGACCAGCGCCACGATCGATAGCTGCTCTTTTGCCGGAACTGTCACCTCTACGAAGAAAAACGGCGCTGCAGGAACGGCCGGTATTGTTGGCAGAGTCAATGCCGGAACTCTGGCGGTTACGAACTGTGCGAATTTGTCGGATGTGACTGGCTCCGGAAGCGCAGCCGGTATTCTTGGCTATGCCGGAAACACCAAGGTTACCATCGAAAACTGCTATAATTCCGGCGCGATCAGCAACAGCTACTATGCCGCCCCGGTGGAAGAAAAGCTTATGAGCAACGCCACTGCAACGGCGACTGCCATCACCTCCCCGGAGGGCCTTGCGGACAAGCTCGGCAATGCCTTCAAAGAGGACACGGCGGGCACGAACAACGGTTACCCCATCCTTGTCTGGCAGGCAGGCGAAGTGGTGCAGCCCGACCCGCGCATCGAGCTGACCGGCGCAGACACGCTCTGGCGTACCACAAATGATGCGCAGCCGCAGACGACAATCACCGCCGCCTGCAAGGACATGGATGAGGACACGCACGTCGACTGGACGCTGACGGAGGGCGAGGGTATTGTCACGCTCGAGACGCCGGAGGGCGCGGGCGCGGCAAACCGGTCCGTGATCGTCAAGGCGACGGCCGACGGTGCCGGTAAGGCGGTCGTCACGGCCAGCACGGCCGATGGCATCACGGCGAGCATCACGATCTACGTCATCCCCCAGATCACGACCGTGGAGCTCGAGGGCGTTGTTGCCGTGGGCGAGACGGTGCGCGCCAAGATCAATGTCCTTGGCGGCGGCGAGTACGACTACGAGAATTTCCCGAAACTGAAGATCGAGTGGCGCTATCTCACGGCCGCGGACTACAGCGCGGGCAACACCGGTACCAGCTCGTATCAGGAGATCACCGGCACGACCGGCCGGGAGTACACCATCCCGGAGGACATGGCGGGCAATTACCTGTCCTTCATGCTCTATGACACGGTCTCCAGAGAATATAAGATGCTCAGCAGCCCTGTGCGCATCGCCACGGCGGAAGAGCGCCTGCTCAAGGCAGACGCCTCGGCCCTGACGCTTGATACCTCCGACATCCGCGCGGCCACGACGATCGCGCTGCCGGCGGCAGGGGCCGTGAACGGCTCGGCCATCACATGGGCGAGCTCGGACAGCAGCATCATCGACCCGGCCACCGGCGTCGTGACGCTGCCGGGCAGCGGCATCCGGACCGTCACCCTCACGGCGACGCTCACGCGCGGCGCGGCGACCGCCTACCGCAATTTTGATATCCGCGTCTGGTCGCAGGCGGAACTCGATAAGGAAGCCGCCAAGAGTGAGCTGCAAAAGCTCGTCGAGCGGCTCGACGGCACCGTCACCCTGACGCCGGAATACGGCCGGGACACGAACGTGAACACGATGCTCAGCGCGAAGCTCGACGACAGCAGCATCACGGTCAGCGTCTCTGAGGTCGAGGAAGTGTATGGTGGCGCGGGCATTGCGGCCGACGGCACCATCACGTATTTCTATGCAGACCCGAACACCACGCCGCTCGTGCACAACGGCAGCTACAACGTCACGTTTGCGCTCAGCAAGGCCGGCGCGACCGAGACATTGCAGGTCCCGGTCGTCATCGGCTGGGATGTGCAGCGCGTGCGCGATGCGATCTCTGCCGAGATCACGAGCCGGCTCACCACCGAGGGCCTGTGCGCCGCCGGGGATGACCCGAACCTGCTCACGCAGGATCTGACGCTGCCGAAGGTCATCGACGGCAAGCGGTGGGCGCTCATTTCCTGGACGTCCAGCGACCCGACGGCGATCGCCGTCAGCGACAAAAACCAGCAGACGGCGGACACGCTCTTTGACCCCTATGTCGGCGTGGTCAAGACGCCCACGCAGGATACGACCGTTACGCTTACTGCGACCGTGACCTTCCAGCTCACAGATGCGCAGGAGCAGACCGTCACCGTCAGCAAGGTGTTTACCGTCACCGTCAAGGGGCAGCAGACCAACGTGCGCGAGCAGCTGCTTGCAAAGCTCGACGCGGGCTTTGCATCCTATGGCGGCCTGCGCGATGCCGTGACGGGTCTGCCCCTCACGCAGCGCGACGGCAAGTATCTCGCAGCCAATGACATTCATTTCCCGACCACGCACGACTTCGGCGTGGACGGCAAGTATACCCCCGTGACCATCACGAGCAGCGATGCCGACACCATCGTGCCGCCGGATGTGAACAATGCCGCGCGTGCGGAGGTCTACCGCCCGCTGCCCGGTGAGGCTGCCAAGGATGTCACCGTCACGGTGACGATCACGGACAGCGACAGCGGCGTGTCGGCCTCGCGCAGCTTCCTGATTGCCGTCCAGCCGCTCACGCAGCAGGAGATCGACGCGGAGCTCGCGCTCATGGCTGCGGTCAAGGCGCACTACTTTGACGGCATCCGCAACGCCAACACGGACGCAAAGAACATTCTCACCGACCTGCACCCCTTCCAGGAGGCGTATCTGGATGCGGACGGCCAGCTCGTCTGGGTGTATGACCATGCAGACCTGACCGGCAGCGGCATCGTCCCCGTGGCGATGGACGGCTGGACGGAAAGCGAGCAATGGCGGCTGTTCCGCTCGACGGATCCGGACGTTATCAGCCATGAAAACCTGCTCGTGACCCGCGCGGCGGGGGACAAGACCGTTACGGTCAGCAGCGAGCTCTCGAGTGAGACGCTCGGCAAGTACGCCGCACGCTATCCGGACAACAAGGACTTTCAGGCACTGAGCTGCCAGCCGGTGTCCGTGGAGCTGACGGTGCCCGGCACGGAGCCGGTCACTCCGACGCCCGTGGATCCCACGCCGGTCGAGCCGGATCACAAGGCGCTCAGCGTTACCTTCCAGCTGCACACGGACACGGAAATGTGGATCGCGCCGTCCGTGATCGGCGACCTGCCGGAGGGCACGACGGCGATGGACGTGTTCCGGCAGGTGCTCACAGCCAACGGCTACAGCTATGAGGCGAAGGGAAGCTATGTGCAGGCCGTCATCAAGCCGGACGGCACGAAAGTGGCCGAGTTCAGCAAGGGGCCGAATTCCGGCTGGGTCTTTCGCGTCAACGGGGAGTTCCCGGACGTTGCCATGCAAGACTTCCGGCTCTCGGACGGCGACGTGATCGAGGTGTTCTTCACCGCCGACTATATGGATGAGCCGGGAATGTTCCTGCCGTTCACGGATGTGACGAACCACTGGGCATACAGCGCCATCAAGCGCGTGTATACCCGCGGCTGGATGGTCGGCATGGACGAGAAGACCTTCGCGCCGGATCAGCAGCTGAGCCGCGCAATGCTCGCGGTCATCCTCTATGCGATGGCGGGCGAGCCGGCTGTCACGGGTGAGAGCCCGTTCACGGATGTCCCGGCAGGCTGCTGGTACACCGACGCCATCGTCTGGGCGGCGCAAAACGGGATCGTCTGCGGCTTCGGCGACGGCACGTTCCGCCCGAATGAGGCGGTCACGCGCGCACAGGCGGCCGTCATGCTCTATGGCTATGCGGCCTTCACCGGCGCGGATGTGACGGCGCGCGCAGACCTTTCCGCCTACAGCGATGCCGGACAGATCCCGGCCTGGGCGATGGATGCGATGCAGTGGGCGAATGCGCGCCGGCTCATCGTCGGCCGCGACAGCAGCCATCTCGTCCCGAACGGCGGCGCGACCCGCGCCGAGATGGCCGCCATCCTCAGCGCATACATCGGAAAGTAACACGAAAAAGCCGAACCCCCCGAACAAACTGTTCGGGGGGCTTCGCGCGCTATGGGAAGAAGGGAATGGGGAACGGGGAAGAAGGAAGGTTTGCTTTGAGATCCGCCGTGATCCGGCGGCGGCCTGTGTCTGCCGCCGCTGCACCGTTGGCTTGATACTAGTATAACAAAAAATGAGCGCCGCACAAGCCCGGAGGGGGGATATTTTTTCGGGAAAAAACCACACAATATACAAATACTTGTCCCGGTTGACGTGCGCACGCTTTGGCGGTACAATAGCAGCACGAATCAGAAAGGATGACTGCCATGTACAACGGTTATTATTATGGCTTTGATATGACGTATCTGGTGCTGGTCGTGCCGGCGCTGCTCATCGCGCTCATCGCACAGATCCAGGTCAAGAGCGCGTTTTCGCGCTATGCCGGCGTGCGCTGCACGAGCGGGCTGACCGGCGCGCAGGCGGCGCAGCGCATCCTGCAGGCAAATGGCATCACCGACGTGCGCATCGAGCACATCTCCGGCAAGCTCACCGACCACTTCGACCCGCAGGCGAAGGTTATCCGCCTCTCGGATGAGGTGTATGGCGTCGCGTCGATCGCGGCCGTCGGCGTCGCGGCGCACGAGGCGGGCCACGCCGTGCAGTACGCGACCGATTACGCGCCCATCCGCATCCGCGCGGCCATCATCCCGGCCACGCGCATCGGCTCCAATCTCTCGTGGCCGCTGCTCATTGCGGGGCTGATCTTCAACTGGACGGCGCTCGTCTGGGCAGGCATTTTGCTCTTCGGCCTCGTGACGGTGTTCCAGCTGGCGACGCTGCCGGTGGAGTTCAACGCCTCGCGCCGCGCGCTGGCGGCGATCGAGTCGCGCAACCTGCTCACGGACGATGAGCTGCGCGGTGCGCGCAGCGTGCTGCGGGCAGCCGCCATGACGTATGTCGCGGCGCTGCTGGTGTCGTTTGCGCAGCTGCTGCGGCTCATCATTCTCTACGGCAACCGCCGCCGGGATTGACACAGTCGTTGCAATCGACGGCAAAGTATCGTAAAATAGCAGGTACGAACGGTACCTGCTATTTTCTTTTTGGGGTGATCGTATGCATCGCATTTTTATCGTGGAAGATGACGCGGCCATCGCCGCCGCGCTGCAAAAGCACCTGACGACGTGGGGCTTTGACGTGCGCTGCGCGGAGGATTTCCGCAATGTGCTCGCCGAGTGCACGGCGTTTGATCCGCAGCTCGTGCTGCTGGACATCACGCTCCCGTTTTATAACGGCTACCACTGGTGTCAGGAGCTGCGGCGCGTGTCGAACGTGCCGGTCGTGTTCATCTCCTCGGCGTCGGACAATATGAACATCGTCATGGCCATGAACATGGGCGGGGATGATTTCATCGCCAAGCCTTTTGATCTGAATGTGCTGCTGGCGAAGATCCAGGCCATTTTGCGCCGCACGTATGATTTTGCCGCGCCCGCGCCCACGCTTGAGCATCGCGGCGCCGTACTCAACACGGCGGATGCGAGCCTGACGTATCAGGGGCAGCGCATCGAGCTGACGAAAAACGACTACCGCATTCTGCAGACGCTCCTCGAGCGCAAGGGCAGCGTCGTCAGCCGCGAGACGCTCATGGAAAAGCTCTGGGAGACGGATAGCTTTGTCGACGAAAACACGCTCACGGTCAACATCGCCCGTCTGCGCCGCAAGCTGGAGGCCGCCGGCCTGCCGGATTATATCACGACGAAAAAAGGCCTCGGCTATCTCATCGAGTGAGGGGGTAAGATATGTTTGGTGCCTATGTGCGGGAAAACCGCAAGGTCGTGATCGCGCTCGCGGTCTACACGGCCGTGTTTGCGCTCATATTCTGGCTCTACCGGCTGCCGCTGGGCGCGGTGAAGTATGCGGCGCTCGTGTGCCTGTTTTTGCTGCTGGTCTGGTTCGCGGTCGATTACCGGCGCTTTGCCGTGCGCCTGTGCCTGCTGCGGCGGCTGGAGCAGGAGATCACGCTCAGCACCGAGCAGCTGCCCGAGCCGGACGGCGCGCTCGAGGCGCAGTATCAGGCGCTCGTGCGCGCGCTCGATGCCGACCGCCGCGCGCAGATGACCCGCAGCCAGCGCAGCTATCAGGACTTAGTTGAGTACTACACCGTCTGGGCGCACCAGATCAAAACACCCATCGCCGCCATGCGCCTGCTGCTGCAGGATGCGGACACGGACGAGCAGCGCGCGCTGCTCGAGCAGCTGCAGAGCGTGGAGCAATATGTGGAGATGGTGCTCGGCTATCTGCGGCTCGAGAGCCCGTCGTCGGACTATGTCATCCGCAACTACGCGCTCGACGATATTGTCCGGCAGGCGGTGCGCAAGTTTGCCTCCCAGTTCATCCGGCGCAAGCTGCGTCTGGAGTATACGCCGCTGAACGTCAGCGTCATCACGGATGAGAAGTGGCTGCTGTTCGTCATCGAGCAGGTGCTCTCCAACGCCCTCAAGTACACCCGCAGCGGCTCGGTCTCCATCACGCTCGAAGCGCCGAAGACGCTGTGTATCCGCGACACGGGCATCGGCATCGCGCCCGAGGATCTGCCGCGCGTGTTTGAAAAGGGCTACACCGGCAGCAACGGCCGCACGGATAAGCGCGCGACCGGCATCGGTCTGTACCTCTGCCGGCGCATCCTTGCAAAGCTCGGTCACTCGATCACCATCGCCTCGACGCCCGGCGTGGGCACGACGGTGCGCATCGGGCTCGAGCAGGACGCGCTCGAGGTCGAGTGAGCCTTACAGAATCGTAAGTTTCCGCCGGGAAAATGTAAGCCGGAAGTATGGCAGCCATTTTCCTGGCGGTTTATACTGAGCCTGTCATTACACAGGAGGTAACGGTTATGTCGTTTTTGGAAGTTCGTCACGTTCAGAAAATTTACACCACACGCTTCGGCGGCACGAAGGTGCAGGCGCTCAGCGATGTGAATTTCACGGTCGAGAAGGGCGAGTACGTCGCCATCATGGGCGAGAGCGGCAGCGGTAAGACCACGCTGCTCAACATTCTTGCCGCGCTCGACAAGCCCACCGGCGGCGAGGTCGTGCTCGACGGCCGGGCGCTGGGCACGATCCCGGAGCGGGAGATCGCGGCGTTTCGCCGCTCGCAGCTCGGCTTCGTGTTTCAGGAGTTTAACCTCCTCGACACATTTTCCGTGCAGGACAACATCTTCCTGCCGCTCGTGCTCGCAGGCAAGGCGTATCCGGAGATGGCCGCGCGCCTCGCGCCCATCGCCCGGCAGCTCGGCATCGCGGAGCTGCTGCAGAAGTTCCCGTATGAGCTCTCCGGCGGACAGAAGCAGCGTGTAGCCGTCGCCCGCGCGCTCATCACGCAGCCGAAGCTCGTGCTGGCCGACGAGCCGACCGGCGCGCTCGATTCTCGTGCGACGGATGAGCTGCTGCGCCTGTTTGAGGAGATCAACCGCGGCGGTCAGACCATTCTCATGGTCACGCACTCGGTCAAGGCGGCCAGCCATGCCTCGCGCGTGCTGTTCATCAAGGACGGCGAGGTGTTCCACGAGATCTATCGCGGCGAGAGCTCGGATGAGCAGCTCTATCAGAAGATCTCTGACACGCTCACGATGCTGGCAACGGGCGGTGAGCGCCATGCGTAATCTCTATCCGCGTCTGGCGGCGACGAATCTGAAGAAAAACCGCCGGTTCTACCTGCCGTATCTGCTGGCCTGCATCGTGATCGTGGCGCTGTTTTGCATCATCCTCACGCTCGCGAGCGATCCCTATCTCGGCCAGATGCAGCACGGCGGCAGCGTCAGTCAGGTGCTCGGTTTCGGCGTGTCGATCATGGCGCTGTTTTCCGCCATCATCCTCTTTTATACGAACAGCACCTTCACCAAACAGCGCAAGCGCGAGTTTGCCATCTACAACATCCTCGGCATGGAAAAGCGCCACATCTCCTACGTGCTCTTCTGGGAGTCGCTGTATACGGCGGCCATGGCGCTGTTTTTCGGCCTCGTGGCGGCGGGTGTGTTCTCCAAGCTCCTGCAGCTCGTGCTCATGCGGCTCATCGGCGGGGAGGCCACGTTCGGGCTGAACATCCGCCTGATGAGCATCGGCTGTACGGTGGTGTTCTTCGGCGCGCTGTTTTTGCTGCTGCTGCTCAATACCATCCGCATCATCCATCTGTCGAACCCCGTGCAGCTGCTGCGCGCCGGCAGCGAGGGCGAGCGCGAGCCGCGCAGCAAGTGGATCCTCGCACTGCTCGGCGCGGTGTGCCTTGCCGCGGGCTATCTCATTTCCCTGCGCACAAGCGTGGCCTTGTACGCCATCCAGAATTTCTTCCCGGCGGTCATCCTTGTCATCATCGGCACGTATCTCACGTTCATCGCGCTGAGTGTCGTCGTGCTCAAGGCGCTGCGCAAAAACCGGCGTTACTACTATAAAACCAGCCACTTTGCCACCGTCTCCGGTCTCATCTACCGCATGAGCCGCAACGCGGCCGGTCTTGCGAGCATCTGCATCCTCTCGACGATGGTGCTCGTGACGGTCTCGACCACGGTGAGCCTGTATAAGGGCGTGGATGCCTACGCCGACGTGCGCTGGCCGCAGGATATGACGCTCACGCTCATGACCGACCCCCAGACGAATACGGTGCCGGACGTCGCGCCGGTTTTGCGGGTGGTGGATGATGCCATGACACGCTCGGGGCTCACGCAGAGCAATGTGCACGGCTATCGCACCGTCAGGTTTTCCGCGCAGCGCAGCGGCGATGCGCTCGATCTCACGAGCAAGCAGCTCACCGGTTCGAGCGCCGATGAATACGCCGTCATGGTTCTGGACACGGAGGGCTATGCCGACCTGACCGGCGAGCAGGTGACGCTTGCACCCGGCGAGGCGCTCGCATGGACGGACGGCGCAGCCTTTGGCGACACGCTCACGCTCGGCGGCGATACGCTGCGGCTGCGGCAGCTCGATAGCTTCTCGCTCGTCAGCGACAGCTCCATCATGGGTCTGCACACACTGTATCTGGTTGTGCCGGATCTCACGGAGATGCTCGAGCTGCGCGCGCAGCAAAACGCCTACACCAGCGAGCACGGCGGCACCCGTAGCATGCTCAACTACACATACCAGTTCGACCTCTCCGGCACGGACGACGAGCAGCTCGACGCGCTGCACGCGCTGCTCTGCGACCCCGGGTTTGAGTCTGCTGCCGAGGCGGCGAACGTGAATTACACGACCGATATGCGCGCCGATGGCTATCCCACGCTGCGCAGCACGTACGGCGGCTTTTTGTTCCTCGGCTTTTTCCTCGGGTTCGTGTTCCTGTTTGCGACGGTGCTCATCATCTACTACAAGCAGGTCTCCGAGGGCTATGACGACCGCGGGCGCTTCCGCATCATGCAGCAGGTCGGCATGACGCCGAAGGAGGTCAAGGCGACCATCCGCACGCAGGTGCTGCTCATGTTCTTCCTGCCGCTTGTGACGGCGGCGATCCACATCGCGTTCGCGTTTCCGCTCATCAAGCAGATCGTGTTCGCCTTCGGGCTGCAAAACGTGCATCTGTTTTTGCTGTGCACGCTCGGAACGTTCGGCGTCTTTGCGCTGCTGTACACCTTTGTGTACCTGCTCACGGCGCGCACGTATTACCGCATCGTGCGCATGACGGATTGAATCAAAAAAAGTCCGCACAGGCAC
>ERZ773210.2096-NODE-2096-length-17399-cov-8.612892_pt1 | contig 17399 bp, 18 predicted proteins | sample MGYA00580528_ERZ773210 | MGnify/ENA primary metagenome ERZ773210 (study PRJEB29015, sample SAMEA2737769) | human gut metagenome | biome: human gut; feature: human-associated habitat; material: faeces | place: China | collected 2012 ...
CGAGCAGACCGGCGGGACGGGCGTGGATGCCGCAGGCATCCTTAACGGTGTACTGGAATTCCTTCATGATCATTTTCTCCTTACTTCATCCGGTCCTCCTGGGCAGCTCACCCTACCCCTCGGGACGCAGCACTCGAACCTTCTGGCTGCTGGATGTTTATCTTTATTATAAACCTTAGTCGTTCTTTTTTCACCCTTTCATATTGCCGATTTTTTATCAAAAATTTTAGTAACATTGAACAGAATCTTTCTACAGAAATACCACTACTGCACAATTTTTCTGTTTCATCGCACTTTTTTGTACAGAATGACGGTTATTCGACGGGGTATCCCTCGGCATCCAGCGGCAGGTCGGTGTACTGCACGGGCTGTTCCTGTGCAGCGTCCGGCTCGCCGGAAGTCTGCTGGGCCTGACCCTCTGCGCCCAGCTCTCCGTCGTGGCGTTCTCCCCAGTCGCCGCTGAAATCTTCGCCCGAGGTCTGCTGGGCCTGCCCGTCGGTCAGTTCATCCTCGTGCCGTTCGCCCCAGTCCCCGCTGAAGTCCTCGCCGGACACCTGTTCGGCCTCCTGCAGGGCCATCGCGGTCTGGGCGTCTTTTAGCCCGGTGACGGTGCCGGAGGGCTTTTCCAACAGATACGCACCCACGGCCTTTTTCTTGTAGACCAGCAGCACGCCGTAGCTGCTCACATCGCCCCGGCTGGCCGCCGGGATGAGCGCTGTCCACTTCTCCACCGTCTTGCCCTTGTAGCGGGCCAGGTCCATGCCGCTCTGCTGCACCACCCCGTTAAAGGCCGAAAAGCTGTCGTCCCACTTGCGGGGGATCTTCACCTTGTCGGCGGTGATGGACGCGCCGTCCACGTCCAGCCCGTAGCCCGTGAACCAGGTCTGGATGTCCTGCGCACTCTCGATTTTATTACTTGCCGCCGCGACAGCCACCGAGCGGGTACTGATGTACCGCCCCAGCATGGCGCTGAACACCACCAGCGCACAGCACATCGCCCCCACGCCCAGCTTCTTGACGCTTGCCTTACTCAGTGTGACCACAAACATACCCTTGCCTCCCACCCATTCAGATTTGTCCGTACAACATATGCGGGAGACTGCGGTATCATGCAAAAACGGGGCCGCTTTCCAGCCAAGGCCGCTTCTCTTTGCTGTCTCCGTTGACAAACAGGGCCGGAGAGGGTAAACTTAGGCAGAGATATTTGCAATTCATTTGCCTATGATAGATTAAAAGGAGAAATCATTATGCCGAACAATAATATCCGCACCCGTTTTGCTCCCTCGCCTACGGGTTATATGCACGTTGGCAACCTGCGCACGGCCCTGTACACCTACCTGATGGCCAAGCACGATGACGGCACCTTCATCCTCCGCATCGAGGACACCGACCAGGGCCGCTACGTGGAGGGCGCTGTGGATGTCATCTACAACACCCTGCGGGAGACCGGCCTGCTGTGGGACGAAGGCCCGGACATCGGCGGCCCCGTCGGCCCCTACGTCCAGAGCGAGCGCATGGGTATGTTCAAGCAGTATGCCGAGCAGCTGGTGGCTGAGGGCAAGGCCTATTACTGCTTCTGCACCGAGGAGCGTCTGGAAGCCCTCCACGCCGAGCAGCGCGCCCACGGTGAGATGACCCACTACGATGGCTGCTGCCGCAACCTGCCCAAGGAAGAGGTGGAAAAGCGCCTCGCCGCCGGTGAGCCTTACGTCATCCGCCAGAAGATCCCCCGCGAGGGCGTGACCGGCTTCGACGATATGGTCTACGGCCACATCGAGGTCAACAACAGCGAGATGGACGACCAGATCCTCATCAAGACCGACGGTATGCCCACCTACAACTTCGCAAATGTCGTGGACGACCACCTCATGGGCATCACCCACGTCATCCGCGGCAGCGAGTATCTGTCCTCCACCCCGAAGTATAACCTGCTGTACCAGGCTTTCGGCTGGAACATCCCCAACTACATCCACTGCCCGCCGGTCATGAAGGACGCTCAGAACAAGCTGTCCAAGCGCAACGGCGACGCCAGCTATCAGGATCTCGTTGCAAAGGGCTACCTGACCGAGGCTATCCTGAACTACATCTGCCTGCTGGGCTGGAGCCCCAAGGGCGAGTACGCCGAGCAGGAGATCTTCTCGCTGGCTGATCTGGTCAAGATCTGGACGCCGGACGGCATCTCCAAGTCTCCCGCCATCTTCGACCCTCTCAAGCTGCGGGCCATCAACGCCGAGTATATCCGCCGCCTGTCCCCCGAGGAGTTCCTCGCCAAGGCTGAGCCCTGGATCGACAGCGCCGTCCATACCCCCATCAACAAGAAGCTGCTCTGTGCAAACCTGCAGCCCCGCTGCGAGGTCCTGGGTGAGATCCCCGAGCAGCTGGATTTCTTCGACGCCATGCCCGAGTATGACGTGAGCCTCTACGCCAACAAGAAGCAGAAGACCACCCCTGAGTCCGCAAAGGAGGCACTGGAAGCCCTGCTGCCCGTGCTGAGCGACGAGGCACTGGACTTCAATGACCGTGACACCGTCTTCGACGCCTGCAAGGCCAAGGCCGAGGAGCTGGGCAAGAAGAATGGCTGGCTGCTCTACCCGCTGGGCATCGCCCTCTCCGGCAAGCAGCGCACCCCCGGCGGCGGCACCGACCTCGCCTGCATGATGGGCCGCGAAACGGCCCTCGAGCGGGTGAAGGCCGCTATCGAGAAGCTGAATGGCTGAAATACCTTATAATGAAAAGTGAGGAGGCAGTCTGTATGATGTATCCGTTTATGACGTTGGACGATAACACCGAGGTCGTCCATTCGGAGATGCTCCCGGATGGCCGCGTGAAGGTCTATTTTGAAAAGCCGGATGCAAAAGACTGCTTCCATTCTGCTGTCTGCTATCTTCCGGACTACAAATGGGAAGACATCAACGGCTTTACCCCGGAGGAAATTGCCCGGTATCAGGAGCTTGTGGAATCTACGGCTCATCTGATTCTGCAGTTCTCCAAAGAGGGAGGGGTCGAAAATGCCGCAGGTTTTTAAGATAGGCTCTTACTGGGTCTATTTCTGGGCCAATGAGAACGAGCCGCTGGAGCCTATCCATGTTCATGTGGCACAGGGCGCACCCAGCGCAAACGCCACCAAGATATGGATAACACGAGCCGGAAAGTGCTATCTGAGCAATAACAATTCGCAAATACCGCCCCGCATTCTGCGGAACATCATGGCCATCATTGAGGCGCGAAGTGCCGAGGTGGTCGCAAAATGGACGAGCTTTTTTGGCGAAGCGCACTACTTCTGCTGAGATTTTATCCCATCCCATCACCCCGCCAAAAACTGCGCGCACTCTGCGCTACAGTATACGCAGAAGGCGCGGGAAACAGAACAGCACAGCGTGATATTGCAAAAGATCCCCGCCGGAAAGCGGGGATTTTTTCATGCAGGTATCTTTTCGGACGATACAGCTCACAGACGGGAAAAAGCGGGTGAACGGTGCGCTCCGGGCGCGGGCGGCAGTGCGGCCTGCCCTGCGGCAGGGGAGCGCGTTCCTGCTGGGGCTGGCTGGAGGCTGGGCCGTGCTGTACGGTGCGCTGATGCCTTTCGGGCTGGGGCTGACGCTGGGCTTTGCGGAGGACTGCTTCGCTGTGGGAGCCGCTGGGGCCGCACTGGGGGTGCTGGCCCGGAGTTTCGGAACGCTGACCGTGGAGAGCGTCTGCCTGCTCTGCGCACTGGGTGCGGCGGTAGCGGCACGGTGGCTCTGGCCCGGCCGATTCGTCCCGGCGGTGGCGGCTGGCTGCGGCACACTGGTGGGAAGCGCAGTCTGCTTCGCGGCGGGGGAGGAAAACGGCGTTCAGACCATCCTGTTCTGCGGCGGCGACGCCCTGTTGGCAGCGGCGGCGGGGTACGGCCTGCGGCGCTTCCCGCCCGAAAAACCGGGCATGGGCAGTCTGATCTTGTCTGCCGCTGTGGCCGCCGCACTGGGCGGGATGAGCTTTGGCTTCTTCCTGCCCGGGGTGATGGCCTGTGCGGCGGCAGAGCTGGCCCTCTGCTGCAAGGGCCTGCCGCTGGAGGCATTGGCTTTCAGCGGGGTGACGGGTGCGGCTCTGGCCGCGTCAGACCCTGCCCTTGCGCCTGCCGCCGCCGGGCTTGCCTGTGGGTGTGCCGCTGCGGCAGTGCTTGCCCCGGCGCGACGGGTGGAGGGGCTTGCGGCCTATGCGGGCGGCTGTGTGGCGGGGGTGCTCTGCATCCAGCCGCTGGCGGGGGCGTTCAGCTTTCTGCTCAGTGCCGGGGCGGGTGCGGGGCTTTGCACCCTGCTGCCCGCGGGCTGGCTGATGCCTGCCCTCAAAGAGGACGACCCGCCCGGCGACGAGCGGCCGCGCCTCTCTGCCGCCGCGACCCGGCTGGAAGCGGTGGCCGAAAGCCTCTCCTCGCTGGCGGAGACGGTGAACGAGGTATACGACGCTTTTCCACGCCGGTGCGAGGGTTTCCGATGGGTCATCGACAACATCCACGACGGCCTTTGCGCCAACTGCGGACGGCGGGAAGTCTGCTGGAAGCAGGAGCACGCCTCCACGCTGGAAGGAATGGAGGCCCTGCGCCCCATTCTGGAAGAAAAAGGCCATCTGGAAGCGGCACTTCTGCCCGGTCAGCTGGCGCGATGCATCCACCCGGCGGCGCTCTGCGCGGCGGGGGACAAGGCGTTTGCACTCTACCGCAGCCGCCGGGAGGCCCGCGTCCACTCCGAGGCCATGCGGACGGCCCTTACTGAACAGTACAGCGCCGTGGCCGATGCACTGGGCGTCCTCAGCGAACAGCTGGGGCGTCCCGGAAGCCCGGAGCCCTACAAGTCTGGCCGGGTGTCGGCGCTGTTCGCTCAGCTGGGAACGCCGCCGCTGGAATGTGCTGTGACGCTGGACGATTTGGGCCGCACCCGGGCGGCGGTGACGCTGCCCCGCACCCGCTTCAATGAAAAAGAGCTGGCCGCTCTGGCCGGGGAGGTGGGGCATATCTGCCGCCGCAGCCTCGAGCCGCCGCAGGTGCTCTCCTGCAAGGGGATGACCACCCTGCTCTTTGCCGAAAAGCCCCTGCTCCGGGCCGTATTCGGGACGGCGGGCGCGGCGGCGCGGGGCGAGATCTCCGGCGACGCGGTCCAGCAGTTCTGCAGTGCGGCAGCGGCCCAGATGATACTCTGCGACGGCATGGGAACGGGACGTCCGGCGGCAGTAGACGGCAACCTCGCCGCAGAGCTGACGGCACGCCTGCTCAAAGCGGGCTTTACCGCAGAGCTTGCGGCCCGGCTCGTGAACGTGGCGCTGGCCCTCAAGAGCGACGAGGAGAGCGGCGCGACCCTCGACCTCGTGAGCGTAGACCTCTATACCGGCACAGCCAGGCTCTTCAAGGCCGGTGCGGCCCCGGGCTTCCTCGTGCATGGGGGCAAGGCCCGGGCTGTGGGCGAAGCCAGCCTGCCGATGGGCATCCTCGGCGGCGTCAGCGGGCAGAGCCGGGTGGTGCATCTGGCGGCGGGGGACTATGTGGTGCTGGTGTCGGACGGCCTCTTAGTGGACGGCCCCGGCTGGGTGATGCAGCAGCTGGAACTCTCCGCTGCCAAGGCAGAACAGCCCGACGTTCTGGCGAAAAAGCTGGTGGAAGCCTCCCGCACCCGCGCCGTCCAGCGGGGCCGTCCCGACGACATTACCGCCGCTGTCCTCCGGCTCGAAAACAGCTGAGTTGCTTTTTGGGCGGCGAGAGGGTATACTTGTCAGTATCTGAATCGATTATAGGAGAGACGCATATGCTGACAGTTACAGTTGCACAGGACGGAAGCGGCGACTTCGCGTCCATCGCGGAGGCGGTGCTGGCCGTACCCTATGAGGAGGAAGCACTGGTGCAGGTCGGCCCCGGCATTTACCGGGAGAAGCTGGTCTGCGAAAAGCGCTGCATCACCCTGCGGGGGGCGGGTGCAGATAAGACAAAACTCGTGTGGGGCGACGGCGGCAAGCTGCCTCACAAGGACGGGCGGCCCACCCATACCTTCCGCAGCTACACCGCCTTTTTCAGCGGCGAAACGCTCTGCGTGGAGGACATGACGATTGAAAACGACGCTGGTCCTGGCGCGAAAGCCGGGCAGGCCGTCGCGGCCTATGTGGACAGCACCCGGGCGGTGTTCCGCCGCGTAAAGCTGCTGGGCAGTCAGGACACGCTTTTCTGCGCACCGCTGCCCGAAAAGGAGCGGGAGATGGACGGCTTTCTCGGCCCGCGCGGTCTTGCGCCCCGCAAACCGACCGCCCAGTACTACACCGACTGTGAGATCGCGGGCGACATTGATTTCATCTTCGGCGGCGGCGACGCCCTCTTCGAAAACTGCGTCATCCGCACGGTGGACAACCGCATCCCCCACAGCTATGTCACAGCTCCTTCGGGCAAAGCCGATGGACTGGGCTTTGTGTTCTGGAGCTGCGATTTCGTCTCCGACTGCCCGCCGGGCAGCGTCTATCTGGGGCGTCCGTGGCGTCCCGAGGGCAAGACGGCGGTGCTGGACTGCCGTCTCGGCGCCCACATCGCGCCGGAAGGTTTTATCGCATGGAATGACCGCACCGATACCGGCCTTGCCAGCTTTGCGGAAGCTGACAGCACCGGCCCGGGCGCAGCAGAGCGCCCGGCGTGGGTGAAACAGCTTTCCGGGCCGGAGGCGGCGGAACTGCTGGCCCACGCCCACACCCTCTGCCGACCGAAAACCAACTGAGGATGTGACAAATGAAAAAACTGCCGAATTTTGTAAAGTGGCTCATCATTGCCGTGGTGCTGGCCGCAATGGCCGCGATGATGGTGGCCGTGAACGACCGCGCCTCCCGGGTGGAGATGCCAATGCCGGACAACAGCCTGGGCATCTATCGCCAGACGCCTGCCACTGAAAAGTGAATCAGAAAAACGAGACGGGACTGCTGGAAAGCGGCCCCTCTTTGCTTCTTTGAGAAGTTTTTGTCGAATCCGCTCGTTTAGATTGACGAATGACTCAACTTTTTGTATACTGAACAGGAACGAAGTTGACAGAATTTTCCTGTTTTTCCTGCACAGGAACATTTTTTGCGTTGTGTCGTCGCAAAAGACGCTTATTCTGCCATCTTTCCGGACACACTGAAAAGGAGAAATGAATATGAAAACAACTGGCATCGTTCGGGGCATTGATTCTCTGGGCCGCATCGTCCTCCCCAAGGAGCTGCGCACCGGTATGCATATCGACAAGGACTCGAAGCTTGAGATCTTCGTGGAGGGCGATCAGATCATCCTCAAAAAGCACCGTCCCGCCGGCAGCTGCGACTTCTGCGGCGAGCTGGTGGCCGACATGGCCCAGTATGAGGGTTACTGCATCTGCCCCGCCTGCCGGGCCAAGATCGCTGCCCTGTAAACGGAAAAGGAGAATCACATGAGTCAGATGACCGACTTCACCCTGCCCTCCTGCGTACCGGGCCGGACGCTCCATGCATTCCGCTGTGTGCCGGAGGGTGAGGTGCGGGCCATCCTACAGCTCTCCCACGGCATGGTGGAGTTCATCGACCGGTACAAGCCTCTGGCCGAGTATCTGGCCGCCCGGGGCATCCTCGTCACCGGCCACGACCATCTGGGCCACGGCGGATCCATCCGCACCAAGGCGGATTACGGCTATTTCGCCCAGCCCGACGGCAACCGCGCCGTCCTCGACGATCTCCACGCTGTCACTGCGCTGACGAAACAGCTCTATCCCGGTGTCCCCTATTTTCTGCTGGGCCACAGCATGGGCTCGTTCTACGCCCGGCAGTACCTTTGCGAGTGGGGCGATGAGCTTGACGGAGCCATCATCATGGGTACCGGCTTCCAGCCCAAAGCGCTGGTCGCCACGGCCCGGGCGCTCTGCCGGGTGCTGGCCGTCTTTTTCGGCTGGGAGCACCGCAGCAAGCTGGTGGCGAGCCTCTCCTTTCTCGGCTACAACAGGGGTCTCGAGGGCCGCACGCCTCAGGACTGGCTCAACCGTGACCAGGCCGAAGTGGACAAGTACCGCGCCGACGAGCGCTGCATGTTCACCTTCACTCTGAACGCCTACTACAGCATGTTCACAGGCATCCTGCGGCTGTACGACCCCGCCGTTCTGGCCGGGATACCGAAAGACCTTCCCCTTCTCTTCCTCGCCGGTGACGCCGACCCTGTGGGCGAGCGCACCGCCGGAGTCCGGCGGGCCATCCAGAGCCTCCGGGATGCCGGTGTCGGGAACATCGAGTCGAAATTCTACCCCGGCGCCCGCCATGAACTGCTGGTGGAGACGAACAAAGCCGAGGTGTTTGCGGACATCGCCGGCTGGCTCGAAAAACAACTGCATCTTTGAATTCAAAGCTCCTTCATCGGACTGCCGATGTGGGGGCTTTTTCTTCTGGACTACGGAACAGCGCCCCGCCGGGCGGCCCGAAAGCCGCCTGACAGAGCGCTTATAGATCCATTTTTACTTTTTGGCTGCCCAGCCGTCCACGACAGCCACAAGAGCCTTGCCCCGGCGGCCCAGAATTTTAGGCAGCAGGATGCGGGCCATGGCCCAGACACCGGAGAAGTTGTACAGGATGATGAGGGCGGTGATGATGCCCGTCCAGAGGCCGTACAGCGGCGTCTCGGCCAGCAGCACGAAAGCCTCAAACACCAGCGCGGCGGCGTTGACGAGGACACGGCCCGGGTGGACATGCATCCCGATCATGCCGTGGGCATCCATGGCGCGGAGAGTGAACACCAGCCCGAGGCCGAGGAAGGACGCATAGGTCGCACCCACAGGACCCCACCACTTGATGAAGAAGTAGTTCATGAGGCAGTTGCTGATGGCACCGGCCATCATGGTGACCATGCTGCGCTGGGACTTCTTATTCACGACATAGACGCTGTTCATGAACTGATTGAAGCAGCTGCAGGTAGACGCCAGCACGAGGAACGGCACGAAGTGCCATGCGTAATAGTAGTTGGACTTCATGACGTGCATGACCGGGCGGCAGAGCCAGATGATGCCCGCTGCACAGCAGAACAACACGCTGGAATAGGTGCGGAAGATCTGGGTAAAGAACTTGGCTCTCCCCTCTTCCTCGGTGACAGCCGACAGCTGCCATGCGTCGTAGAAGATAAGGCCCAGCGTCGTGAGGATGGTGGGCAGGAAGTAGCCGGTGGAGAGCAGGCCGCTCCATGCGTCGCCGCTGTGGCCGTCGAGGCCGTCGCACATCTCACGCACAAAGAACAAATCGGAGGCGTTGATGATCCAGAAGCTTATCTGGGCCGGTATCATGGGCAGCGAGAAGTGGAGCATCTGCTTCCAGAGGGTCTTGTTGATGCCCTTCAGCTCGATGAAATCCCAGAGCTTGCCGGTGAACATCAGGAAGAGCACGCTCACAAAGTCGCCGCTGATGATGGCCAGCAGATAGCCGTTGGCCCCCCACTTGAAGCCCACCAGATAGAGCACATAAAACGCCATGGTCGCCACGGTGCAGAGCACGCCGTCCACGGCCACCAGCTTGTTCCACTGGCGGCTGCGCACGAACTGGGTACAGAGGGTACGCAGGCAGCTCATCAGGACATAAATATAAATGAGCAGGCCGTACTGGGCCATATCGGGCAAAAACTGCGCCGCCGGCCAGCAGAGCACGAGGATGCCGAAGCCGCCGAGGATGGTGAGCAGGCCGTTGGTGAACACCTGCTTTTCGCTGTTGCCCTTGTCGAGGCCGAAGCGGATGATGGCGTTGGACATGCCCATCGACACAAAGGGGATGAGCAGGTTAGCGTACTGGCTCAAAATCTTCGACAGGCCGAGATCGGAGATCTCGGCCATCGCGTACGTCAGGAACGGCTGAACGATGAGCGTCAGCAGCTTGGACGAAAAGCTGCTGATGGCAAAGATGATGGTATTGCCGGCGAGCTTCGAATATTTATCGCCGCCGGAGGTCTTTTCGCTTTCCAAAAGATTTTCTCTCCTATTTTAATAAATCCCGCCGGGCTTTCCAGTCCGGCATCAGTTTCGCCACTTCGGCCCAGAAAGCCGGGCTGTGGTTGGGCTGCAAAAAGTGGCAGTACTCATGCACTACCACATAGATCTGTGCCGCCTCGGGCATATTGTAGAGCTGGAGCGCAAAGGTGATCTGGCGCTTTGCCATATGGCAGACGCCCCAGCGGCTGGTCATACTGCGCACTTTGATGGTGGGCTTCTGCCCGCCCAGCACCCCGGCAAAGGCCGGGTAGACCTTGTCGCTCATGGCCGTGAAGTGGGCCAGAGCGGCCGCCTTGTCGGGCAGTTCCTCCTGCCGCTTTTCGCGGGCGGCCTGCCGGGCCTGTGCAGCCCGTATCCACTCCGCCTCGGCGATGACGTAGGCGTCAGCCGCTTCCAGCGTCGTGCGCAGGGGGATGCTGAGGGCCACGGTGCCGTCCCGCCGGACGTGGAGGTTGAGCCGCTTGACCCGCCCCCGCGTCAGCTCATAGGGGATGCCCCCGGCCACTCGCAGCATCACGCGCCCTTTTTGCATCTGCGCAGCTCCGCAAAGGGCAGCTGAGACAGCACGACGGCGGCGAAGATGAGGGTGCAGCCTGCGCTCTCCCGCATCGAAAGGTTCTGGCCCAGCAGCAGCCAGCCGCCCAGCGCGCTGAATACGCTTTCCAAGCACATGATAAGGCTGGCGATGGCGGGATTCAGATCTTTCTGGCCCAGGATCTGAAGCGTATAGCCCGCGCCGCTGGACATGACGCCGCAGTAGACCACAGGCAGAAAGTTTGCGCCGTACTCCGCCAGCGTGGGCGTCTCGAAGATCAGCGCCGCCGCAGAGCTCTCCACAGCCACCACGATGAACTGGATGAGGCTCAGCCGCACACCGTCCACAAGCGGCGAAAAGTGGTCGATGGACATGATCTGGAAGCTGAACAGCACGGCGCAGCTGAGAAGTATCCAGTCGCTGGTCTCAATGCCGCCGAAGCCGTTCTTCATGCAGAGCATATACAGGCCCGCCACGGCGATGACCATGCTGGCCCAGAGCTGAACGCTGCCCTTCCGGCCCAGAAAGAGGCCGAACACCGGCACCAGCACAACGTACATGGCCGTCAGGAACGCGGCCTTGGCCGTGGACGGGTTGATGGTGATGCCGATCTGCTGAGCCGCTGAGGCCGCGAACAGAAAGGTGCCGCAGACGAGGCCCGCCACCAGCAGGGTCTTGCGCTCCGACTTCTCCTTCGGCCAGCCGTAGGGCTGGCCCTGTTTTTTGCGCACGGCATCGAAAGCGAACACGGTGGGGATCAGCACGAGGACGGCCAGCCAGCTGCGCCCTGCGAGGAAGGAATAGGCCCCCATGCCGGAGCCTGCGCTCTGGGCTACGAAAGCCGTACCCCAGATAAAGGCACAGAGCATCAGCATGAGCGAATGTCTGGTCTGTGTCTTCATCCTATGCCCTCCACTTTGAGTCCGCCATAGAGGTAGTAGCGGCTGGAATCGTAGGAGATGGTCAGGCGGTAGCTGGCCGCCGGGTCCAGCCCGGAGATGACGCAGCGGTAGTTCTGACCATCGGTCTTGATATAATAGGTGCTTCCGTTGACGTACTGTGCGCCGCCGGCCACCTTCTGCCAGACGGACACCTTGTACCGCTGGGTACCCTCGGCGGTGCCGTAGCCGGTGATGGTCAGGCTGCCGCCCGGGACGGTGAAGTAATCGGTCTGGCGGCTCCAGATGCCGTTGAACACGAGGTTCAGGCTCCCGTTCACCGCCGCCGAGGCATACTTGGCCGAGGCGTCAGCAATGCCCTCGAGGTTCAGCGGGTCGCTGGTCAGTTCGGCCCAGCGGGTGCTGTCCTCTTCCTGCACCTCATTGTCCGCGTTGTTCTTCATGTCCAGCACAGTCTTGACGCCGGACGCAGCCACAAGCAGTACCAGCACCGCCACGACGAGCAGGACGATTCGCTTTATCTTTTTCATGATCTTTTATCCTCAAATTTTGTTTTAACACGAGGTTTTACACGATTCTTAAAAGTTATTTTCGCAAGCAGGGTGCGCCGAATGACGAGGATTTTTGTCGGCAGACAAGGCGGTTTTTCGAAGCAATCCTAGGCGGATCGCGAGGAAAATCAACGCAGTATGCAGGCAAAAAGACCGCTCAGGCGGTGTGCAACGCTTACGAAAATAGCTTTTAATAGTATACCGCATTTTATGCTCCCATACAAGAGTTCAGGCTGTAGTCAGAGCGGCCAGCGCCGCACGTTCGGCGTCGGCAAGCTCCGGCTGAGCCGACCGGAACAGCGAATCGTACCGGTAGAGCGCCCATCCGCCCGCGCCGAGGCTGTGCAGACGTTCCACCTGCCGGGCAAGAGCGCTGCCCGTACACCACTGGCTCTGGCTGTCCTCGTTGGCACCGCCGTCGCCCTCGCCGATGCGATAGGCCCCCAGCCCGAAGTAGAGGGCCGTGGATGCCGCCCGGGGCATGGCCAGCCACTCCGGCACGATGTTCTCGAAGGCGAAGCGGGTGCTGCCCGACTGGAGGGTATAGCCGCAGCCCCAGTATATCTGCGGGCAGAGGTAGTCCACCACGGCGTTTTCGCCCTCGGCGGCCAGCCATGCTTTCACGTCGCTGTACTGCTGACCGAGGTCGTTGTCGGGGTTGCCCTGCGGGCTGACGCCGAAACGGAGGGTAGCGTCGGCGGCTTTGACGGCGTCGTGGGCCGCTTTCACCAGCGCGGTGACGTTCTGCCGCCGCCATGTGGCCAGATCCCCCGCGCCGCTGGCGGCGAACTGGGCCGCGTCCAGTGCGGCGTCTGTCGTGGGGTAAAAATAGTCGTCGAAGTGGATGCCGTCCACAGCGTAGTTCTGCACCAGCTCGGCCACGCCCTGCACCACATAGTCTGCGGCTTCCGGGATCGCCGGGTTCAGGTACAGCCCCTCGCCCACGGCGCAGACCCACTCGGGATGTACATTGACAAGGCTATTTTCCGCCAGTGCGGGCGGCATCTTCGCCGAGGAGCGGAGGCGGTAGGGGTTCACCCACGCTTCCAGCGAAAGGCCCCGGCTGTGTGCTTCGGTGATGAGGACGTCCAGCGGGTCGAAGCTGGGGTCCTGCCCCTGCTCGCCGGTGCAGAGATGGCTCCACGGGAAGAGGGTGCTCCTGTAAAGCGCGTCCCCGAAAGGCCGCACCTGCACAATGACGGTGTTCAGCCCGATGGACAGGCAGTTGTCCATCAGCTCCGCCGCACCGGCACGGAAGGCTTCTTCGGAGGAAAAGTCCATCCCGGCCCATTCCAGATAGCTCACCCAGACGGCCCGCCATTCACCCGAGGGCAGGGCGGCGTTTGGCTCTGCTTCGTCCGTCGGCAGCACCGACGACGCCGAGGCCGTCTGGCCCCGGCCCAGCAGCACCGCTGCCCCGGCCAGCGCGGCGCAGCCGGCCCCGGCCAGGAACGCCCGCCGCCCGAACCGGCCCCGCTGGGCGCGGCGTCTTCTCCGCCGCTGGGTCATGCGTCCTCCTGCATCTTATAGAGGCTCAGCGCTGCCCAGCCCCGGGCGCAGGCCAGCAGCACCCAGAGCAGGTTCGTCCAGAAACCCAGCGTGGCCATGCCGCCGTATTTCGCCATCAGCAGGAAGAACAGGTGGAGCGCTTCGGCGGCACCCACCAGCTGCAGCTGGCGCTGGATGGCCATGCCGCGCTTGTACTCAGTACTGAGCAGCAGCGGCCACGCCAGCGCAGAGCAGAGGTAGCCCGCCCAGCCGTTGACCATGTAGCTCACCATCAGCAGCACGAACACGCCGGTGAAGTTGCGTTTTTCCCAGCTTGCCGAGCCTTTTTCCGCCGCGAGGAAAAGGGCCGCGATGCCCGCCGCGGCGAATGCGATCTGCTCGATGAGGCCGAAGCTGGTGCCGCTCAGGACGGCAAAGCCGTTGAGCATAGAGGCCGCTGCGGAAACCAGCAGCAGGAAATACCAGGTCTTTCGCGTGAATTTGAGTTTCATATCGTCCCTCCCGCCCGCAGAAAGGGCGCAGGCTCCCCATCAGTTTTTGGAATTTTTCAAATATTATAACACATTTTGGGGCGTGTTGTGTTACAATAAGGAAAACTCGACACAAATTCCATCGGGAGGCGCACATGAACGCTGTTTTTTCCATCCTTCTTCTCGCGGCCATTCTGGGCTTTATCGTATTTCTGCTGTCTAGGAAAGACCAGAACCGCCGCAGCCAGTACGGCCCCAGCGGCCTGTCCGAGTTCCGCACCGACCTGCCGCTGGACGACTGCTTCGACCGGCTGGACCAGCACAGCCCGGACGATGTCTTTGCCTACGAGTGCCGCCGGGAGAACGACGGCGGCTTCACCCTCCACCTGACGCTCCATCAGCCCACCCAGCAGCCGCTGGACACCCTCTACACCCTCCGGTTCGACCCGGGCCGCCAGACCATCGTGACCCTCATCTTCATCCGGGAAGCTTTTGGCTACAAAGAGCCGCTGTTCCAGTCCGCGATGCTGGACGAGTTCATGCTGCGCAAGTTCGACGCCCGCCGCACAAAATAATTCCGGCAAAAGGATTTGCTTTTTTCTGATTTTTTGGTATACTTATAGTTAGTCCATGTGCGGCAGACCGCCGTCTTCGTGGGCCAGTAGCTCAGTTGGTCAGAGCTGGCGGCTCATAACCGCTTGGTCGCGGGTTCAAGTCCTGCCTGGCCCACCAAAATAAGAAAAGTCCGAATCCACTTCTGATTGAAGATGGGTTTGGACTTTTCGTTTTCTTAGGGTAAAAAACAGAAGGAACGATAAATCGCTTATTGAAAAGTGTGCTAAAGAATGGTACAATCCGTTATAGAGAGGAGGCAAGTTCAATGGGACAAGGAACTATAACAGATGACGAAGCCAGAAAGATGCTTGAGATGCTCAAAAGTCTTTTTGAAGACGAATTGAACTTTCCTCTACCCGGAAAGAAGTTGGAATTCGAAGCAGTTGGCGAAAACAAGCGGGATTTGTTTGTTGTATCTATCTTTCGTGGAAAGATTCAATCAGCAAAGGTCAACATAGGAGCTAGGATAAAGGTCAATGGAGTAATGCTCCTAGAACTTCATCTTAATCCTACAAATGTACATCAAAATCCCGATGGCAGGAAAATTACTGGAAGCCACTGGCATATATATACGGAAGAGTATGGTCGTTCCATGGCCTATGAAGCCGAAGATATAAAGTCAGATAATTTTGTCGAGAATACCTTGGCATTTTTGAAACGTTTTAACGTTGTCAAAATGCCAACAATAAGTTATCAACTAGAGTTGTGTTAAAGAAAGGAGGAATAATCTTGGATATTCAAAAATTGATTAACGACTATGCGCAATGGTTAAAGAATGAAATTACATTTTCGAAGATTGGTGAATATTACGAGATTACTACTCCGTATTTAGATAATGCAAATGATTATTTGCAAATTTACGTTCGTCAAGATGGAAATGACATTCTCTTTTCGGACGATTCGGCAACTATCAGCAATTTGAAAGCTACGGGTTTTCAATTTACACCCAATCGAAAAAAACATCTTCAGCGCATTTTAGCACAATTCGGCGTTAATTGCGAAGGAGATGAGTTGACCGCAAAAGCTCCTATTCAGGAATTTGCAAAGAAAAAGCACCTGTTTATTCAAGCAATTTTGAGAGTAGATGATATGTTTGCGCTCTCAAAATCGAAAACAGCGTCATTGTTTACTGATGATATTCAGCAGTTCTTTGATTCGAGAGATATATTTTATTCGGACAATGTTCAATTTACTGGAACATCAGGTTTTACTCATAGCTATGATTTTCTGTTCCAAAGAACTAAAACACAGCCAGAGCGTCTCTGTCAGGCAGTGAACAATCCAAACAAATCCAGTGTTGGCAATATCTTGTTTGCGTGGAACGACACAAAGCTCGTCCGAAAAAATAATAGCCAGTTAATTGTAATTCTCAATGATCAAAACAATGTTTCCCGTGGAATCGAGGAAGCCTTTACAAACTATGATGTGAAGATCGTTCCTTGGAGCCAACGCAATGCCTCTGAAAATCTTGCATTGTTCGCTGCCGGCTAAACTATTTATATATAGCAGGGCATTTCTAGCAATGGGAATGTCCTGCTGTTTTTATATGGCAAATGCAAGTGTTTGTGGTTGCGTCAATTGGTAACAGTAAGTGTCGAGTTTCGCAGGTGAAAGTTTTCACCTACCGTTTCACCTATAAAGAGCCGTTTTAGAGACCAAAAGACACCAAAAGTTACGTCAAAGTACACAAAGGCGTTTTTTCAAAATTATGAGATAGTCACAAGATTTCACAAGAAAAACAGGATTTCAAAATTAGCGACGTTCTCATAACCGCAGGAGTGGGGGTTCGAATCCCTCATGGCCCATATAAAAAAGACACCCACTCGGGTGTCTTTTTTATATGGCGTCAGGACTGGAGCAATTCTTTCAGCTCCTCCGGGGTGTTCACGTTGCACACCACCGCGTCCGGGAGAGAAGTGCCCTCCAGGGAGATGGCCTGCCCGCCAACGGACTGGAACAGCCGCCCAACGCGGTGTTCCCCGGCGGCGAGGGCAGTGATGTGAACACCCTGGGGATCGTCTGTGCGCTGGTCTCCGCCTTTACCTATGGCGGCTACCTCATCGTCAACGGGAAAGGCCCCGCCAACGACCTGCTCATTGCCATTGATGGCAGCAAAAAGGCCAAAGCGGCAGGGAAGTAACCTTTAAAAATCACAGTTTTGAAAGCGCGGTGCAGAACAAGTTGCACTGCGCTTTTTTCTGTGCTAAACTGAACCTGTGCGGAAATGCTATCGTTGGAAATGGGAAAATAGCGTTTAAAAGCTTAGAATAGGAAAAAGAAAATTTTATGGCCAATCAATATCGAGTCAAAACCGGCGTCAAGCTGTATACGCAGGTGCTGGAGCAGGTCAAAAGCATGATCGCGCAGGGCGTGTACAAAAAAGGGGACCTGCTCCCCAGCGAGAAAGAGCTCATTGAGATGATGGGGGTCAGCCGCATCACGGTGCGCAAGGCCCTGCAGATCCTCGGCGAGGCAGGTGTCATCGAGACCCGCAAGGGCAAGGGCAGCTTTGTGGCAGTGGATGCCAGTGAGCTGGCCCCCGCCAGCATGGACCTGAAAAAGTGCTGTGAATCGTTCGTTCAGGCTGCCCAGGCCCGGCTGCTGCTGGAACCCGCCATTGCCCGGCAGGCCGCCCAGACCGCCACCCCGGAGGAACTGGAACAGCTGCGCAAAAATGTCCACACGGCCCTGCCGGTGGATCATTTCCACGATGTGTTGGTGGAAATGGCGCATAACCCGCTGGTGACGGACTGGATCCAGCAGAGCCACCGGCTGGAAACGGACCCCACCCTCTCGGCCCTCATCCCGCCGGCCCGGCAGCGGAGCATGTCCCCGCAGCTGGAGGCACAGCA
>ERZ773210.2102-NODE-2102-length-17344-cov-3.526925_pt1 | contig 17344 bp, 16 predicted proteins | sample MGYA00580528_ERZ773210 | MGnify/ENA primary metagenome ERZ773210 (study PRJEB29015, sample SAMEA2737769) | human gut metagenome | biome: human gut; feature: human-associated habitat; material: faeces | place: China | collected 2012 ...
TAAAATTCTATAAAAGATGAGAGTTCATCGGTTTTTCCGTTATTGATATGTTCTTTGAAACATTCTGATACAGCGTATTGGATTGGATAAGTTTTTTCACTTTTTTCTATTAATTGATCTATAAATTTTTTTTCTATTTTATTCATAAATGGTGCTCCTTTTCTAATTGAAAAGGGCCAACATGGCCCTTATTAAATTTCTAAATCATTTTCTTGTTCATCCTGTTCATTTTCATATTGATTTTCTATGATGTTTTCTTGTGTAATAATTGACGATATTTGTTCTTCTACGATTTTCATTTGCAATGGATCGTTGATTGCAACTGGTATATCAATAATGTTGATTTCATTATTTGCTTTTAATAAAATACCAACTTTACCTTCATTTATTAGATTATTTTTTTCTTTGATATCATAGAGAAAGATATTATCCATATCATTAATATGAAGTTTTTTTAATATAGTTGCATATTCCTCAAGAGTAATTTCACTTTCATAGACCTTACCTTTCAAGTTATTATATAATATATGGTTTTCTTCGAATTGTTCATTGATACTTTTAATCAATTCATTGATATTTTTTTTGAAACTTGTTTCCAAAAATGAAAAGTAGGGTGAAGAAAAAAAATCGTTGATTTCACTTACAAAAGCATTTCTGAACGTTTTGTCTTCAATATTATCAATAAGATAGTTTCGTAAAATTGTCTTTTCTAAATTGTTAGATGTTATCAATTCAGAATAGTTTTCGATAGAATTAATTAAATCATTCATGTTCTATAACCCTATTGACGTTTCCATTTCATCTAGAGATAGTTCATCTTCTTGATAATGTTCTTTTAAATCATATCCTTCAAGCTCCTGTTGTTGAATTCTTCCATATGCAAGATCAATAAAATTGTTGAGTTCTGCAGGGGTAATAGGTTTAACATATCCGTATACTTTCAATGAAAGTTCGTCACTGTCAGGTGCTTTAACTTCAATCATATTGAGCAGTGCTTGACAAATCGTATATCCAGTTGCTCCTTTTGCTAGTAATTCTCTTACCCGATCAGCGTCAATCAATCCCATTTGACCAATGAGTGAAAGGGAATCAGGAACTTCTGATATAACAGATAACAATATTTGCATACGTTGTCGATTGTTTAATTTGTATATATTATTTTTTAATGCCAAGCACAATTCTTTACTTCCTTTATAATTCATTTGTATCATCCTTTCTATTAAAATCATTCTTTAGGTGAAAAGGGCCAACTTGGCCCTTTTATAAACTTATTACATCTTCATCTGTTTGATCTTCAATTCTTTGTAAAGATTCACTTTCATTTTCTTTTAAAGATAAAGAATCGAATTCTATGGTGCTGAAAATTTCATCTGCTCGATCAAGTTGATTCTTTGTATTTTCAAATCGTTCATTTAATAAATTTAAATCATACATATGATCATCAAGTATTTTTTGATAATTTTGTGGATTTAATGCAAGATTTTCAGCTAAATCTTTATCTGCAGAAACAGCTGTAATTATTTTTTTAATCGATGTTTTATCAAATTCAGAATAAAGTCCTTCAATATCTTTATTATATTTCTTACCCAAAGCAATTGTATTTTCTAAATCTTTTATAGAAGAGGTAAGATTTTCATTTTCTAATTTTGTATCTAAATAAAACGAGAGGTTTTTAGTATGGTTTATTTTATCAATAGTATCATATAATTCTGTTTCATTTCTTCTTCTTCGTATAAATTGCCAAGGTTTAAATTTATTTGTGGATAATTCTTCATATTTATCATGATATGATAACTCTAATTCCTTTGATTCTCTTATTTTATCTTCAAGATCTTGTGGTTTAATACTCAATTCCTCATCATTTAGTTCTGAAGAAAATGTAGTAAGTATCAAATTATTGGTATTATATTTATTCTTTTGAAATTCGTGTTCCATGATTTCTTCTTCAATATTTTCTTTAGGAAGAATTATAGTTTTAATAAATTCTTTAACAGGACTATCAATTTCATCAAATTCAGGATTTTTATCTCTACATTGTTTTATATAATCTTCATTATTTTTATAAATTTCGTTTCGTTTAGAAAAAAATGAAAGTATACGTTCCTTATTATTGTATAGATATGTCTGATCTATCATTTCTGTTCTAAGGGATTCAACTTCATCTTTTAATCTGTCATAAACACCTTCATATTGAAGATAAGTATCTTCGATATCTTGCTTATACAATTTTTCAACATTATCAGGTAAATGAATTTGTCTGAATTGTTCGCATTCTTGCATTTCCCAATCTTCAACGTCCTCACCACCATTGTGCCCATATTGAAATTGATCGTATTTTTCACCAGCATCATATTCCGCAATATCTTTCATACCATTTATTACAGCAGTTTTTACTTCATTATCTAACAGAATTTTATCATCTGTTCTTTCAAGTAACTCATTTGGTAATACAGGTGGGTATTTATTTAAGGATTCTTTTATATAATTCAACACATAGCTTTTGTTTAACTCATTTTCCTTAATAAGATCTTGAATTTTATCATTGATTATATTAAGCCATCTCTCTTCTATATGATTATTTTCAAGTAAGGAAATCTTTTCTAAACGATCATTATTCAAATATTCAACCCATATATCTGTATTTGGATCAGATAATCTATTTCCTAATCGGTCACCTTCAGGGTAACTAATAACGATTTTAGTTTCGTTATTAGGTGATAGACGAATAATATCTTTATTTTCTACGTAGAAATCTGTAGAGTTGTTTATATTTTCGTATGTAAAATCATTTTTTGGGAAAATAGTTTTGACTGTTTGTATAATATCTTTTGTGGGTATATTTTCTATTGTAAGCGATGAAAGTAATTGATTTAATTTTTCATTTAATATTTCGTTATTCATATTAATTCTCCTCTTTTTTTTAAATTGTATGTTGTATTTAAAAAGAGCCAAGTTGGCTCTTTTAGGCGTATTCAATTGTATTGTTTGAACAATAACTAAATTATTCTACAGCTGTAACGAATCGCTTTCTTGATCATCAAACTGAACATCTTCTTCATCTACTTCTTTTTCTTGTGATTCAATGATCTCTTTTCTTTTTATCTCGCTACATAATTCATAACATTCACAAATTTCATTTAACTTTTGAGTTACATTTTCGATTTCAGACAGTTTATTATCTATAATTGATTGATAATCATGAGGATTATTAACTAAAGCATATGGAATATCTTCAAATGTGCCTAGTGTCTGAAGTATGTTTTTATCGCATTGAGGTAATTTGTTATTTAATGATTCTGCTTGTTTTTTTGTAGAATTCAAAATATCAAGTTCTTCTTTCATATATTCGGCTATTAATTTACTTTCTAAATAATTTTTGAATTCTCTATTGTATCTTACATCGTTTTTAATTTCTTGCTTTTTATCCTCAACTTGCTTCTTTTTATTGACTTGAAAGAAGAAATTTTTTTGATTGGAAAGATCGTCTAATTTTTTAAAACCATCATTTATTTGTTCATCCAATTCATTAATTCTTTGTTCTAAATCTATAACATCGTTGTTAATTCCATATGATAGATCATTTTGATTTAAATACTTTGCAGATATATTCATAGCTTCTTTAGTTACAGAAATCCGTTTTTCAAGCTGTTCTATTTCATGTGAGATACTCTCCAATGTTAATGGTTTTAAAAACAAGTTTTCATCTAAATATAGATTTCTTAATTCTTTGTTATAATAATAGTCAATTTTATAATCAAGATTGCTTTCTTCAAGATCACGATGTATTTGAAACCATTCAAAATTCATATTAGTAAATTTATAATAGTTGTCTGCTATTTCATTTCTAGCTTTTAAATATGAAAATATCGAATCTTTGTTATCCTTTATTTGATTCAGACTTTTTAGTTGATCTGAATAATCATTAAGATGTTTTAGCAAGATTTTCTCTGCTTCTGGATATTCTACATAGGCATCTCTAATATCATTTCTATATAAATTATTAACATTATCTGGAAGCTTTATCATTCTAAATTGTTCACATTTTTCCATTTCCCAATATTCAACGTCCTCACCACCATTATGTCCATATTGATATTGATCGTAAGCATCATCCGCTTTGTATGATGCGATTTTTTTCATTCCTTCTATTATCGATGACTTAACTTCATTATCTAGTAAAATTTTGTCATTTGATCTTTCAAATAGATCTGTTGGTAATACAGGTGGGTATTTTTTTAAAGATTCATATAAATAAGTCAAAACATATTGCTTAGTTGGTTTGATTTCTTTTAACAATTCTTCCATTTTTTCTTGGATTATATCAAGTTTATGTTCATCTACTTGATCATATTCAAATAATGGTAATCTTTCTATGTGATCATGATTTAAATATTCAATCCATATATTGGTAGAATAGTCAGCTATTCTATTTCCTAAACGATCACCTTCGGGATAGCTAATGATGATTTTAGTTTCATTATTAGGTACTAGACGAATGATCTCTTTATTTTCTATATAAAAATCAGTAGAATTTTTTCTAAATATATGTTTGTATTTTTTGTCAGGAAAAAGTTCTTTAACACGTTCAACAGCAATGTCTTCATTTATATTGGATTCTTTTAAAAATGATATAAATTCATTTATTTTTTTATTTACCAATTCATTCATTTTGTATTTCCTTTCTTAATTGATTTAAAAGGGCCAAGTTGGCCCTTTTATAAACTCATCTCATTTTCATCTGTTTCTTGATTGATTTCATCTTCTTCTAAAAAAGTTTCTTGTTCTTGCTGAAGAGTATATTCTTCAATGTATAGATTCATTTCAGTTACATGGCTATTAAATTTCTTCATTACTTTTGTAGATAGTATTTCAATTTCTTTAGAAATTTCATTTGGTGTCTTACCTAATTCTTCGAGTTCTGCAATATATTGTTTATAATTACCTTTTAAATGTTCTTTGAGTGAATCATTCAATTCAAATCCATACATACTTAAATTCATTATTGAAAAGATATCGGCTTCAATTTCTTTTCTTTCAGTTGTAAGAACTCTAGTATCATCTGTATTTTCTTGTTCGATTTCATGAGCATAAACATTATGATAAAATGCATGACCTAATTCATGTAATATGACATATATTTTTTCACTGTCTTCTAAATTGTTATTGATACAAATAGAATTTGATGAAGGCGAGTAGAATCCATGTAATGATATTGATTCAAGTTCAATATCTTCAATAGAGTAGGGTGTTCTTTCATTGATGTAATTTGTAATAGCATTACACATGAAATTTGCTTTTTCATCAGGAATACCTACAGTAAACAATTTTGGATAATCTTCTTTAGGATATGTTGTCTGTGCAATGTCAAAGACAGTTCCTTGTCCATAAACGAGCTTTTCTTTTATATCAAATTTGCCTTTTTTAGCCATGCTTTTAATTTCTTTACATGCTTCAGAAAAGCCGATAGCGACATATTTTGCATTAGAAGAAATTATTTTTTCTCGCTGTTCGTCGCCTAGTTCTTGTTTTTCTAAAACGATATCTTTTTCAGCTATAATAAATTTTTTATTTTGAGGAACAAGGATCTTTGCACCGTGTGTTCCTTTTTTTGGTACTGCACCCATTTTAAACCATGCTCCACCAGACTGAACAAATGTTGAATCAGGAAGTTGAGCTTTGATCATTGCAACATTATTAGGGGAATACTTGTAAAATTTTGACGCAAAAGTAATATAATCAATAATAGTATCTATATCAGTGCTGTAGTTGTCAAAAATATCTCTAATAGCGGTTTTTGAAAGCTCTTGTGTCTTTTCAATTTGTTTTTTATAAGCATCTAATTGTTCTTTGGATGGTGTCCATTTTTTTCTTGCTGCCATTACTTACATAAACCTTCTTTCATAAGTTCTTCAGCCATCTTATCATTCAGCTCCTTTATTTTTTCATCTGGAGCGATATCTGAAATTGTATGAATTCCGTTAACGTAACCGATGGCCATAGTGTTAATATTTCCAACATATGTAATTTTTCTTTTTAGATCTTGTTTAAAATATACAAACATTTTATTCTCCTTTTTTTTCATAAAACAAAAGAGCCAAGTTGGCTCTTTAAAATCCCATTTGAATTTCATTAGCTTCTTCTGTTTCTTCATCAAGTTTATTTTCTTCTAATGTTACTTCTTCTGACACATCTTTTTCTAATGAAATGTCTTGTTCTTTATTTAAATCAAATTCATATAGATAATCATTCAATTCTTTTGCATTAGCATTAAATTTTTTCATTACGTTTATGGACATCTTTTGAAGAATATGAGATATATTATTTGGTTCAATTTGCATGTTTTCAAGGTTATTTACATAATTGTTAAAATCATCTTTAAAATGTTCTTTTACAGTATTTGATAATTCTAATCCAAACATGCTCAATGACATTATAGATAGGATATCTTTTTCTAATTCTTTTTGTATACTGATAGAAGGATTTTCAATTTTATTATTTAATTCATTTTCAGGATGAGCAAGTGCATGTCCTATTTCATGTAATAAAACATAATTCTTATCCTTATCATTTAAGAAATCGTTAATACATATAGTATTTGTTTCTTTTGAAAAATATCCTCTCACCATTATCGAATCAAATTTAACTTCTTTTACTGGGAAGGAGGTTTTCTCATTCATGAAACTAGAAATTGCTTTATATATGAAGTAGGATGCTTCATCAGGAATTCCATTTAAGAAGGGTGTAAGGTCATTTTCTTCTGGGTATGTTGTTTGTGAAACGTCAAAGACGAAACCTTTGCCAAAACCTTCTTTTTCAACTGTTTTCAATTTACGTTCATATGCAATTTTTCTTATTTCTTCAGATGCGTCATAATATTTTATCGAAACATATTTTGCATCGCTGGGTCTTAATAATTCTTCTTGTTCTTCAGATAAGTTTTGATGCTCTAGAACAGTTTCTTTATCAACGATGATGTGTTTAAATTTTTGATGTGCAATTATTTTAATGCCGTGTGTTCCTTTTTTTGGATATGCGTTCAGTTTTTTCCATTGAGATGAATATTGAACATAGGTTGCATCGGGCATTTGTTTTTTTACCATTGCTATGTTTTTTGGAGAAAGATAAAAAAATTTGGAAGCAAATTTATAATAATCTATAATCGTGTCTATATCCGTTTTATAATTTTCAAATATTTCTTTAATTGCATTATCAGAAAGTTCAAATGTTTCATCAACAGTTTTTTGATAAGCTTCCTGTTCTTCTTTTGTTGATCTCCATTTCTTATTTCTATTTTCCATAGTAGTCTCCTTTTTTTTATAGGATAGGTTATTTTAAAGTTCTATAGATTCTTCATCTTGTTTAATAGTATCTTTGTTTAGTGAAAAATCTTGAATCACATCGCCAAAAACATCTTCATAAAGATTGATTCTTTCATTATTATCATTAACAGGAATGATATGATATTCTGTAACTGTTTCTAGCGTTACATTATCAGGAACATAATGGTACATACTTCCGTAACATTTTAATACCAAGTCACCAAGTTCATTGAATTTTAAATCGATTCCTGAATGAATATCTGCTGATTCTAAAATATTTTCTAAAGTAGTATGAAGCTTGTCATTGTAAACATCCAATATTTTATTTTTATGTCCATCATCTACGTAATAAGGAAATATGTAACACTTATAATCAGGAATGTATTTATTGATATAAATTTGAAAATTTTCAATTTCATTATTATGTTTTGTTTCTTCTTCTTGATTAGTAACATCACCGAGCATTTTACTTGTTAAAAAAGCTGTACCATTAATATCTGTTAATTTAAGTGTTTTCAGATCACTGTTTTTATCATGAAATTCTTTAAATACTAGGAATTCATTATCATATTTATTTTGTTCAACAGTTTCAGAAAACTTTTCATAATTCATTTTTAAAACATCTAAAGCACACTTGATCCAGCCTTTGAATGAATCTTTTTCGACTTGATCCATATTAGATCCTATGTTGTTTTCAGCAAACTGAAGATATTCATTAATCAGTTTTGTTCTGAAGCAATTAATATCTAGATCTTCTATACATTGTAAATAATCATTCCAAAACTGAATATTTACGTTATTGTCATAGTTCTGTACAATAGTATATTTATTGTAGGATGCATTTTCTTTTGCATCTTCAAGAATAACATTAGTAAAATTTTTAACATTTAATTCCTTGTTTTCACTATTTAATTTATCAAATGTCTTAAAAAAATCTTCATTTGACATATCGATTAGATCAAAACATTTTTCAGAAATCATAGCTAATACGTTCATATCTTCTTTAGGGGAAGTAATTTTTTGGGCTTCATACAATAAGCGATTGATTACATTAGATTTAAAAACATCACATCCATCATTGATAAATCTTAAACCTATATCTTCTATTGATGGAAAATCAGAGTGTCCTTTTAAGATTTTATCAACAAATTCTTCATCATTCAGATCATGTATTTGAATGACCATTCTAGTCCAGTCAATAAAATTTTTATAGCTTTCTTCATCATTATCATTAATATTTGCTTCAGCATGATAAAACCATCTAGTTTCTATTTCTCTTTTCAGTTCTTTAACTGTTGATTCATAGACTTGATCATTATTTCCAAAGGCAAAATTTTTATAATATGAAATAGTTCTACTAAATGGCTTTTCCATTGTATTTTCTTCTACTACTTCAAAATCATCTTCTCCTAAAATTAAAGCAAGAGAACTACCATTTTCCCATTGCATATGAATTGTACCTTCATCATCTACAAATTTTACTGTTCCAATCGTTCCTTCGGGAACAGGCTTTGTTTGATCATTCATATGATTTAGTTTGATTTTTGTTCCTTCAGGAAACCAAATTTTAGAAAGTTCCTTTTTATTTTCATCCATTTTGAAATTCTCCTTTATAAATACTTAAAAAAGAGCTGTTTTAGCTCTTTCTAAATTTCTAAACCTTCATATTCATTTTCGATTTCTTCTTGTGATTGTTGAAGGTCTTGTTCATCTCCAAAAATTTCATGATAGATATTTACCTTTTCATTTTCATCATTTACAGCAATAATTTTTGATTCTTTGATTTTCATGCTTTGGTTGCTATAATTACCTCCATAAGTTCGCATAACAAGATCTCCATCATTATCAAATTTTAAATCAAATCCTGAAGTAGTATCAGAACGCATAAGTATAGAATCGAAGGCATGTTGCAAATCAGATTCATAACTTTCTAGAGAGGTATTATGATCAGTGTATTCAGGAATGATATAACATTTATAGTTTGGAAGATTAGAAAGCATATAAGATTCAAATTTTGAAATCTCATCATAATGTACATTTTCTTCATCATTAGTTTTTAATTCATTCACTGTTTTACTGGTTAAATAGTGAATATTGTCAATATTAGTTACTGTCAATGATTTTGAAGCTTCATTTTTAAAGTCATAATCATAAAACTTTTCTAATAGCATTGTACTTTCCATATTATGGATAGGGGATTGAACAAATGTATATCCTTTATCCTGATAATTCTTTTCAATATACATTTTTGTTATAAATTCACTTAAATCTTCAAGTGTAATTCTCTCACCAACTTGATCATCGACGCTATATTGATAAATTTCTTTGGCATCATTTACAATGTTGACAAGATTTTCAAGTTCAATAGAGGGATAGTTTTCTTTTAAATAACCAATAGTTCTATATCTTTCATAATCCATTTTTTCAGCAGTTTTATTAGCATAAAATAATTTAGCAGTATCATAATTTTCACTATATACAAGACTGTGTTCCCATCCATTGTTTTCTTTGTTGATGCCACATGCTACATTATAGAATCCTGAATTTTCATTTTTTAATAGCGCAACATTTGTTTCTTTGTCACGTTTTAAAACACTAAATTCTGTTCCATCATTTAAAATTACTTTATTTGTTTCAAGTGGTCTATTAATAGCAGCCAGTAATTCATTTTTATTAATGCCACAATAATTTGACAAATCATTTAAGGCTTCGTTATGTTCTGATAGCCATTCAGTTATTTTATTATTTATATTAAGTTTATTTTCTACTCTCATATTATTTCTCCTTCGTATAATTCCATTTCATTTATTTGTTCTTCTTGATTTTCTTGACAGTATTCCTCAATATCCCATTCATCATTGGATAATGATATGACTTCTTTTTGATGCTTCGATAATTCTTGATCTTTCATAATAAGAATTTTATTTGTTTCAGGTGATACCATAATAATACCTGTTCGTTTATGTAATGTTGGCCAGAAGTTAGAATTATTTCGATCAATGTCTGTTATAAAACTTTCCGCAACTTCTCTGTGTTCAATACAACGAATTCCTTCAATAAATCCATTTATCATAGTGCCATCTTTTAACATGAAAATAGAATGAGACAGTGAATTAGTAGTTAAGAAATCATTTTCTTTCATAATGTTCTTTAGATTTTCATTAGATATTTTTTCTTTTAGATAAGAGGGGATAGGGATCTTTGAACTTTTCATTGCACTTTCCAAAGTACAGTTTTTGGGAAGCCATTTGTCTCTTTCTATTTCAAGATATCCAACGGTTTCACCAGTATAAATATTTAAAGGCAACTTTTTGTTTTCTAATTGGGATAAGGTAATATATCCGAAATCAGACATTTCATCATTACCCGAATAGCAGTAACCATACATCAGGAAATCTCCATCATCTTGCAAGTTTCCTTCTGTAATAAGCCATGTTTCTGCACCACATGGGTTAAAAAATTTAACAACAACTTCTGCATCTAATCCTTCGTTTTCTTGACTATATAGAGGATGTTTTTTAAAAGCACGTTCTATTTCTTTAGTAATAAGTTTCATAGTTTCTTCTTTCTATAAAAAGAAAAGAGCCAAGTTTAGCCCTTTACATTTCTATTTCATTTTGGTCTTGTTGCACTTCATTATCTTCTTCAAGATAAATTACTTTTTCTTGATCAAGATAATCGTCTAAATCGGATGCGAATTTTGTTAGATTTTCTTTAATAACAATGGCATCTTTAGCAAATTTTTCAAGTGAATGAGTTGAATTGGTATTTAAATATTTATTTTCAGCATATTCATTGACATCTAATTCATCACTTTCTTTTAGTGCCTTATTTTGTATTTTCTTGATAATCTCTGTAGATGAGATTGAAAGGTCATCTATCTCAGCTGATATCCAGTATCTCTGTAATTTACTGATTTTGATTCCTACATTTATATCTTTGTTTTCTATATAATATTTGATATTATTTTCTTCTAGTTGACTAAATAAATCTTTTACTTTTTGCTGAATGATATATTTATTTAGTTTTTCATACTCTAATAAATCAGATATTTTTTCAAATTCTTGATCACCAATTTCTTCATGAAGAATTTGTGCTAATGACTTGCTGGTTGTTTGAAATCCTCTGGATGTTTTTACTCGCGTAAACAATCCATCTTCTCGATGATCTACATCAAGTGTTTCATACACCTCATATTTAAATTTTTCTAACGCTTTGTTTGTTTTGTTATAAAGCTCCATTCGAGCATTATAATCAAAGGTGTATACAGCTATTTCATCATTAGAATAAACATTTTCAGGTGATATATAGTTATTTTTAGTAAGTCTTAAAAAGCTTTTTTCATATTCTTTTTTGAATAAAATCGTATTTTGTGTTTCTTTATGATCCATATAATTAAATTCCTTTCTAATAATAAAAAGAGCTAAGTTAGCTCTTTATAATTCCATTACCTCTTCATCACATTCTTGTTCATTATCTTCTTGCTGATCTATTTGGATATCTGTAGATTCATTTACCAAGTATTTATCATAATTACCAATCGCAAAATCCGTATTGACACTATGAAAATTACTATCTTCTAAAAGATCAAATATTTTTTCTCTTAGATTTGGATGATCTCTATGAATAATAGCAAGTTGACTGATATCTTCAGAAGAAAAAGACCATTTTAATTTATAAGAAATGTCAAATACATTATCTGTTTCTTCAAGCGCTTTTTTAAAGTTATGTCTGATATAGGCGATATCTAAACATGACTGCATATCAATTTTAGTCAAAAGATGTTTCATGTCTTTTTGTTTATCAAATTCAAACGTGATATTTTGAGGATAATAATTTGTATGAAGAGTATAAACTATTAGATCTTGTACGCATTCCGCTATATCATTATAAAAATCAAATGTTTCATTAAGACTTTGAACAGTAAATTTTCCTTCTTCAAAATCTTTGTTATATTTCATGACGATTTTTTTAGCAATTTCCTTCATAGCATAATCTTCTGCAATATTGATATCAGGACTATTTAAAACACGTTGTCTTTCTTGAAGCTTGTTATAAACATATAATGTTGCCTTTATATCTCCTAAAGAGTTATGTGCTTCTTCATCCCATTTAAAATCATAAAAATCAGCAGCAAACGTTAATTTTTTCCATTTGATTCCTTCGTGTTTTGGATCATATTCATTATACATATTAGCAAATTCGAGCATCACATCAATTACATTGATATTCTCATTTATTTCAATATTTTTATTTTTAATAAAATCAATATCAAAATTTGTATTATAACCGACTATTGTATTTTCTTTTGAAAAAATGTTTTGGATTTGTTCTTTGCAATCATGAAATGTAGGACAATCTTTAACCATTTCAGGTGTTATTTTATTTATTTTCATCGCTTCATTCCATTCCGTTTTATTAGTTGGTTTGAAATATTGATCCATTAAGATTTCATTTTTTTCATTCATAATTGATAACTGTATAATTTCATCATTTTCTTTGTCTAATCCAGTTGTTTCAGTATCAATAATTATCATGTGTAAATTCCTCCTGATCTAATTTTTCTATATCATCATTTTCTGATATATCTTTTTGTTTTTGTGCATCATAATAAAGTTCTGGATTTTCTTTTGCCAGTTCTCTTTTTCTTGAATTTTCATCAAAATATTTTTTTACTTGCAAGAGTTGGTTCAAATCATTTATTTTTAAATTTTCATGACCATTTAAAAAGAACTTGACGCTTTTAACATCCAGTTCTCTTTCTTCAATAAATTCATTTTCTGAAATTTTAAACAATGACTTATCCTTGTATGCTTTTATGATGTTGTTTGCTGCGGTTCTTCCTGCATCGTCAAGATCCAACATAAGATGAATATCTTTGATATCTTTTAAAGTTTCATTATATATAAGATTGTATTTCAATGTTATTAGTGCGGAACCACAACCTGATGATGCAAGAATATGAGCGTTAGGATTATCTTTAGTAAGTGTTGCATAGCTTAAACCATCAATAACTGCTTCTGTTACAACCAAGGTGGTTGTTGGAACAGGGCACTTATAAAATATTCCATTTCGTTTATTTGAACCATAAACATCTTTTTGAAATTTTTCTCCTTCAGTACTTCTTCGACATCCAAAAACAGGCTTTTCGTTATCTTTACAATCGTAACCAACAAAAACGGCATTATGACGATAATCTTCGTATATCATGTTATTTTTAATAAGCGATTCAATTAACTCTTTATTCAGACATCTTTCTTTTGTAAGATATTCAATAACTTTATAATTATTTTCAAATGCGAAGGGGAGAGAAAACTCTTTTTGCAAATATGTCTCTTCGAGATCTTCATCATAAACATAGATTTCTTTGATGTTTTGATTGTATTCCTCTCCATAAAAATAATCATAAAGTTCATTAATTGCGTCGGATTTTGAAATATTCTTGTAGTAACTATAAAAGTCAATCACATTTAATGATTGACCTCCCATCTGAGCATTCCAGTATACTCTATTTGTTTTTAAATCAAAGACCATCGAACTATGTTCAACTGGTTTTAAATATCTTTGATTAGATCTGGCTCGTTCCATGTTTAAATTAAGTAAATTTGTAGCAACATCAATACAACGCAAATCTGATATTAATTGTTTTAAATTTCGCTTTCTGAATGAATTTTTGTCTACATTATTTTCTTTTCCAAGAGATGCAAAATCTACTATTCCTACTTCGTCCATTTTATGTCTCCTTTCTTTGCCATATAAATAAAAAAGAGCTACTTTAGCTCTTTGATGGAAGAATGTTCAAATAGAATTACTAATAGTAAAATTATTTGAAAAACCTATTTGGGAGTTTTTTTATTTCTTCCACTATAGATATTTTAGCATATACAAATAAACGATTTCTTACTTTTTTTTCCACAAAAATTGAATATTCTTGAATATTCTTGAATATTTTGAATATTATAAAGATTTTTATTTGATAAATTCATCTTCATACCAAAAAGAGCCCTAAGGCTCATTTTTGGACTTTATAAAAAGGAAGTTTTTATTAGTTAAGAATGATAATCATATTATATGAATTTTTATTTTAACTAATAAAAGGGAATATGAAATAAGTGGTTGAACTAGAGATTATTCAACCATCTATATAATAGCATTAACTGATAATTTTTTTCTTACTTTTTTTTCCACAAAAAAAAGGAGCCAAATTGGCTCCTTTAAAAGATTAGAATGGCTTCTATAGTTATAGAAACCTATAAAAAGATAAATGTTTAAATCAACTGCAAAATTGATTCAACATAGTTGAAAGATTGCTATTCTTTCAACTGTAATTATTATATCATATAGTAATCAACGTTTTCTTACTTTTTTTTCCACGCTACATTGTTTCACTTAAGAATTCTTCAAACTCCAACTTTAAATTTCCTTACCGTCAGCAAATAACCATTGTAACTTTTGATGATCATCTATATCTAATGCAATTATAATTTTAGCTAATACTGAACTTAATATATCGATTTTTCCATTTTCTATATCATCTATTATTTTTTCATCCTTATAGCCTAATTTATCAGCTAATTCAGCTTTTGTCATACCTAATTCTTCACGTCTTATTTTTATGTTTCTATATAATGCTAACATATCTATTAATATATATTGAAATATGTGATATTCAATATATGCTCCTTTCTATTATTTAATAATATTTAAACATATCTTTTGGATCATTACAATATTATTAAATACTGATTATTTGGCATTTTTAAAGAAAATCAAACAGGGTAAAATAAAAGGGCCAAAGTGGCTCTTTTGATGTATAAAATATATTGATTAATTGTTCTAATGATAAAATTATATTTTTAAATCATTCATGATTTGAAAAATGTCTTTCCCATATTTTCCCTCGAAATATTCTATAAAATTTTCATTTTTAATATTTTCAGTAATACAGGTTGCTTCTTTTTTTTCTATTCCTATCTTTTTGTATGCTTCATAATAATCCTCTAAAATTTCTTCAGGGAGAGAATTATATCTTTTTTCGTATTTCATGTTTTCATCAGGATAACTATGATAATTACGCTTAAGATATGTTATATCTGCTATAATCTTATCAGATCTTTTGTAACGTTTAAATGCACAAATTCTATGCTTTCCTTCTTCTAAGTAAAAGCATTCTCTATATCTAGTAATTTCTATTTTATTATTAGTTTCAAATGTGAACGTACCATTTAATAGCTTCTCAAGAAATCTGTCATAGCAGTTTTTACCTGTATATATTTCTTCACAATATATCTCTTTAAATCTACCATCATGTGCGGTTACTTCCAGAATATCATCGTATTTTAGAATTGAATAATGCACTGTTGTTTTATGAAACAGAGTTTGTTCAAAATCTGTCCATATAGGACATCCACCACCTAACATAGTTGGGTATGGAAGAATTTCAGGATCAATATTAACATTTTCAATTTTGCAACAAATGGAATTAGGAATAAATTGGTAGCTGTACGTTTTGTCAAGAACATAGAAAGTATCCCTTACATTTCTATTGAATATATAGAAATATTCTTTTGTTTTTAAACAATAGATTGACGGTAAAATTTCTATCCAATCAGATGAATGTTCATTTAATTTTGCATCATATGATTGAATAATTAGAGATAGCGTTATCGTAAAATCATTAAATGCCACATACAATGTGTCTATATCTTTCAAATTTATTTTTTTATCTTTGTTTTCAATAAAACGTTCATTAATAAATTTTTCTATTGTATTTCTTCTTATTAAATTATTAAAAAACACCAAATTACCTCATTTCTTTATTTAATTCATGATTTATTATACACCTTTAATAAAATTGCTGGAAGTCTTGGAGCGTTCTACCAAATAAAAAGAGCCAAGTTGGCTCAATGATCTATAGTGTAATTATTAGCGATAACGTATTTAATAACATATGAATCGCAATAGGTTTCATTATATTATAATCGCTACGTATATATACAGTATTTGTAATTATGTAGAAGATAAAATAATTGATCATTGAAAAAATAACTCTGTAGTTTAAAGTTACAATTTCAGTTAAACAATGAAAACATGCAAAGAGCAGGGCGACAACAATTGTTTTAATAATTATATGCTCTTTAAGAAATTTTGTGTTCTTGAATATTTGTGATTTGAATAACAGTTCTTCGACAAATGGTAATAATACAATAGTAATAAAACCTATGATATAAGGATGCTTGACAAATAAAAGGTTTATTACATTATTATTAGTGGTTGTTTGATTGAAAATTGTTACAGATAGAAATGTCAAAACAATATTGATTACAAAAATAATAAATGTTGTTATTGCTGTTATTAATGCTCCTGTACCCATTACTTCGTTGATTTGTTCAATTATATTATCAAATTCTTTTCTTGAAATCCTGATCATAAAAAAGAAGAGAAATAGAGATATGATTAATCGTGTGTAAATTTGGTATTTTGAAGGAGTGAAAGATATAATTAAACTTCCTACAAATAAATATTCTACAAAATATAATAATATTGAACTTAATACTGTATGTTCTTTTATAAAATGATTGATTTTATTCATTTGATGGCACACCTTCATTTAAAATTTTTTTAATTCGATTATCGGCAAACGTTGCTATAAGAATAGGTGGGATTATTAATCCAACATACAATATACCTTCTAGATCAAAAGGAACAAGTGCGTAACCATTAAATATTATTCTTAAAGAATTGTGAGGAATTTCATCAGGATTAAAATAATTGACTATTAAATAAATATAAGTCATGGTAAATAAGCATGTTCCCAGTAGACAACCAAATATTTGTAGAGATTTAATTGCAGTCAATTTTAAAGAATTTGTTTTATTTAATTTATATATAGAATAAGCAGTACGTATGACTACATATAAAATTGCTCCAACAATAATTATATATGTAAGGTAACTTGTAACTTTCTTTAAAGATAAATATGTTGGAGTAAATACGTCTTCATTAGTTAAGATAGTCATTTTTAT
>ERZ773210.2131-NODE-2131-length-17149-cov-2.970633_pt1 | contig 17149 bp, 8 predicted proteins | sample MGYA00580528_ERZ773210 | MGnify/ENA primary metagenome ERZ773210 (study PRJEB29015, sample SAMEA2737769) | human gut metagenome | biome: human gut; feature: human-associated habitat; material: faeces | place: China | collected 2012 ...
CGTCCGGACATCACAATCTCCCTTCTCCGCCGCGACATCAACTTCATCAACCAAATGAAAGACGGCAGTGTCAAGTTGGGAGAGATACATTTTAACAAATCCAACTATCGGGATTTCAACAACAACCGTCTACCGGGATTCCTCAAAAAATTAGGTAAGAAATACTGGCGGCACCAACTCATCCGCCAATTGAAACAACTGCGGAATTTCATTGTGCTTAGCCACGAAGATGCCGCTGAATGGACGGAACTCGATAATGTAAAAGTAATCTATAATCCGCTTCCTTTCTTCCCCGAACGTCAGTCCGGCGGATTACGGAAACAAGTAATCGCAGTAGGCAGATATGTGCCGCAGAAAGGATTTGACCGACTTATCCCCGCATGGAGCATCGTCAGCAAGAAACATCCGGACTGGGTATTACGAATCTACGGCGATGGCATGAGAGAGCAACTCCAGCGGCAGATTGACGAACTCGGAATCACCTCCAACTGTATCCTGGAACATAACGTGCAGAATATTGTTGAGAAATATTGTGAAAGTTCCATCTTTGTTCTGTCCTCACGTTTCGAAGGATTCGGCATGGTGATCATCGAAGCAATGGCGTGTGGAGTACCACCCGTATCGTTCACGTGTCCCTGCGGCCCGAAAGACATCATCACCGATGGCAAAGACGGTCTGCTTGTGGAAAATGGAGATATAGAAGGACTGGCAGACAAAATCTGCTACCTGATAGAACATGAAGATGTCCGCCGGAAGATGGGAATACAAGCCCGCACCGACGTAGAGCGTTTTAAAATAGAACATATTGCCCGAGAATGGAAAAAATTATTTGAAACACTCAATCCTTGATAAAAGATGATTTGGTATAGTAAGTATTTACAAGTTTATGAAAAACCGTTTGCAGAAGCACCCGCATCTGCCATTGAAGAAGTGCGGCAGAATATTGCAAAGCTGCAAAGTGATGAACCGCTTGTCACCGTTTCAATTATCGGCTACAACGAAGAGAAACATTTGCCTGCCTGTGGTCTTTGAGCGAGATGGAATGCAAATATCCTGTAGAAATTATCGGAGTAGACAACGAATCGAAAGACAGCACGGCGGAGATATTCCGGCAATGCGGTGTACCTTATTATACAGAAACCCAACATAGTTGCGGATTCGCCCGCCTTTGCGGACTGAACCATGCCCGAGGTAAATATCATATCAATATTGACTCCGACACTATGTACCCTCCGAAATACGTAGAAATGATGGTAAACACCCTCGAACGCCCGGGCATTGTGGCCGTCTGCTCTTTATGGAGCTACATTCCGGATGAGAAACACTCGCGATGGGGACTGAAAATCTACGAAGCTGCCCGCGATTTGCACTTGTGGATGCAATCATTCAAACGTCCCGAACTTAGTGTGCGTGGATTGGTTCTTGCCTATCGCACAGAGTATGCACGGAAAACCGGCATACGCACCGATATCATCCGAGGTGAAGACGGTTATCTTGCTCTGCAACTCAAGCAATTCGGCAAAATAGCCTTTATCCGCAACCGCAAAGCACGCGCCGTAACAGGATATGGAACGGTGGGAGCTGACGGAAGCCTGTTCAACAGCTTTAAAGTGCGCGTTGCCAAAGGTCTGAAAGGACTGGGGGGAATATTTACTAAAAAGAAAGAATATAAAGACGAAGACAGCAATCTGATAAAGAACAAATAAACAAGTATGGGAAAACGAATAGAATATATTGACTTCATCAAAGGTATCTGCATTTTTATTGTAGTCTGGGGACATTCTATCCAAAATATGGGAGACGGCAACGACTTCTGGACCAATCCGGTACATGAATTTATCTGTTCTTTCCACATGCCCATATTCATGTTGGTCAGCGGTTTCTTTTTCAGTAAATCCATCGGAAAGCCACTCATACCGAATGTAACCCGAAGATTCAAACAGTTAATAATTCCTTGTTTCGGCTGGTCATTAGTGTTGGTCGCAATCAACATCGGATATATGCTCTATGAAGGAATGATCCCGTCTCCAACCGGAACGTTGAAATCTCTTTTTATAGAGACATTCACCCGTTTCTGGTTCTTACGCTCCGTTTTCATCTGTTTCACACTTGCCATCGTCAGCATGAAAATATTCAAAAAAGATACAGCCGCTTTCGTCATCTCGCTTCTGTGTTTCCTCGCATTGCCGGACAACGGACGTCTGCACCTCGACAAGTTTATGTATCCATTCTTTTGGATGGGGTATTTTATGCACAAATATATCGATGTAATCATGAAACACCGGGGAAAACTACTGGTCGCTTCACTCCTCGTTTTCGCTGTACTCCTCCCTTTCTATCAGAAAGAAGATTATATCTACATCACCGGAATGAGTATGTACGATTATCTGGGAGGAAAGTTCGTTTGTTATCCGCCATGGGAAAAATTGCCGATCATCTGTTATCGCTATTTGATCGGTTTCGCAGGAAGCCTGTTTATCTTCTTGCTACTGCAACGTATCTATCGTCCGCATTTCCGTGCAATCGAAAAAGTGGGCACATATACACTTGGCATCTATACCATACATATCTTGATTGAAGGCAACGTATTGAGTCGGTTCAACCTGTTGGACACCGGGTTCTTCATGTTCAACTTTATTATAACGCCAGCTATCTCCATTCTATTGATTCTTCTCTGCGTGGGAATAATCAGACTGTTGGAAATGACACGCTTCAGCAGCTTATTGTTTTTAGGAAAAACAAAAACAGTCATCATGCTATTAGCAATCTGCCTTATTAACGTATCCTGTATCAAAAAAATCAATTTATATCAAGGAGACAAAGACGATGAAAAAGAAGATAATTCAGGAAACAACAATTCTCCCCAAAGGAAAGACATCATCGTAGACACAGACTTCTTCTACCCTTTCGGGGATGAAAGCCAAAACTATACTGCGGAAATTACAATCAACACCCGCAACACTTTGCCCGAAGAAAATACCATAAAAACGGTTATTCCCGCACTAAAATACAATAAGTCGTGGCTCCTAATGCTTACCCAAGACGACTGCAAACAAGCCGCCTTCTCATGGACGTGGGCTGCCATCAATGGCAAACCTTTGACTAGCGGTTATTATTATCAACTCGGCCACCTGCAATATGATGACCTTCCACCCGATATTTATTATCTTGGTGAAACATTGGGAAGTACGGACGGAGCCGGAAACGAAGTCAGGTTCTCATTTACCACCACCCTCTCACCGGAATGGGAATGGATGGACGCCAAAACACAAATCTACAAAGGACAGACGCAAGAATATTATCGCTTCTTCATGAAATCAGGGCTGACATGGGGAGATGTCAAAGAGATGCTGAACTATGGAACAGGCATCTCCATACATGATGTGAATATAGATAATGAAGAAATCACTGTCGATAACCTACTTAAACATTACGACATTGCCTTGAATATCATCAAAGAGAAATTGTCTGGCAGAGGATGTAAAATGCTGGCTAAACCAAGCGGAATTGCTGAATATATCACCGCTGGACAAGTCCATTCTTCTATACAGACCATGACTTCCAACGACGGTGAAACACTATGTCCGGCAAAAACGGAAAACGATTTAAAAAAGGTGGTACTAAACAGAGGGTTCTATTCCATTGAGGATCTGAAAAAAGAAATCGACAAACAGCTACAATTATCACCGGAAGAACGAATGGCTATCAATGTCGGTGTTCATGGCACAGATGCTTCTTGGGCGGATCTGTTGCTCTGGATTAACAATAACTATGGAAAAAAGGGAGCGGACAACGTGTGGATACCCAACCAGGAAGAATATTATGAATACAATTTCTATCGTACACACGGCACAGCAGCAGTGACAAAGATAGATGAACATAAACTGAAACTGACCGTTCATCTGCCCAGTGAGGAAGACTTTTATTATCCTTCTCTCACAGTCAACCTATCTGGTATAAAGAAAGAAGATATTACCTCCCTTGAGGCCGGAAGCAGTGTTACAGGACTGTCTTATAGTAACTATGAAAATGGGATTATGCTCAATATCGATTGCAGGAAGTATCTGACAGAACATGCCGAAAACTTCGTGAAACGGTATGAAGCAAATACAGCAGATGCTTCTGTTAAAGCGGATGCCCTCTATTTTGTAAATATGCTAAAAGACTCGGATAAAAAGGAGGAATTAAAAAAGCGAATCAAGTGAACGGTTTATAAAAATCATACACAGAAAAAGTAATAAATATATATTAACCATGAACGAAACCATTACCCTCTGCCTTGAAATTATTTTCTGGCTTGCCCTATTCATTGTGTTCTACACCTATCTGGGCTACGGAATTGTGCTTTACGTTCTCGTCAAGTTGAAAGAACTTTTCGTGAAACCTGTGAAGCGTTCGTTGCCGGCATCGGACGCTGGTTTGCCGGAAGTGACTCTCTTCATTACAGCATTCAACGAAGAAGATGTTGTAGACGAAAAGATGGAGAACAGTCTTGAACTGGACTACCCTGCGGACAAACTGCATATCGTATGGGTGACAGACGGAAGCGACGACAGTACAAACGAACGACTGCAAACCCGTTGGCAGGGAAAAGCGACCGTACACTTCCAACCCCTACGACAGGGTAAGACAGCCGCAATGACACGTGGAATGACGCTGGTGGACACTCCGCTCGTCGTCTTTACGGATGCCAACACCATGGTAAACCGGGAGGCAATACGGGAAATCGTACTTGCTTTCCAAGATCCAAAAGTGGGCTGCGTGGCTGGTGAAAAACGGATCGCCGTGCAGACCAAAGACGGAGCCGCTGCCGGTGGGGAAGGTATTTACTGGAAATACGAATCAACACTGAAAGCACTTGACGCCCGCCTCTACTCTGCTGTAGGAGCAGCAGGCGAACTATTTGCCGTGCGTCGTGAACTATTCGAAGCAATGGAACCGGATACGTTGCTCGATGATTTTATTCTTTCGCTCCGGATCACCATGAAAGGTTATACCATTGCTTATTGTACCAATGCTTACGCCATCGAAAGCGGTTCGGCAGATATGCGCGAAGAAGAAAAGCGGAAAGTGCGCATCGCTGCGGGAGGATTGCAGTCCATCTGGCGACTTCGTCCGTTGCTGAATCCTTTCCGCTACGGGATACTTAGCTTTCAATATACGTCGCACCGGGTATTGCGATGGTCTATTACTCCGTTCCTGTTGTTTGCGCTCTTCCCGCTGAATATTGCGATTCTGCTGTTGGGTGGTTCCACGATATTTTACGGAGTGCTGCTTGCCATGCAGGTTCTTTTTTACGGGTTGGGATATTGGGGATATTATCTATCCACCAAACAGATAAAAAACAAGTTGCTTTTTATCCCCTACTATTTCCTATTTATGAATGTCAATGTGCTGAAAGGCATCCGTTATCTGAAAAAGAAAAAAGGAAGCGGAGCCTGGGAAAAGGCAAAGCGCGCTGAAAAGTAAAACAAATGCTATTATCTTTTGTTATCCTTACTATAAGACATTAGTCTCTATCATCTAATAAAAAACAGACATGAACAGAATATTACATGATGCGAATAACGCACAAAGAATATTGAAACTGACGGCAGATACAATGCTATTGGTTGACAGGCATGGAGTCTGCGTAGACATTGAGCCTCATTGTGATCTATGGTTTCTGCAAGAGGATATACTTTTAGGAAAAAATATATTTGAGCTTTTACCAGAATATACAAGAGAGAGGGTGATGCCCATCTTCCAGATTGTACTCGAAGAACAAAGAAGCATCAGCAAGAACTTCAAGTTGGTGCTGAAAGACGAAATTTTCTACTTCAAATGCCTCATGTTTCCGTATGACGGCATGGTGCTTTGCCAATATCGTGACATCACGCAGAGAAGTAACGTAAAGCGTCGGTTGGAGCAGGCGAATCTTACTCTAAGGGCTATCCAGAAGATTGCCCAGATAGGACAATGGGCATACAATACAAATCAGAATATTTTCCATTATTTGGGTTATACAGGCGTTTTGTGTGAGGAAAGTGTGCAGAACCTTGCCATTGAGAAATATGTGGAACTGATTGTAGAAGAAGACCGTCAGAGTTTTATGGAATGGTGTCGGGTGAACGAGAAAGAACTCAACATGGAAAGCATCAGCTACCGTGTCCGCCTGAACGGAGAAATCTTCTATATGCGTATCCAGACTTATTTGCGTGAAGAGCGCCCCGACGGTAGTTTCAACATCGAAGGCTATATCCAGAACATCACGGACATACAGCATCGCAGAAATGACATCAATACACTGACTCATGCCATCAATAACGCCAAAGAAAGTATCTTTGCCGCCAAGCCCGATGGCACGATCATCTTCGCCAACCGTCGTTTCCTGTACAATCATGGTATTTCAGAAAACGAAGACATCAGTCAATTAAAGATTTACAATGTCGCCGCAGATATGCCTACACAAGAGGCTTGGAACGAACGTTGCAAAGATGTCATACACGGTGGCAGCAGTAACTTTGTGGCTCATCACCCATCTAAAATCAATAAAGGTATATTGGCTTATGAAGGCACGATGTACAACGTGACCAATGATTCCGGAGAAGAAAGTTACTGGTCGTTTGCCCATGATATTTCCGAGAGGATTCGGTACGAAGCCCAAATCAAACGGCTCAACCAAATCATGGATACGACCATCAACAATCTCCCTGCCGGGATTGTAGTGAAGGAAATCAACAACGACTTCCGATACATTTACCGGAATCGGGAGGCCTACAACCGCGATCTTTATAAGAACGACCCTGTCGGCAAGAATGACTTCGATTTCTACCCGCCTATCGTGGCAGAGAAGAAGAGACAGGAGGATATTCAAGTGGCCACCAGCGGAAAAGGTATGCACTGGACGGTGGAAGGAAAGGACCGGAACGGAAACCTGATTATCCTTGACAAACGGAAGATACGGGTGGATGGGGATGAATTGTCTTCGCCTATCATCGTCAGCATCGAATGGGATGTCACGGAACTGGAAATGATGAAGCGGGAGCTACTGTCTTCGAAGGAAAAAGCGGAAATGTCTGATAGTTTGAAATCAGCTTTCCTTGCCAATATGAGTCATGAGATACGTACTCCGCTGAATGCTATTGTGGGGTTCTCGCATCTCATTGCCGAAAGTGATGATGCGGAAGAACGAAAGACGTACTACAACATCGTAAACGCGAACAACGAACGTCTCCTGCAACTTATCAACGAGATTCTCGACCTCTCGAAGATTGAATCGGGAACCATCGAGTTTTCCTTCGGACCGGCTAGTCTCCATAATCTCTGCCGGGAAGTGCACGATGCTCATATATTCCGTACTCCGCAGGGAGTAAGCCTTGTCTATGAATCCTCGGACGAAAGTCTGATGATTGAAACGGACAAGAACCGGGTATTCCAGGTGATTTCAAATCTGATTGGAAATGCTGTCAAGTTTACGAAGGAAGGAAGCATCAGTTATGGTTACAAACTGGCGGACAATCAGATTGTATTCCACGTAACGGATACCGGAACAGGAATTGAACCGGAGAAAGTGGGGCGTGTGTTCGAGCGTTTCGCAAAGCTGAACAATCATGCGCAGGGCACAGGATTGGGGTTATCTATCTGTAAGTCTATTGTTGAACGGCTCGGTGGAAAGATTTCCGTCAGCTCCGAATTTGGCAAGGGGACGAGGTTTACATTTACTTTACCATACACGATTGCAAATCCTGCAAATGTGGATTCTTCAAAGAAAGAGAATGGTGAAGGAAACATCGCTGGAATAGCATCTGCCGGAAAAACTGCTGATTCAAGTGTTGACAGTTCTGCAAATACACGGCATGCCTGTATTTTGGTTGCCGAAGATACGGACAGTAACTTCGACTTATTGGAGGCTATTTTAGGTAAAGATCACCGGCTTATACGTGCGCATGACGGAATGGAAGCTGTCACGATGTTCGATGAGGTGAAACCGGATCTTATCTTGATGGATATCAAGATGCCGAATCTGGACGGACTGGAAGCTACAAAAATCATCCGTGAACTGTCTGCCACTGTTCCTATTATTGCTCAAAGTGCCTTTGCATACGAACAGGACCGGAAAGCGGCTGAAGAAGCGGGGTGCAATGATTTTATAGCTAAACCAATAGCGGATGATAAGTTGAAAGCAATGATTCATAAATGGTTGCTTCCTTCGTAGAGAGCTTAATCCCTCATGATATAACCAGCAAATAATTTAGATTAAATGAAAGCCTTTTACAGACTGTTTTATTACATATCCATCGTGCTGACCAGTATTTTGGCAGGAGTTACCATTGCGGGTACTTTCGTAGGCAATGCCGCACCGGATAGTTTCAAATTTATGCCTTTCATCGGTTTGATACTGCCGATACTTTTATTGGCTAATCTTGCTTCTGTCATCTACTGGACGATCCGTTGGCGGTGTTGGGTTTTCATCCCTCTGATTGCTATATTCAGCAATTGGGGGTATATGAGCTGTGTATTACAATCGCCTTTTTTCAGTCCGGCTTCGTCACCGATGGTTAAAATGAATGTATATACTCCGGGAGTGTTGACGGTTGCTACTTACAACGTCGATGCCTTTAACCACGAGCATACCGGCTACTCATGCAAGGAGATTGCTTCTTACATGAGAAATCTGCAAGCAGATATTCTCTGTTTTCAAGAATTTGGCATTAACGATGAGTTTGGCATCGATAGTATATACGCAGCTCTTTCTAATTGGCCGTATCATTATATTCCTTCTTCGCCCGAAGGGAAGAATCTGTTGCAACTGGCTGTTTTCAGCCGTTATCCTATCAAGGAGGAGCATCTTATCATCTATCCTGATTCGAAAAATTGCAGTCTTGCATGTGATATTGAAATCAATGGTCGCACCATCCGCCTGTTCAACAATCATCTCCAAACAACGGAAGTGAGCCAGAACAAGCGCAAACTGGAAAAGGGACTTCGTACGGATGATTCCCAAAGAGTGGAACATGCTGCCCTGGGACTTATCGACGGCTTACATGAGAATTTCCGGAAACGGGCCGTACAAGCTGATCTTCTCAAGCAACTGATAGCCGCCTCCCCCTATCCTACTCTAGTCTGCGGTGACTTTAACTCTCTGCCGTCTTCGTATGTTTATCATACTATAAAAGGTGATAAGTTGCAGGATGGCTTTCAAACGAGCGGACATGGATATATGTATACTTTCAAGTACTTCAAGCATCTGTTGAGAATCGACTATATTCTCCATTCACCGGAACTGAATAGCACGGATTACTTCTCGCCGGATCTTAATTATAGCGATCATAATCCGGTGGTGATGAGGATGAAATAAAAAAGATGCTCCGTTTATTGAACGAAGCATCTTTTTATATAAATATTCTAGAATGTAAACTTAACGCCTAACTGCATCTGCCATGCACTACCTGTAGAAGCAGTATAATCCCATTTAGAATTTTTCTGGAACACCTCGCGAGAAGATGCATTCATCTGATAAGTAAGAGGTTCTCCTACCTTACTTGCTGTTTTTAACAACCTTACATTATCATAACTCTGCAAACCGCAAGAGCGATAAGCCCCCCACTTCGAATTTAATAAGTTACCAATATTCAACATATCAAGACTTACTTGAATACCGTACTTACGGCTACCAATCTTAGCATAAAAATCCTGTGCTATCTTCATGTCAAAACGGTGAATCCACGGTTCTAAAGAAGAAGCACGTTCTACATACTGCCCCTTGTGATCATTCAAATAAGAGTCATTATTTACATAGTTCCAAAAATCTTCTTGTTGGTCTACCGCCGAATAAGTCACATTATTTTGTTTATCTTTAATATCCACAAATGTCATTTCTTCTTTAGAAGCAGGCACATACATCAAATCGGAATAGTTTCCGTCACCGTTCATATCATTAGAATAGGTATAAGAAAAACGTCCTTGTTGGTAACCTGTATAGAACAAAGAAACAGTCGTTTTCATATTCGCATAAGCAACTTCATAAGAAGCATTAGCTATCAAACGATGCGGGGTAGAAAATAAAGAATAAGAGACACCCGGATCATTCAATGAATTAACTGCAACATTATTCTGCCATACTGAAGCCGCCGATGAACCTGGATTTGCCGTCATATCTTTAGCCATTGTATAAGTGTACCCAAATGAACCTGTAAAGCCAAAATCAAATTTCTTCGTTAATACTGCATTAAAAGAATATTGATAACCTTTTTCATCCCCATTAGTCAACTGTATAACGGTTTTCGTCTTAGGATTGTCATAGTAATTATTCTTAGTCCAATATACACGTCCCGGTTGTTCATTATAGGTTCCAGAAGGGGCCTTTTCGTTCATATTCTTCTGAACAACATTATATATATCACGTGTATACATAGCACCAACAGAAAGCATAAATCCATAAGGTAACTGAAACTCTGCATTTACATTACTACGCCAAACTTGAGGCATTTTAAAATTCGGATCCACATAAGCTATAGCACCGGGGACCTCATTTCCCGGAGTTGATGGAAACATATCCGGATTTTGGGTAAGAGTTTCTTTATAATTTGGATTAAAAGCAAAGTTTGCCGGTAATTCCGAAGTCTCAAATTCGACCATATTTTGCATCTGACCTGCATTTGTCGGTTGGTTAGTGAACCATACAAATGGTAATAACCCTGTAAACAAGCCTGTACCTCCAGTCAAAACAATAGAACGGTCACCTTTTATATCCCAATTAAATCCTAAACGAGGAGATATTAACAATTTACTTTTCGGCCATTCGGATACGTCAACATTCGTTCCATTAAATGACTGTTCTTTGATAGCCGCATTCCCTAACAAATCATCAAAATATAACGGTAAATCAAAGCGTAATCCATATGTCAATTTTAAATTAGGTGTAATAGAATATTCATCTTGTGCATAAGCTCCCAACATACCAAATGTCAGTTCAGCTCCCGGAGCGTCTTTTCCATTATATCCATAAGTAATGCCATACAGCATCGGTTTTTCTCCCGTCATAAAATCGTCCATTGAAGCATAACGATAATATCCATAAGGAGCACGTAAATATGAATTCATGAAATACTGTCTTTCAAATGTTGCACCGGCAGTTATCAAATGGTTTCCTTTATTAATAGTTACATTGTCAGTAACACTAAATACATTATTCTCGACATCATTAAAAGGAGTAAACAATTCTGTACCCAATGTCATATACTGCTTACCGTCCTTGTAAATATCAACCATTGGAAACGCATCTCCCTTAGTTGTACGAGAATCTCGGATATGGGTATAAGTCACTAATAATTTGTTTTGTACTGAAGAAGAAAAATTGCTATTCAACTCACCGGAAAGAGACGTTACAATATTTCTAAAACCATAGTTGGAATTTCCAAATGCAAATGCATCAACCCCATAACGGTTTGAATTAGCTTTAGTGATTACCGAAGAAGTTGAACTAATACTAGCATCATTTTCTGATTTCACTGTGTTAAAACGTAATGACAGTTTATGACTTTTATTAATATTCCAATCCAAACGAGCCATAAGCTTCCAATTTTTACTCTCGAAATCATCAAATTTATCATAACTTCCCGGATCATATCCATATTTATCCTTTACAAAATCACTTATTGTCTTCAAATCCTTTATCCAAGTTCTAGAAATATGATTTTGATTATCCCCACTTCCACCTTCTTCTTGACTAGGAGTCCACAAAATACCAGGGCTAGTACTATTTTCTAATTCTCCATTTACAAAAAAGAATAGTTTATTTTTTATTATCGGAGCTCCTAATGTAAAGCCATACAAACTGGATTTATAACTTTCCACATTAGGAACGTCAACATCGTTAATAGATTTTCCTATAAAATTCTTTGGTTTCTGATATGTATAAACTGTTCCCTTTAATTCGTTTGTACCACTCTTGGTTACAGCATTAATAGAAGCTCCCGTAAAATTGGAATACGTAACACTATAAGGAGAAACATTAACGCTAATTTCATCAATTGCATCAAGTGAAATAGGCTGCGCATCTCCACCCGGCAAATTATTAGTACTCAAACCAAAATTATTGTTCAAAGCTGCACCATCCACAGTTATTGTATTATAACGTCCATCACGTCCGGCAAAAGAATTACTGCCACCCGCATAAGGAGAAAGTTTAGTAAAGTCAGTAATACTACGATTAATAGTAGGCAATGTCGTTAACTGACGCTCACTCACATTCGTTACAGTCCCCATCTTCTCTACTGTTTTCTGTGCTGTTACTATAACTTCATCCAATAATTCAGAACTTTCCTTTAAAACTACATTTAAAGTGTATACTTCTCCTAACGATAAATTTACACCTTTATAAATAGCAGTCTGATAACCAACATAAGAAACTTCAACTTTGTAAGGACCACCGGTACGCATACCTTGCAAATTAAATTGACCACTGATATTAGTCACTGTACCATAACGTGTACCTGACGGCTCGTGGATTGCAACCACAGTCGCTCCAATGATAGGTTCATCTTGTGCTGTAACCTTACCACTCATACTAGAAGTGGTAACCTGCGCACTAACGGTAGCAATGACCATGAGCATCGCCGCTACTAAAAAAGATCGCATTCTCTTTAACATAAATGTAGTTGATTAGTTAATATAAATTGTTTGCTTTTAAAAACTGTGCACAAATATAATTAATAATATTTAGAACTACATTACGATTATACTACAATTTTTTAAGAGAGATAAACGTTTTCCCTTGTTATAAAACGATAAAGGCTCTACAATATTTGCAGAGCCTTTTATTTTGAAACAGAAAGCATTATAAATGCTTCAATCTATTACTTTATACTAGTCAGTCATTAACTTTCTATAACGAACGCGTTTTGGTTCTTCATTTCCCAAACGTTTCATTTTGTTTTCTTCATATTCTGAATATGAACCTTCGAAGTAGAATACATTGGAGTCTCCTTCAAAAGCAAGGATATGTGTACAGATACGGTCGAGGAACCAACGGTCGTGCGAGATAACTACTGCACAGCCGGCGAAATCTTCCAAACCTTCTTCCAAAGCACGCAGAGTGTTTACGTCGATATCATTGGTAGGCTCATCGAGCAACAGTACATTACCTTCTTCTTTCAAAGCCATCGCCAAGTGTAAACGGTTTCTTTCACCACCGGACAGTACGCCGCAGAGTTTTTCCTGATCGCCTCCAGAGAAATTGAAACGGGAAAGGTATGCACGCGCATTCACATCACGTCCACCCATGCGGATCAACTCATTACCACCGGAAATTACCTGATATACGCTCTTATTCGGATCAATATCTCTGTGTTGCTGGTCTACATACGCCACCTTTACAGTCTCTCCTACTTCAAATTCTCCTTTATCCACTGTTTCCAATCCCATAATCAGGCGGAACAATGTCGTCTTTCCCGCACCATTAGGACCAATCACACCGACAATACCATTAGGAGGAAGCATAAAGTTCAAATCGTCAAACAACAATTTATCACCGTATGCTTTAGCCACATGTTTGGCTTCAATGACCTTATTACCCAGACGGGGACCATTCGGAATAAAGATTTCAAGTTTCTCTTCTTTCTCCTTCACGTCCTCATAAGAGTTAAGACGTGCCTTACCCTTTGCCTGACGGGCTTTGGGAGCCATGCGCACCCATTCCAACTCACGTTCCAGTGTTTTACGACGTTTGCTGGCGGTCTTTTCTTCCATTTCCATACGTTTGGTCTTCTGTTCCAACCAGGAAGAGTAGTTACCTTTCCAGGGGATACCTTCACCACGATCCAGTTCAAGAATCCATCCGGCAACGTGATCGAGGAAGTAACGGTCGTGCGTCACAGCAATAACCGTACCTTCATATTGTTGTAGATGTTGTTCCAACCAGTCGATAGACTCTGCATCCAAGTGGTTGGTAGGTTCGTCCAGCAAGAGCACATCCGGTTTCTGCAACAACAAACGACATAAAGCTACCCGGCGACGTTCACCTCCGGACAGGTTTTCTACCGGCTGATCTTCAGGCGGACAACGGAGAGCATCCATCGCACGCTCCAACTTGCTATCCAGATTCCATGCATCAGTTGCATCAATGATATCTTGCAATTCACCCTGGCGAGCAAAAAGAGCATCCATCTTATCCTGATCCTCATAATACTCCGGCAAACCGAATTTCTGATTGATTTCTTCGTATTCTGTCAGTGCGTCAACAATGGGTTGCACACCTTCCATTACTACTTCTTTTACTGTCTTTGTGTTGTCTAAATAAGGTTCCTGTGCCAAATACCCCACGGAATATCCCGGAGAAAACACGACTTCTCCCTGAAAGGATTTCTCCAAACCGGCGATGATCTTCAATAACGTTGATTTACCAGAACCGTTCAAACCGATAATACCGATTTTCGCTCCATAGAAAAACGACAGGTAAATGTCTTTCAGCACATTCTTATTAGGAGTGAATGCTTTGCTCACTCCTACCATTGAGAAGATAATTTTTTTATCGTCAGCAGCCATAATGTATGATTATATATTGTTGATAATGGCACAAAGATAAGAAAAATGTTTGAATTCTTTTGGAGTTATAAAAAAATGTTCTACCTTTGCACCCGCATTCGAAAGAAAGCACTGAAGGATTGATTCGCTAGCTCAGCAGGTAGAGCACAACACTTTTAATGTTGGGGTCCTGGGTTCGAGCCCCAGGCGGATCACGAAACATAAAATTAATCCCTTGATAATCAGTCGTTATCAAGGGATTTTTCTTTTAAGATTCTTCACATATACTTACTCAACAAGCATAGAACGACACGGCAGTTCGATTACAAAAGTAGTACCGATCCCCAGTTGGGAATCAACTAATACCCGCCCGTTCATCTTCTCAACGATTAGTTTGCAGATAGATAAACCCAAACCGGCCCCTTGAGCAAAGGAATCCAACTTCTCAAACCTTTCGAATATCTTTTCAAGCATATTCTGCGGGATGCCCCGACCGGTATCTTTAACACCGATTCTGACAGATTGGTGGTCTACCTCATAGAAGACTTCCACATGTCCGGTGGTAGTGTTCTTTAAGGCATTCGAAAGGAAATTACTCAAGATCTGTTTGATACGCAATTTGTCCAGTTCTACCAGAGAATCATGTGCCGGATAGTTAGTCAGAAGTTCAACGCCGGATGGTACTTGATGAGCATACTCCGCTACACTCTCGTCAAGAAGCTCGGTAAGGTTAACCCAGTCCGGACGCAATTCCAGATAACCGGATTCTATTTTAGAAAGATCAATTACATCATTAATCAGATTTAATAATAGTTTGTTGTTATGTCCAATCAGAGAATTATATAGTTCCTTTTCCGCTGCATTTTCCGTACTAGTCAACAGGCTTGAAAAGCCGACAATAGCATTTAAAGGAGTACGGATTTCATGACTCATATTAGCCAGGAAAGCAGACTTTAACCGATCGGACGCTTCAGCTTTATCACGTGCCTTGACAAGCATTTCTTCTGTCCTTTTCAGTTCTGTGATATCATAATTGATGCTGATAATTTCGATAATCCGGTCTTGCGGGGCATATTTCTTTACTAACAGATTGACATGCGTCCATGTGTATGTGCCATCCTCCCTAAGGACACGCATCTCTTTGCTAAGTTTGGTAGTAAGCCCCTTTCGTGCGTCGTCCAAAAACCGAATCAACAAGGCACGGTCATCGGGGTGGAAATGCTGGTATGTGCCAAAGATGTCGGACAACGGAGTTTCATCCGCTTCCCCCACATTTCTGTACCAGCTTTTTTGGGCATAGCCGTGTCCACTCAAAATATTGAAATGAGCATAACCGACCTTGGCATAATCACCGACCAATTCAAAAAACTCCTCAAACTCCTGAATCTTATTATAGGCTACCGTTGTTTCTGTCTTATCCGCATTAATCAACAGATAGTTTATCGGTTGGTGTTCGCTATCATATAATGTAGTCACTTTAGTCATCAGATCAATCGTACCCTGTTTTTGGGTATTCTGATAATACGATCCGACCTTCGAGAAGTCATAACGGAAAGTAAAGTCGGCGTCTTCATTTTTCTTCAGCCGTTCTTTCATTTCTTTCGGAAAAATAGGATTATCAAAAATATTGATACCCAATACGTCTTCTTTCTTCTCTATATGAAACATTTCTAATTCCTTATCGTTCAGATCCACCAATACCCCATCCATATCGTATAATTCGATACCAATAGGCAAATACTTGAAAATGTTAGATAAGAGACGCTCACTGTATTGCAAAGCTTGATAAGCAGATGCCATATCAGGACCATCTTGCACTTCGGATATACCATAAATGATTTCGTTTCCGTCTTCATCCGTTTCTTGAAAGCATACCTTGCTACGTACCCAAACAGCTCCTTTCACCGTATCAAGCAAATACACCACCTCCGGCCGTTGATACACACCATAAGAATGAACTGTTGTAGAAAGTTGTTCCTCTTTCTGAATACGTTTATTGAAATCTTCAAAACTAATAACTCCGGTCTGATCCAGACCTAATAACTCTACTATAAAGTCAGAACATTCATAATTCGCAGTTGATAAATTGGCTTTCCACCATCCCATATTAGCGTTAGCCATCAACTGCGAGAAAAAGGTAAAATCTTGTAGTCTATTCATAACGCTATTTATCATTTTATTATTTTTCGGGCGCAAAAATACGGATTACCCATAAACCAGACTTTCAGAAAGTTATATTTTTAGCATATTATAAGAAGTTTATTCGTCGTTAAACTAAAAAAATTCAGGTTGAAACTTTCTCATAAAGAGATTGTTCCAACCGGATATTCTGCATTTATTGTGTTTCTATTTTACTTTTTCAGGGACTGATAAACAGCTTTTGCCATCACTTTGGCACCTGCTTCATTCGGATGAATCTTATCCGGGAATAGTTCGGGCATTCCGTCCATTGCCGTATGAAGATCGATGACGGACAGGTTGTTTTTCTTAGCAACTTTCTTTATCATCGGAATAATTTCTTTAGAGATTATATCGTCATTGATATTATCTCCGGTCTGATAGGCTTTGGAAGGATAACAAAGATAAATTTTCGGTTGGGAAGGCAATGCTTTGAAAGCATCAACCATTGTTTGAAGATCTTTCG
>ERZ773210.2133-NODE-2133-length-17131-cov-3.957543_pt1 | contig 17131 bp, 17 predicted proteins | sample MGYA00580528_ERZ773210 | MGnify/ENA primary metagenome ERZ773210 (study PRJEB29015, sample SAMEA2737769) | human gut metagenome | biome: human gut; feature: human-associated habitat; material: faeces | place: China | collected 2012 ...
AATAAGACCCGCAATGTCGGGGGTCGAGGGGTTCCCCCTCGTCCTTCTCTGGGGGGATACAAAGGGGGTATTCTCTTCGAGAAGAGAATACCCCCTTTGACAGCGCACTCCCATGCCAATGGGAGTCCCCCTTCAGCGCTTTTGCGCTGAAAAAAACACGATGTAACATCAAAGTTGCATGCAAATGCAACCCATGTAAACCCCAGCTTGCTGGAAAGACAAAACTCTCTTCGGTAGAATAGAGCCAAAAGGAGGAGGGCATGGCAATGGCAAATATTTTGCAGTCGCTGGGCGACGCAATAGAGCGCCAGCAGCAGCGCAAACACGAGAACAATATGGAGGTGCTGCGCGCTATCTATACCCGCCCGGGCATGATCGTGCTCGGCGTGATTTTGCTGGGTGCGGCGCTGGCGTTGATCTGGCCGCAGATCGCGCCGGAGACTGACAATACAAACAGCATTGTGATCGATATGAGCGACTTTGACTTCGGCGATGAAGAGATGAACCGCACCGTTCAGGAAATGGTGGAAAACGATCGGAAGCAGAAGAAACAGAGCGGACGCTCCGGTGCAATTTTCTTCGGCCTCGGTGCGGCGGTCTGCTTTGTCCGCGCGGCGATGCCGTGGAGAAAGAAGGAGCGGGCAGAAACAATTTCTGACGATTCTGCGTCTAAAGAGGCAGAAGAGATCCCTGTTTCGCCAAAGCCTGTGGAAAACGCCGCGCCGCAGAGTGCGGAGACCGACAGCAGGGAGGACCGGCTTGAAAATCTCAAGCGGCTCTACGAGGCGGGCATTCTGAGCAGGGAAGAGTACGACGAACGCAGAAAGAAGCTGTGAGGAGGTCACCATGAGAAGAAACATCCACTATAAGCCCAGCAAAAGCGCGAGCATTCTGTCGGGCGTCATCGCGTGCGCGATGGGCGTGTTCGGCCTGTTTACGATCCCGAGCATCGGCGCGATGATCGGCTTCAAGGCCATCTGGTGCCTGATGACGTTCGGCATGGGCATCTACAATTTCCTGCTCGCGGCAGGCGTTGTGAAGTACAACGGCGGCTACGAGATCACCGACGAGTCGGACGAGAGCGCAAAGGGCGGCAAGTCCGACGCCGAAGCGCGGCTCGAGGAGTTGCAGACCCTTTACGACCGCCGCCTCATCACGGAAGAGGAGTATCAGGAAAAACGCAGGGACATTCTGGACCGGCTGTAAGAGAAAGGAGCGCGGACAATGGGAGAAGTTTTGATCCTTATTATCATCGCACTTGTCTGGGTTTTCAAGGCGGCTGTCGCCAACGAGGACAAAAAGGTCAATGATCGGGAAACGGGCAGCATTTCGTCGACGCCCGACGAGCTCATCAAAAAGGCAAAGCGCACAGCCGAGGATCTTGATGCGCTGCGCGGGCAGACGGAGAAAAAGCGCCCGAGCGGCGTGCAGATCCGCGATTTTCACAAGAATCTGGCCGCGCAGGAACGTGAGAACAGCGAGAAACGCTGGGCTGTCGCACGTAAGAAGCAGGCCGACAGCGGCGAGGTGCATTCTGTCCACATGGACAGCTGCGAGGACCGGCTCGAGAGTTTGAAGGTCTTATATGACGCGGGCATTCTGGACCGCGAGGAATACGCCCAGCGCGTCGCGCGCGTCAAGCGTCAGCACGCGCAGAGCAGAGGGTAAGCAAAATAAAAAGGAAGCGAACACACCATGTATGACGAACTGACACAGGTCGACATTGACAAGATGAAGGCAGAGCTGGAGCACCGCCGTTTGGAGCTTCGCCCCAAGCTCATCGAAGATGTGCAGACGGCGCGCGCGTTCGGCGACTTGAGCGAAAACTACGAGTACAAGGTCGCCAAGCAGGAGAAAAACCGCAACGAGAGCCGCATCCGTTACTTGGAGCGCATGATCGCGACGGCGAAGGTCATCGAAGTGAATGAAAAAGAGGGCACCGTCGGCCTTTTTGACCACGTGGCGCTCTATAACGAAAAGCTGGGGAAAGAGCAGAACATCCAGCTCGTGACCACCCTGCGGCAGAACGCGCTCAAGGGCCTCATCAGCAAGGAATCGCCCGTCGGCAAGGCCATCCTGGGGAAAAAGGTCGGCGACCGCGTCGAGATCGTCGTCTCGCCGGAAATGAAGTACACGGTCGAAATTCGTTCGATCACGCCGGGCGAGGACGATGCATCGCTCGAGATCAGCTCTTATTGAGGAAACGCATGAAACAGGTCATTATCTATACCGACGGCGCGTGCTCGGGCAACCCCGGCCCCGGCGGCTGGGGCGCGGTGCTCAAATACGGCGCGCACGAGCGCGAGCTCTCCGGCGGCGAGGCGAGCACGACGAACAACCGCATGGAGCTCACCGCCGTCATCGAGGCGCTGCGGCTCTTAAAAGAGCCGTGCGTCGTGGAACTCTATTCCGACTCGCGCTACGTCATCGACGCGCTGGAAAAGCGCTGGGTCTACGGCTGGAAACAGCGCGGCTGGGTCAAAAGCGACAAAAAGCCCGCGCTGAACGTCGATTTGTGGGAGCAGCTCTTGTCCCTCATCGCCCGGCACGAAATGCACTACCACTGGGTCAAAGGCCACGCGGAGAATGAGTACAACAACCGCTGCGATGAGATGGCGGTGGCTGAATGGCATAAATTTAAGTGAATGGCCGTATGGCCTTTCGCCGGAAGTCCGGCGGCGCGAGCGGCGGATTCACTTCGCCGCCGCAAGACATGGAATAAAACAGGGCTCCCGCGCGGCCTGCCGCGTGGGAAAATAATGCCGCGACGGTGAATCAGTTTAAGTAAGAATAAAACCAACGACAATTACAGAAAGAAGGTTGATTCCGGAGAAGACGGTTGGAAAGCTCAGGCAGGGTTGGGACAGCATTTGCTTCCTTTTAGCGCCCTGGTGGAAGTACGGCAAGACCTTAATGGTCGGCTCGTTTATCTCATCGGTGCTGTTTGTGCCGGCGGCGGGGTATTTTTCCGCGACGCTGGCGCAGGCGGTGATCGAAATGATCGAAGCGGGAAAGCCGTTTGAAGCGGCATTTTTGACGGGCCTGACATACCTTTTGCTCGCGCTGGCGCTCAATCTGCTCCACGCGGTGTACGAGGATTTTTACCTCCGGTGGAAAAAGCAGGAGATCGAGGGGACGATCGAGCGGTCGATCTACGAAAAAGCCCTGATGGTCGACTACCGGCACTTTGACGATCCGAGCTATTTCGACAGCTACAAGCTGGCGACGGAGAAATTTGCCTCGCAGTCGTCGGAGACGCTGCAAAATCTCTTCTCGCTTTTGAGCGGCGTCGCGAAATGCATTGTCTACGGCGCGCTGATCGCGTCGCAGGGCATTGCGCTGCTGCTCATCGTTCTGGGCTGCTCTGCGTTTGTCGCGTATGCGCAAATTTACTGGAGCAGGGTGTCCGTGGAGCGTGAGACGGCCATGGTCAACGACCAGCGGAAGGCTGACTATCTGCGGCGGCTGTTTTTTGACCATACGGCGGTCGCCGACCTGCGCGCGTCAAACATCAAAAAGCCGCTTTTTTCGCTGTTCGACGGCTCTGTGAAGAGCAGGGCCGCGATCTATCGAAAATACGGCGCAAAGGAATTTTTGACCGATATTCTGGCGAACCTCGCGCAGCTCGGCACGACGTTTGCCGTGCCGGTCTATGTCGCATGGGGCGTGATGTCTGGCAATATCGGCGGCATTGGCGTCTATGCGACGCTGATCGCCTCGTCGCTCGCGCTCAAGGAGGCGCTCAACGCGCTCGGCTGGTGGAGCTCGCAGGTCGCCTTAGGCGTTGCCTACGCGCAGAAGGTGCAGCGCTTTTTCGACACAGATTCGACCATCGAAGCGTCGACAGACGGCGAAAAAGCGTCAGACGGCCCGTTTTCCGTCCGATTCGACCATGTGTCCTACCGCTACGGCGGCAGCGATGAGTTTGCCATCCGTGATCTGAGTCTTGCCATCGCGCCCGGAGAAAAGATCGCCATCGTCGGCGAAAATGGCGCGGGGAAGACGACGCTCACAAAGCTCCTGCTCCGCTTGTACGACGCGGACGGAGGAACGGTGCAGATCAACGGCCGCCCGATCGCGGACTATGACGTGAGCACGCTGCGCGGCAGGATCGGCATCGCGTTTCAGCAGTCCCGCCTGTACGCGCTGTCTGTCCGCGAAAATATGACGGCCTACGCCGACGCGGACGATGCGCGGCTCAAATCCTGCCTTGAGGAGGTCGGCCTGCGGCTTTCTCTGGACGCGCAGGTCACGAAGGAGTTCGACGAAAACGGCGCGGTGCTCTCGGGCGGAGACGCGCAGCGCCTATGCCTGACGCGGCTGCTGCACAGCGAATTTGGGCTGCTCATCCTCGACGAGCCGTCCAGCGCGCTGGATCCGATCGCCGAGTACCGCATCGCAAAGCTGATCTTCGACCGCTCGCCGACGACCACCGTTATGGTCGCGCACCGGCTCTCCACGGTCGTGGACGCGGACCGAATTTATCTTCTCTCCGATGGAAGAATCATAGAATCCGGCACGCATACGGAGCTGATGGCGCAGAACGGAAAATATCGGGAAATGTTTTTAAAGCAGGCCGAAGGGTACTTGAAAGCTTAGCGGAAGTGTGGTACAACAAAAGCAAATTTTTTCTCAGCAGGGAGGGGAGCCTTCCCGCTTTGCTGAAGTAATATGAAGGAGCAAAAGACTATGGCAGAATTCAACGCAAAGCAGCAGCTTCCGGGACTTCTCGACTGGATGCGCGCGCAGATGAAGGCCTGCGGAGGCAAGACCGCCGTCATCGGCATTTCGGGCGGCAAGGACAGCTCCGTCACGGCGGCGCTGAGCGTGGCGGCCTACGGTCGCGAGAATGTCGTCGGCGTGCTGATGCCCGACGGCGTGCAGCCGGACATCGACTATTCCAACGGCCTTGTCGGCGTGCTGAACATCCGCCACTACACGTTCAATATTCACGGCGGCACGAGCGGCATTCTCGACGAGATGGCGCGCGTGGGCATCGACGCGAGCCGCCAGACGAAGGTGAACCTGCCGTCCCGCATCCGCATGGCGACGCTGTACGCCATCGCGCAGAGCGAGGAGGGCGGCATCGTGCTCAATACCTCGAACCTCTCCGAGGACTGGGTCGGCTACTGCACGATCTACGGCGACAGCGCGGGCGCGTTCTCGCCGCTCGGCATGTACACGACCGAGGAGGTCATCGCGCTGGGCGCGGAGCTGGGCCTGCCCGAGCGCTTCCTCATCAAGCCGCCGTCCGACGGCCTGACCGGCAAGACGGACGAGGACAACCTCGGCTTTACCTACCACGCGGTGAACGAGTACATCCGCAAGGGCGAGGTCGACCCCGCCATCAAGGAGCAGATCGACCGCAAGCACAAGGTGTCGAGATTCAAGTTCCAGACGCTTCCGGTGTATCAGAACGGGCTGCCCATTGTCATTCCGGAGGAAACGGATTATTATAATCCGAATAAAAAGTAAGCAGCGCGCAGCGCTGCACCTTAGTCCCTGTGTGCCGCAGGGGTGCGAACAAAGGGGGCCATTCTCTCACGTGAGAGAATGGCCCCCTTTAAATCCCCCAAGAGAACGCGAGGGGTCTTGCCCCTCGACCCCGCTACATTGCGAGATTGAGGCTCGAAGAGCTGCGCGGCCTGCGGAATCGGGTGCGGTGTACGTGGCTTCGCCACGAATCTTCTGCTATTCGTTGCCGATATCAACCGCGCCCTACTCCGTGGGGCGCGAGTGACGGTAGTACGGCGGCGGACTGCCTGCGGGGGCGGCATTGCTTCGCTCGCCGCGGGACGGCAAAAAACCGACCGCATCAGCGGTCGGTTTAGTCTTCGGTGAAGCGGAAGAGGTCGTTGGGGGTGCATTCGAAGATCTGGCAGAGGGCTTCGATATTTTCATAGCGGATGGATTTCGTTTCGTTGTTGACCATGCGGTTGAAATTCTGATAGCTCATCCCCAGCTGGTGGTAGAGCCAGTATTTCGTTTTGCCCTTTTTCTCCAGCAGGGACAAAACATCTAATGTTACCATATCTGATGCTCCCATTCTCTCATGTTTTCATCAGTCTATGGCAGTTTTTCTCTTGACATATAGACTAATACATTAGATAATGTTTACATCAGATATTTAGGAGGAGAAACGCATGGAAGACTACGCAAAGCTGTACCATTTACTCTTCAACGCGATCATAGACGCGTTGGAACAAATGAACGCCCAGAACTTCGGCAGCGCTAAAGAAACCCTCGTCTCCGCCCAGCAAAAAGCAGAAGACCTCTATATCACAGCAGAGAACTAAAAAGCGGCACCTCAAAGCGGCGAGCAGAGCAATGCCGCGCCGTCAGAAGTGCGGGGTGGATAATCCAAAAAGGAGGGGCCTTGCCCCTCCCTTTTGGTCGTTAGGGGTGCAGGGGCGAGATCGAAACGCCCCTGCCGTTCTCTTGGGGGATCAAAAGGGGGCCTTCTCTCACGTGAGAGAAGGCCCCCCTTTTGCTTCAGACTTCACGGAACGCTTCAATGCGATAGCTCCCGTCTGGGCGCACTTCCAGCGTCAACTCATCGTGCGTTCCTTCGCCGTTCTCGCCGCGCGGCGCGCTCCACAGCCGGATGCTGTCGCCGTACTGCTCACCGCCCACCGGAATAAAATATCCGGGGCCGAAATCGCTCGTAAACTCATAGAATGCATCATACTGTGCGAGGTACGTCACACCATCCTGATTGCGCAGATCGTCCACCGTGATATCCGCCCACTGCGTCAAAAGCGCGGAAACGTCACTCTTGGGAATGCGCCGCACGGGGACCGCCCAGTCATCCGGCACCTTGAACCTCTCCGCATCCTCTATTCCCAGCGTGTCGAGTACAGCGTGGAATTCCTCCACGTCCGCGTCTCCCAACGTGGTGCTGAGCGGACAGTACCGCAAAAATTCTGCAAGGTCGATATCGCGCGGATCGTCGTAATGCGAGGTGAAAAAGCAGCTCACCGGCGTTGAGGTCGTGTAGCGGTACTCGCCCGTCGTTTCATCCATCACATCGGCCTCAGAGGCAAACATCTCCTTGAATTCTTCGATCTGCGCCTCCGTCAGCGGTGCCCAATCATCCTCGGGTCCGCCGTCCGATTTGTCATCATTCGCTCCCGCGCAGCCAAACAGTGCCAGCGCACACACGCAGGCGAGCAAAAAGGCAAATAATCTCTTCATCGTTTCTCTCCTTCTCATTTTGCGTCACTCGTTTTCTGTCAGCGTGTCAGCTTTGCTCTTATAGGCTATTCACCGTGCCGAGGAAGAGCGGCAGACCGTCCACGCCGGTGATCATGAAAGCAAACGGCCGGTTCAGATCCATCTCCACCACGGGTAGGTCTTCGGGCGCGGCGGATTGGGCGTCCGCCCTGACGGCGGTAAAGGCGGCGGCCTCGCAGCCTTTTTCGTCGATCTTGACGCGCGCGGCGTGCTGCACCTGCGTCACGGCGACCGCCTTGTCAAAGCGGTCAAAGTCGACAAGGGGTGAAAAGTCCGCGCGGTCGAAGTCAAAGACGTCGGAAACGCCCAGCGCGCGGAGCGCGTCGGTCAGTTCAAGGTCGGAGCTGACGTCGAACTTTGGCACGCTCCAGATGAGTTTGCCGCTCGGCAGGCTCACGCCCATGTCGTAACCGAGCAGTCCGCCCACGGCGCTGCCGTCCGCAAGAAAGCTTTTAAGGCTCGTGCCCTCGTCGGGCAGCAGGAAGCGCATCGCCTGCCCGCCCTGAAAGCGCAGCTCCGCCACGGTGTAGTTTTCGCCCCGGCAGTAAGCGGCACGATCCTGCGTGAGGTGCATGAAGTCGACCGTCTGCTGCGCGCCGTCTGCGGCGGTGAAGACATCCTGCCGTGTCTCCTTCGCCCAGAATTCATCGCGCCACTGGTCCTTAAAGTAGAGCGTCGTCAAAAGCAGCATCACCGTCTCGGGCTTCGTCTGGATCTCGCCCGCCGCGTCCTGCAAGAGATTGCCCGTGTTCTCATTGATCCATTCGCCGATGGCCTTGTCCGTCTTCTCATCTCCCATCGGGGCGGAGAACGTCGAAGCAAGGTACTGCTCGGCGAGAAGTCGCAGCGTCTCTTCATTATAGGGGACGTTCTCATTCAGCCACACGGAGCTGCCGAGCAGCGTCTTTCCCGTCGAGGTCTCGCCGTAGAGATTGCGCCAGACATAGTTGCCCGCAGCGCGCGACGCATCGGTATTTTCAAGGCCTAAAAGCGACAAGAGCTGTGCGCGGCTGTCGCCATCCGTCGTCTCGCTGAGCATCGCAAAGGCGAGATACAGGTTTGCGGGCGAGAGAACGGTGTTCTCCTCCGCTGAAAGCAGCGTGCCCGTCTCCTTTGTAAAGTGCAGGAATGCCGCGGGGTAGCTCGTGCCCTTGCTGCGCAGCGCCTTGAGCGCATCGTAATAGGCATTGCTGCGTGCGTCCCAGTCCTCCCAGATCTTCTCCTGCGCCTTTTCGTAGGCGTCCGCGCCCATCTTGTCATAGTCGATGGTGCTGAATGCCTCGTCAAGCTCACTCTCGTTCGGCATGGCGGGCAGCACGGGATAGTCCGCCGTCTTCACGGCGAGGTCCTGCAAATACTGCGCGGCAATGGGGTCTTTTTTCACATTGTCCTTCTCATTTTCATTTCGGATCGTCGTTCCGTTGTCTCCGCAGGCGGCAAAGGACAGGACCATCGCCACGGCGAGCAGCAGCGTTAAGAATCGTTTCATGTCGGATGTACCTCCGTTTCGGGATTTGTTATATTAGACGGCGCGGATGGAAAAAAAGTTCCCGTTTTGTCAAAAATAGCATGCCGCCCTTTTACGAAACGGGCGAATGTGGTATACTTTCAAAAATATTTTCTCTTTTGTGTAACGCAAACGGCAAAAAAGTTGTCTTTTCCCCATGATGGCAGACAACAGAAAGGAGCGAACCTATGGACGACCATGAGATCGTCGACCTCTACTGGCAGCGGGACGAGCACGCCATCGAAGCCACCGCCGCCAAATACGAAAGCTATTGCATGAAAATTTCGCAAAACATTTTATCTGACCGCGCCGACAGCGAGGAAAACGTCAACGACACGTACTTACACGCCTGGCAGGCCATGCCGCCGCAAAGACCTGCGACCCTGTCTGCCTTTCTCGGCAAGATCGCGCGCAATCTGGCGCTGAACCGCTATAAGGCGAGGTCGGCGCAGAAGCGGCAGGGCGACGTCTTCGCGCTCTCGCTCGACGAGCTGGACGACTGCGCACCCGCCCTGTCCTCGCCCGACGACGAGGCCATGGCAGCAGAGCTCGGCCGCAGCATCAGCGCGTTTCTGCGCACGCAGAGCGAAGAGGTGCGCAGCATGTTCATCCTGCGCTATTTCTACTGCGAACCGGTCGAAGCGCTGGCCGCGCGCTTTCACTGCGGCGAGAGCCGCATCAAAACCACGCTCCTGCGCACGCGCAGAAAGCTCAAGGAGGATCTCATCAAGGAGGGATACTGTGAAGCATGAAGTTCTGACCCGCGCCATAGGCGAGCTCGACGATGAGCTCATCGCGGACGCCTACGCCTACAAGCCGCGCAAACGGTACGCCCTCCCGCGTTTTCTTGCCGCTGCGGCGTGCCTTGTGCTCGTGCTGGCCGCCGCCCTGGCGATGACGCGCGACACCTTACCGGCTGAGATCAAGGTCGAAGGCGCAGCGCTCTCCTCAATCCCCATTCCCATCAGTCAGCCCGCAGCGATGGCGCTCGACGCGCGCGGCAGTCTGAGCGGCCCGCTCAGTCCGATGCTCACCATCGAGAGCAAATCGGGCGAGGCCGTGACCGTTACGGTGTCGGATGGCGTGCTGACCCAGCCTCTTTACTCGCTGCAGGAGGAGTTCACCTCCTACACCGTCTCCGGCAAGGTGCAGCTTTGCTGGACCATCGAAGAGCCGGACACGGGTACGGTTTACACGCTCTCTCTCGACGGCGCGCCCGCCGTCACGCTGCGCTACGACGAGGCCAACGGCTATTGGGCCGCCGCGCGGGCGTAAGCATCCCATTCCACATTACTATTGACAACACACAACATTTTGGAGGTAAATTCCCATGAAAAAGTTTCTCACCCTGCTGCTGGCCGCAGCGATGACTCTCTCCCTCGCCGCCTGCGGCAGCAAGACGGATGACAATAGCGGCAATAACAGCCAGCCCGCGAGCGCTCTCGAGCTGCTGAACGCCGTATGGGCCAACTACAGCGACGACGACAAGTTCCCTGCTGCCGGCGGCGACTATGATGAGGCGAATATGACCGAGGACGCGCCCGGTAACTTCTCCGTCGAAGACGGAGACGCACTTGACTACTCTCTCTCCTTCCCCGCTGCGGACGCAGGCAAGCTCTCCGACGCCGCGTCCCTCACTCACATGATGAACGCCAACACCTTCACCGCGGGCGCGTTCCATGTTGCGAGCTCTTCCGACGTTGACAGTGTCGTCTCCGACCTCAAGGACAACATCATGAACCGCCAGTGGATGTGCGGCTTTCCCGACAAGCTCGTCATCCTGACGCTCGGCGACTATGTCATCTCCTGCTACGGCGCGGAGGACCTCGCCGACCAGTTCAGCGGCAAGGTCACCGAAACCTTTGCCGATGCTGCCGTCGTCTGCGACGAGGCCATCGCCTGATTTGATCTTCTGAAAGGCGGAGAAGTTTATGCTCTTTTCCAGCGTTCCCTTTCTCTTTTACTTTCTGCCTGCGGCGCTGCTGATCTACTTTGCAGCGCCGCGGCAGCTGAAAAACGCGGTGCTGCTGCTCGCAAGCCTCTTTTTCTATGCCTGGGGCGAGCCGAAATATATGCTGCTTATGCTCGTCTCCATCGTGCAGGGCTATGGTTTCGGCCTGCTGATTGAAAAGCACCGCGGGCAAAAGGCGTCGAAGGTCTTTCTGACGCTCTCGATCCTTGTGAGCCTTGGGCTTCTCGGCTATTTTAAGTACGCGGACTTTTTTCTCTCCAGCGTCAACGCCGTCACAGGGCTCTCCCTGCCGCTTTTGAAGCTGAGCCTGCCCATCGGCATCAGCTTCTACACCTTTCAGGTATTGAGCTACGTCATCGACGTCTACCGCGGCGAAACGGCGGCGCAGAGGAATTTCATCGACCTCGCCGCCTATGTTTCGCTCTTCCCCCAGCTCATCGCGGGGCCGATCGTACGGTATTCCGACGTCGCCGCGGAGCTCAAAAGCCGCACGCACAGTGTCTCCGCCGCGGCGGAGGGCGTGCGCCGCTTCACGGTCGGCTTTGCCAAGAAAATTCTGCTCGCCAACCAGTTCGGCGCGCTCGCGAGCGCCTATAAGCAAACGCAGGACGCGAGCGTCCTCTTCGTCTGGCTCTACGCGCTCGCGTTTCTGCTCCAAGTCTATTTCGACTTTTCGGGCTACAGCGATATGGCCATCGGCCTCGGGCGGATGCTGGGCTTCCACTTCCCTGAAAACTTCAACTACCCCTATATTTCAGCGAGCATCACGGAGTTCTGGCGCAGGTGGCACATGTCGCTTGGCTCGTGGTTCCGCGACTACCTCTATATCCCTCTCGGCGGCAGCCGGAAGGGTAAGGCGCGTCAGCTGTTGAACATTCTGATTGTCTGGCTTGCAACGGGCCTGTGGCACGGCGCCGCGTGGACATTTGTTCTCTGGGGACTGTGGTTCGCAATTTTGCTGCTCCTTGAAAAGTCGGCGCTGCTGCCCATCTTACAGAAGCACCGCGCGTTTGGCCATGTGTACACGCTCTTTTTCGTCACGCTCGGCTTCGTGCTTTTCGACGCAGACAGCGCCGCGCAGGCGGTCTCGCGCATCGGCGCGATGTTTGGTGCAAGCGGTCTGCCGCTATCGAGCGCACAGGCGGTCTACTATCTTAAAAGCTATGGCCCGCTGCTCGTGCTCGGTATCCTCTGCGCAACACCGCTGCCGAAAAAGGCTGTAGCACTGCTGCGCGAGAAAAAGGGCGTGGCACTCGCTCTCGATGTACTCGAGCCGCTCTGCGTGCTGCTCCCGCTTTTGATCGGCACAGCTTTCTTAGTGGACGGATCGTTCAATCCGTTCCTCTACTTCCGCTTTTAAGGAGGGCATCGCATGAATCGAAAAATCAAAGACGCCCTCACCCTCGGCATCGCGGCAGCGTTCGTGCTTATGTTCGCGCTGTGGAGCATTTGCAAGAGCGACGACGCCGTGTCGGAAAGCGAGCGTCGCCCGCTCAAGCAGTTCCCAACGCTGAATGTGGAAGAAGTGCTCTCCGGACGCTTCCAGTCGAATTTTGAGAGCTACACGCTCGACCAGTTCCCGCTGCGCGACGAGCTCCGCACGCTCAAAGCCCTGTCCGTCCGCGATTTATTTGGTGAGAAAGACAACAACGGCATCTACGTCGCGGACGGCTACGCCGCGAAGCTCGACGACACGATCCACGAGGATTCACTCGACCACGCGGCCGACCGCTTCCGCTACGTGTACGAAACGTATCTCAAAGATACGGGCGTAAACGTCTACCTCTCCGTCATCCCCGACAAGAATTACTTTTTGGCCGCCGAAAACGGCTATCCCGCGATGGATTACGAGAAGTTCTTTGCGCTCATGCGCCAAAAGGTCGATTTTGCGGACTATATCGACCTGACGGGCACGCTGTCGCTCTCATCCTATTACCGCACCGACCTCCACTGGCGGCAGGAAATGCTTGCCCCCACGGCCAAGGCGCTGGCAGATGCGATGGGCGTCTCACTCACCGTGGACTTTACCGAGGTCACGCTCGATACGCCGTTTTACGGTGTGTACCGCGGGCAGTCGGCACTGCCAATGGAGCCCGACAGGCTCGCCTACCTCACAAACGATATCATTGGTAGCTGCCGCGTGTACGACTATGAAAGCGGCGCCTATCTCCCTGTCTACACGCTCGAAAAGGCAGACGGCAGCGACCCGTATGAAATTTTCCTCTCGGGACCCAAGTCGCTGCTGCGCATTGAGAACCCGAACGCGCAGGCGGAGCGCAGGCTCCTTGTCTTCCGCGATTCGTTTGCCGCGAGTTTGCTTCCGCTGCTTGCGGAGGGGTACAGCGAGATCACGCTTGCCGACATCCGCTACCTCTCCCCCTCAATGCTCGGAAAATTCATCGACTTTACCGCGCAGGACGTGCTGTTTCTTTACAGCACAAGCGTGCTGAACGACAGCGCCACGATCAAGTGATGCAAAACGGGACGCAAACGCCGTGACCGGCGTTCACGTCCCGTTTTCTTTTTTGTCCGCAAAATTTTTTCACAACGCAGCACATAAGCATAATGCCCTCCCCTGCCGTTTCCGGCAAGGGAGGGTTCAGGCTAAATATAGCACAGCCGTTTTCTTCATGCAAGAAAAAGTTGCCGCACTTTCATAATTTCGTTCACACCGCACATCCCGTCTCACTAAAGTGAGGGGAAAGTTGGAAAAACAAAGTATTGACGCTGCTTGCCCCGATGAAGTATCATTACTTATCAAATTTTTTATTTCGAAACAGGAGGTCTGGATCATGAGTGAAGCGACTCGCATTCCCGAGCTTTTTGGCTCTCTGGTGTTCAATGAACGCACAATGGAGCAGTATGTGCCGCAGAGCGCCATGGACGTTTGGCGCGGCTGCTTAAAGAGCGGGCAGCCTCTTCCCCTTTCCGCGGCAAATGAGATCGCCGACGCGATGAAGACCTGGGCGCTGGAGCATGGCGCAACGCATTTCACGCACTGGTTCCAGCCCTTGAGCGGCGTGACGGCGGAAAAGCACGACAGCTTTATCAACAACGCCGGCGGCGGCCGCGTGATGATGGACTTTTCCGGCAAGGAGCTGGTGCGCGGCGAGCCCGACGCGTCCTCCTTCCCCAACGGCGGCCTGCGCGCCACGTTTGAAGCCCGCGGCTACAGCGCTTGGGACCCCACGGCGTTTGCCTTCATCAAAGATGGCAGCCTTTGCATCCCGACGGTGTTCTGCTCCTACAGCGGCGACGCGCTCGACAAGAAGACGCCGCTGCTGCGCTCCATGGCCGCGGTCGACCGCGCGGCGGTGCGCGTGCTCAAGTTATTTGGCGACGACGCGGAAAAGGTCACGCCGCAGATCGGCGCGGAGCAGGAGTATTTCCTCATCGACCGCGAGCTGTACTTAAAGCGCATGGACCTGCGCCTGTGCGGCCGCGCCCTGTTCGGCGCAAAGCCCCCGAAAGGTCAGGAGTTGGACGACCACTACTTCGGCGCGTTCCGTCCCCGCGTGGCCGCCTACATGAAAGAGCTCGATGAAGAGCTGTGGAAGCTCGGCGTGCTCTCCAAGACCAAGCACAACGAGGTCGCCCCCGGCCAGCACGAGATGGCCCCCATCTACACCGACGCCAACACCGCGAGCGACCAGAACCAGCTCGTCATGGAGACGATGAAAAAGGTCGCCGAGCGCCACAACCTTGTGTGCCTGCTGCACGAAAAGCCTTTCGCGGGCGTCAACGGCTCGGGCAAGCACGTCAACTGGTCGCTCTCGACCGACACTGGCAAAAACCTCTTCTCCCCCGGCAAGACGCCGAGCCAGAACGCCGTGTTCCTGCTGCTGCTCGCCGCGTTCATCAAGGGCGTGGATGAGTATCAGGAGCTTCTGCGCTGCTCCGTCGCCTTCGCAGGCAACGACCACCGTCTCGGCGCACAGGAGGCGCCCCCCGCTGTCATCTCCATCTTCCTCGGCACCGAGCTTGAGGGTATCATCGACGCCATCGTCGGTGAAAACGACTACACCGCGCCCGAGCACAAGTCCCTGCGCATCGGCGTGGATGTACTTCCCGCCATTCCGCAGGATACGACCGACCGCAACCGAACCTCGCCCGTCGCCTTCACCGGCAACAAGTTTGAGTTCCGCATGCCCGGCTCCTCGCAGTCCATCGCGGGCCCGGTCACGATCCTCAACACCATCATGGCCGAAGAGCTCGACGAATTCTACGCGCAGCTCAAGGACGCGCCGGACTTCACAGCCGCGCTCCACAAGCTGATCCGCGACACGTTCTCCGCCCACCGCCGCATCATCTTCAACGGCAACGGCTATGAAGAGGCCTGGATCAAGGAGGCTGAAAAGCGCGGCCTTGCCAACCTGCACAACACCGCCGAGGCGCTGCCGACCTACATCCTGCCCAAGAACATTGAGCTGCTGACGCGCCAGGGCGTTTACAGCAAGGAAGAAATTTTCTCCCGCCACGAAGTTCATATCGAGAAGTACTGCAAGGTCATCCGCATCGAGGCCGCGACGCTTGTTGACATGGTCCAGCACGGCATTCTCAACGCCGCTTCCGAATACGAAGCCGCGCTGTGCAACACCATCGCCGCCAAGCGCGCCGCCGCGCCGGAGCTGACCTGCCACGTCGAATCCTCGCTTGCCAACGCCATCGGCTCGCTCAACGAGCAGCTGCTCGAAGAGACCATCAGCCTCAAGACGGCGCTTGAGACCGTCTCCGACAACGCTGAGCCCGAAACGCTCCTGCGCTACTACCACGACGAGGTCGAAGAGCGCACGAACGACGTGCGCAAGACCGTCGACAAGCTGGAAGTGCTGACCGCGTCCAAGTATTGGCCGTATCCGACGTTCTGCGAATTACTCTTCTCCGTGTAAAAGTCAAAAGGACGCTCTCTCGAGCGTCCTTTTTGAAGTGGAGTTTTGCTTTATCGCAGCAGTTTCATTTTTCTTTGACAGGGGAGGAAGAAAATCTATGAAGTACATTTTTGTCACCGGCGGCGTGGTGTCGGGGCTGGGCAAGGGCATCTGCGCGGCGTCGCTCGGGCGGCTCTTAAAACAGTGCGGGCTGAAGGTCAAAAACCAGAAGTTTGACCCGTATCTCAACGTCGACCCCGGCACGATGAGCCCGTATCAGCACGGCGAGGTCTTTGTCACGGACGACGGCGCGGAGACCGACCTGGACCTCGGCCACTACGAGCGCTTTGTCGACGAGGCGCTGGACGAGAAGTCCTCCGTGTCCTCGGGCAAAATCTTCTGGAGCGTTCTGAACCGTGAGCGTCAGGGCGGCTATCTCGGCGGCACGGTGCAGATCATCCCGCACGTGACCGACGAGATCAAGCGCCGCATCTACGACATGGACGACGGTGATACCGACGTTGCCATCTCCGAGATCGGCGGCACGGTCGGCGACATCGAGAGCCAGCCGTTTTTAGAGGCCATCCGTCAGGTCGCGGCCGAGCGCGGGCGCGAAAATGTGCTCTTCATCCATGTGCCGCTCATCGTGACCATTCCCGGCAGCGGCGAGCTCAAGAGCAAGCCCACGCAGCACTCGGTCAAAGAGCTCCTGAGCGAGGGCATCCAGCCAGATGTTCTCGTCGTGCGCACAGATGAGCCCATCACAGACGACATCCGCCGCAAGATTGCGCTCTTCTGCAACGTGGAGCCCGACTGCGTCATCCAGAACGCAACGGCGTCCACGCTCTACGAGGTGCCGTTGCTGCTTGAGCACGAGGGCCTTTGCCGCGTGGTGTGCCGCAAGCTGCACCTTGACTGCGGTGAACCCGACATGACCGAGTGGCGCGCGCTGGTCGACAAGATCCACGGCGTGCACCGTCATGTGCGCATCGCGCTCGTCGGCAAATACGTCGGCCTGCACGACGCCTATTTAAGCGTCGTTGAGTCGCTCTTTCACGCGGGCACAGCCTGCGACGCGAGCGTCGAAATTCAATGGGTCGACTCCGAAACGCTGACGAGCGACAACATCGCGCAGAAGCTCTGCGGGTGCAGCGGCATCTTAGTCCCCGGCGGCTTTGGCGACCGCGGCATCGAGGGCATGATCTTAGCCGCGCAGTATGCGCGTGAGCGCGGCATCCCTTACCTCGGCATCTGCCTCGGCATGCAGATCGCAGTCATCGAATTTGCGCGCCATGTGCTCGGCTGGGACGACGCGACGAGCGCGGAGTTCTCCTCCACGACGGCGCATCCCGTCATCGCGCTCATGCCCGAGCAGGTCGGCGTGACGGCCAAGGGCGGCACGATGCGCCTCGGCAAGTACCCCTGCGTGCTCGAAGAGGGCTCGCTCTCCCGCGCGCTCTACGACGCGCCCGAGATCTGGGAGCGCCACCGCCACCGCTACGAGTTCAACAACGACTTCCGCGGCGACTTCACGGACGCCGGCATGCGCCT